>Ga0157364_1006781_pt1 | contig 11813 bp, 9 predicted proteins | sample AttsexASBM2_FD_111476 | JGI IMG/M metagenome (GOLD analysis project Ga0157364, IMG submission 111476) | Fungus gardens microbial communities from leaf cutter ant in Ribeirão Preto, State of São Paulo, Brazil - Atta sexdens ASBM2 | ecosystem: Host-associated > Fungi > Mycelium > Unclassified ...
ACCATTATTCACATAGCACCACTTCTGGTCCATATCCAATCTTCAACTGCTAATCTAACTCTTATTTCTGCTTTTTATGCTATATCTGTAGATATTCTTAATAAGTGTGGATTGCTCCTAACATACAGAAAACATTGATACAGTAGTAATAAACCTAAATAGTACAGGTATGTTATTATTACATGACTGGTTGGTCAAGTATAATACAGAAGTCAATTGGAACAAAGACACAATATGGTTTACAAGATGTCTACTTGCTGAATGTTATGAAAAAGTCCAAATTTTGGACAGATCATGAAAATCTCAAGTACTTTAGAAAACTACATAAACTTAATGGAGGACAAGCAAGATAGTATTTCAAGCTGTAAAATTACAACTTCATACCATAACATACTCTAGGAAAAACAAATACTAGAGTAGATATATTGTTAATAAAAGATTAAGCTGACACCAAATAAGACAACAAGGATGTCAAAATGCTCAAGAATGAACTATGGAAGAGAAGACAAACCACAGAAGTAGAAATGGCAATACTCAGAGGAAATCAGATGGTAAAAGAAACCATATTATTAGAAGAAATTGAAAAGAATAACACTAGAGAACAAGAGATACAGAAATAACTAGAGAAAGACAATAAACAAGCATAAGAAGACAATGGAGTGGTATACATGAATAGAAAAATCTATGTTTCTAATAACAAGAGAATCATAATCTTGCAGATATAGGACATTTAGAACAAAAAAATATGCTTGACATGATTAAGAGGAATTATTGGTAGCCAGTAATATAAGACAATATTGATAAATACATACATGATTGCAAGAAATATTAATAAAAAGCAGCATCAATATCATAAGACCACTTTCAAGATCAAATGACAAAGATGTTATAGTAATCATAGTAGATTGATTTACAAAAATGATTAGACTCAAGATAACAACAATGGCAATGTTATTAGATAAAATAACCAAGATCTACCAAGATAACATATGGAAAATATATGAAGTTTCAAAAAACTCAGTGACAAAGAACTATTACAACTTAAACTCAAATGCTAGAGTAAAAGTAGAATCTTTTATTAGTTAACACAAGAGAACTCAATAGAGCTCCTATATTATATATTAAGTTCACCCATTCTGAAGATACATCACTGTGGCAATGCTGTCATTACAATATTTATAAAACAGGCCTGTTTTCCATGATAGCTACTCTTCTTGCAGCATGTTCCTATAGCAGTAATGCAACAACCAGGATACCCAGTCTTTTACAATGAGGGTACTCCTATCAAACTCAGTTTTCTATGGCAAGTTCTCCTATCTTACTGTCAGTGTCTCACCACTGAAACTTTTGCTTGTGGTGATATACTGAAATCCTAAGCATCTCCTATATATCCAACTTATATATAAGATCAGTAGTTATACAGTAATTTGCTAGTTTGATAATCAACAAAGATAACTCTTATAAAACTCAATCTCTAGTATTCAACAGCAATACACCAAATCAGTACTCACTTCCATCTTGGACTTCATCCACTTATCTGAAGTTGTGACCATACAGTAGATAGATGGTATAGCATATAAGCTAAAGCTAAGGTTGTTCTAACAAGTCCATATCATCAAGCTCATTGTATGGAGTTTTCATACTCTACACATTCCTGAGCCAAACCCCACAGACTTTTACCTCCTGGTGTAAACTGTATCTGATATCCTAGTACAAATATATCTACTTTATATATCTCTAGTACATGGTCTGTGCACATTTTACATCTAGCCTACTTTAAATGTTATGAGTCATGTAGATAGGTGTTATAACTTAAGTTCAAGTGATAGAATAAAAGACAACTCTGTTAGAGCGACTAAGGGTAGAAGTATAAAGATAGTGCTTCAAACTCTAGGGAAACACATGACTTACCTTCAAACAAACCTAAGAGAACAGAATGAGGTTTTCAAGAGATGATTGCTACCTTAAGTATTCTACTATTCCATAGCAATTAGGCAGAATAGTACTAACATAAGGTTAGAATGATGGTACCAGATAGTCATAGATACTAATGAAAACATTAGGAAGAATATCTAGATTTTTATAACTAAAGATCAGAGTTGAAAATCAGAATTGACTTTCACCTTACAAACTCTTATATTAATTAACACAAGAGAACACAATAGAATTCCAAGTACAAACTAATCTACCTTATATACTATAGACTATAGTCTGTACATATAATATAACTATTTTACTCTAAAGTCCATATGTACTTCATAAGACTAACATGCCATTATCATAATATATAATATCATCTGTTCCAGAATCTTCTATATTCTTCTTTATATCATGTGACTATGTGACCAGTAACCATAACATATATGACCATCTTATAACATATATTACACTTTCATCATATTTTGTTATATGTATGACTGTCACATGTAACATCACATTACACCCTTCACCTAAGTCTAAAAATAAAGAAGAAAGGAAGACTAAAACCAAAATTGAAATAGAAATAAAATAAATAAAAATCAAGTCTATTATTTACAACTCTGATAATAAGAGTTATTATCTTATATAATATTACTCTTCTAATGTATTTTATAATGTTGTGACAGTCATACATGATATCACATTATTTCCTTTTACTAAGTCCAAAATAAGAAAAAGAAGAGAAGGAAAGAGAAAGAAAAATAAAAGAATCTTAAAAAGAAATATAGAAAAAGAATAAGTTAACTATCCTTGAATCTGATATTATCTCCTATTTAAGGTTTCTTTTCTGGAAAAACAGACTTCTATCTGTTAGAATAACTGGGCAGAAGAGAAAAGCACTTCAAATCTCCAGGAAATCCTAAGTTTATTATCTAAGAAATTACTGAACTATACACTTATCTCCAGAAAATCCTAAGAAAATAGAATGGGAATTCTTAAAAATGACAACTACTCTATATATTAACAAGTCCATTTTAATATGTCAAAATTCCAATTACATAAGCAAAGAGTGATGATATTTAAGTAATCAAAAACAGCTTAGAATAGAGAAACCAAAATGAAAGAGTGCTAGAGTGCTTAGTAAGCACTTCTAGACTATGAGAAAGTAGGTAAGTGGATGTGTAGATAACACTAGAAGACTTTGGAAGATCACAAAGTGTTGCAAAAGAGCAAGAGAGTGTATAAAAGTAAGTTTAATAACATATTCAGATGGTTGGGAGTATTAGTATATAGCTTGAAGGAGTTTGGAGCATGGGAAATCAGATAAGCAAATAAGTGCAAATGTGGAAAAGGGTCATGGAACATGGATTAGCCAAAAGCATGGAAGAGAAAAGTCTTGGAAGAGCCAGTTCCCTTATACTTTCTCTATATCAGACATGGTTTATACTAGGAGGCAAAAGCCTATGAGGATGGCTTAGGAATGTGTAGAGTATAGAACCTCTGTGCAATAAGCTTAGTAATACAAACTTGTCAGAATAGCCTTGGCTTTAGCTTATATACTGTACCATCTGTCTGCTGTATGGTCACAACTTTAGATGAGTGGATAAAGTCTGAGATGGAAGTGAGTGCTAATATTGGTGTATCACTATTGAATACTGAGGATCAAGTTTAATAAAATTTATTGTTATCTTTGTTGATTATCAGACTAGTAAATTATAGTGTAACTACTAGTCTTATATACAAGCCAAATATATAGAAAATGCTTGAGGTTTCAGTATATAGCTCTAAGTGGAGGTTTCAGTGATGAGATACTGACAGGGGTTGGATAGAAGAACTCTGCCATGGAAGACTGAGTTTAATAGGAGTATTTTCATTATGAAAGACTAAATATCTGAGTTGTTGCATCATTACTATGAGGATGTGTTATAAGAAGAATGGCTGTCATAGAAGATGGACTTGGGTTAGAAATGTTATAATGACAACACTGCTGTGGGAATGTATCTTTGGAATAGGTGGACTTATATTTATATATTTTTTATATCTTTTGCTATCTTTAGCTATAAGTAATTCCATATTACCAGTTCTGTTGTTTTCCACCTTCCTCTATGTATAGCTACTAGTACATCATGGTATAACTAGATAATCTCTGTTCTCAACTTCTTATTATTTAGTACTAGAATTTTATAATTCAAGACTCAGAGTTAAGTTAGAAAAGGAACCTTGTATAAGGTTTACACAAGAGAACTTTATGGAGTTCCTAAGTACAGTGTATTCTACTTATATATACTAGGCTGTTAGTCCATGCTACACTAAACCTAGCTTATCCTAAAGACCATATATATTATATACTATTAACATATAATATAATATTATTGTTCTAGAACCTTCTATATTCTTCTGTGTGATATGTGATCATGTGATTATGACTTATGACTGTGACATCACACTAATTTCTAAAGTTCAAAATAAGAAAATGGAAAAGAAAAATATAAATAAGTGTTATAGCAACTACTAGTTAAGATAATCAATAGACTACTAAGTAAACTTAAAGATGGAGTATTTCATAGAGATCATAGGAGAGCTCAACAAGAAGTTTTTGATGTATTCTTACACTATATATACTACTAGTACAAGTCTTACTCTAAACTACAGATATCATCTATAAGTCTACTATACACTATTATTACAAGATAAACATGCTGCAACTATATCTTTGATGTTATTGTTACAGTTTCTTCTACCATATTCCAAACCTATTAAATCACATAATGTATCACATCATGTGACTGTGATCATGTACCTTTTCATTGTCCAAAAAGAAAAGAAAAATCAAATCAAGAAAAATAAATAATAGGAAAAGAAAATCAAAATAAAATATCAGAGTTTAAGCATACCATTACAATAGGAAATAAAATGAAAATAAATAGAGTCTACTGTCTTAAACTCTGAAATAGGTCTTTTTTTACCTGCTACTCCTTGTTTCTCAGTATTTTTCAGCCTTTTTCATTTCTTCTACTACTCTGACTATTTTGTTATTCTTTCTCCTATCATGTCTACTTCTAGCTATTTTAATACTACTTTTACTAGCTCTTGAGTCCATTCTTTTGTTATTAATTTTTTATTTTAATTATCATTTTATACTTTGAAACATGTACTAGAAACAAAGATGGAAAATATAAATAAACTAGTAGAAGACTAGACTGGAAAGTAGGATCTTAACTAATGCCTATCTTACTTGTCTTCTATTCAAAATTTGTGCCTTCATGAAATACTCCAAATTCTTATAGCTTGTCCAAACCTCAAGCTTGAATTTAGCATCTTTTAATAAATATTCCTAGTTTTTCAATCTCCTAATGACTGCCAATATCTCCTTGCCATGGATTTCATAGTTCATATCTGTCTCATTTAGAGATTTATATAAGTAAACTACTGGTCTCCATCATGAATCTTCACATTCTATTGAAAAAACTCTTTCTATTGTACAATTAACTTCTATCCTTATTTTATCTAAGTCTAGTACTACTAACACTGGTTTTTTGGTAAACTTCCTCTTCAACTCCTTGAATGTCTTCTCTTGTTTATTCTATTCAATTCCACTTCTGATTATATTTTACCCAGTCATATAGTAGTCTGGCTGTTATAAACTTAAGACCTTAGAGTAGGTCAAAAGAAAAACCTTGTATAAGATTTACACAAGAGAACTCAGTACAAAACTGTCTACCTTATATATGCTAGGCTACTAGTCTGTACTATAGTACTATTAACCTACTCTAAAGACCATACATTATCTATAAGGTCAACATGTATCAAACATATTGTAATAATATTATTCCTTTCTAAACCTTCTACTATGTTCCACCATAACATATGATTGTGTGACAGTGACATGTGACATCATGCTAACCCTAACACTAGATCCCAAAAATAGATAAAATAAGAATAAAATACAAAATAAGAGAGAAAATAGAATAAAACAAAGCTCACTATTTATGATTCTAACATTAGCTATAAATGTAAAATCTCTAATGAACTGCTAATAGTAATTAGCTAGTTCTAAAAACTTCTGTATATTCTTGACCTCTTAAGGAGTCAGCCAATCTAACATTCCTCTTACCTTCTCTTTCTCCATCTTGATTCTATTAAGCTATTACTACTCCTAAGATCCTTGATTTTCTTACCTTCTACTTGCACTTCTCTAGTTTCATATAAAAGTTGTTTTCTGATAACATTTTTACTTTCTTAACTACTTCATTATGCTCTGCCTCCTCTTTTATTCTTACTATCATATCTTCAGTGAAACTTACCACCTCTTCAGTATTGATCAAGTCTTGTAGGATTTCATTCATTATTATTTGGAACATTGCTGGAAAATTAGGAATATAACTACGGGTTCAAACACTGTCTTCCACTCATCTTTCTTCTTTATTTGTACATTATTGTAGCTCTAATATAAATCTAACTTAGTATACAGTTCACACCTCATTGTCTAAGATCTGGTAAGACATCTTGGAAGTCTAAATACATTAGTATTGTGGCAACCACTAGTCACAAAGACCAATAGTAGCACAAATGGTAAATCTCTCAAAGTTGGATATCTAGTGGGAAGTTCACAAGAGAACTCGACAAGAAGCCTCTTCTTAATTAGAGTCCTATTTATACAAAGTCCTCATGGTCCGTGTTACTAATAATTAACCCTGCCCTTATATCCATGCTCCTTTCCTCATGTTTGCCTTAAGGTTGCCATGTTGTATATATGTGCCCTGATGTCATCTTCTAGATTCTTCTGCCACTTTCTAGGCCTATGACGTCACATCATGTAACATGTCATGTGACTGCAGTGTCACATGCCTCTTCATCATCCAAAAGAAAAGAAAAAGAAAAGAAAATCCCTATAAAGTCAGAAAATAAAAGAAAAGAAAAGAAAAATTGTTTATGTCCAGAGCATCTCATAACAATTAGCTGGTACATTATCTGAGAATGCAGAAGATGGGTTGGAATAATCTTTGGCTTCAGCTTGTATACTGTGCCTTTACTAGTTGTACTAGTTATATATTTTGGAAGTAGACTTAAGGAACTTAGTAAATAGAAACCACCAGAGAGTGGTGAAGTATATCATTGCCAACACCAGAAAAAGGTATTAGTTTTAGTTGATTTTCATGATAAGGTTAGTACAATGTAAACTACCCAATTATATATATATACTAGATATGCTATTCTATCTAAAATATGTTAAGACTTAAGTCTTTGAGTAAGAATAAAAGACTACTTTTGTATTAAGTAACACAAAAGAACTTGATAAAGTTCTAAGTACAAACTAGTCTACCTTATATACCATAAACTGCAGTCTGTACACACACTACAACTAACCTACCCTAAAGTACATGTGCTTTCCATAAGATCAACATGTTATTGTCATGCTATATGACATTATCTATTTTTATTTTAATGTCACATATGTCACAGATACAGACACACCATCATGTGACACAGAAAAGGTCAAAGAATGTTTTAAATAAAGGGAAATGAGAAAAATAAAATAAAACCAAAAGGAATATATAATAGAGTCCGGTCTATTATTCACAACTCTAACAGGGTAGTTGTCTAAAATGGAGATTGTTAAGCAAGTTACCCTGATTTCTAGTAATCCTTGGATATTAGGGAATAGAGGCCTATAAAGTTGAAAGAGTTCAGCAAGGACATCTAAGAGGAAATGGAGAAGTGTGATCTGCACTAGAAGAGATTAAGAAGTGTAGAAGAGGGAAAGGGTGTTAGCTCTAAGTTGGAATGGATGTGGTCAGAACAGAATGTGACATAAACATGTTTTTGATACCAATATTTTCTACAATGTCCAAAATCAAAGGTAAAAGATAGTTATTCTTATTTGTCCATTTATTTAAGTACCTATAGTTCTATATCATATGCTTTTTACTATCCTTCTTTTCTACAAAGAACACCAGTGTTATTTAAGGTGATTTAGAGGGTCTAATGTATCTCTTTCTCAGTTGTTCACCTGTAAACTCACATACCTCTTCTCTTTCTTCTCTTAACAATAGGTACACTTTCTCTTTTTTTGGCACAAACACTTTCTTCATATTTATAGTATGATCCCACATCTTTCTTGTTGGTATCATTTCACTTACTTTCTTTCTGAAAACATAGATTATTATGGTGTACTTAAACACTAACATTTTTCTTTTTCTTTTATCTATTTTTCTTAATTTAATATTTCTTTTCTTTGACGATAAAGAGAGATATGACTTCAGTCACATGACATGTCACATGATATGAGATCATAGGTCTAGACTCTGAGAAAAGGGACTAGAAGGATGATATCAAGGTATATGTTAATAGCATGTTTACCTCATGGTATACATATGGTACACTCATGAACAATGCATAGATATTAGTTTATCATTAGCACAGACCATTTATGTATTGTATAAATAGTGTAGAAATGTATCAAGGACTCCTTGTCAAGTTTTCTTGTAATTCCCACAAGATACTATGCCCTTAAGTTTACTTAGTGGTCTATTGGTTGTTTTTAGACTAGTGGTTGCTACAACTATTATAACTTAGGTCTTAGTGTTCAGATGAAAGACTACTCTTATATTAAGTGACACAAGAGAACATGATAGAGTTCCTAAATACAAGACATCTACCTTATATACAAACTACTGATAGTCCATATTACACTCCTATATGTTTGCCTTAAGGTCAATATGTATTAACCATGCTGTATAATGTCATCCTCTTCTAGGACCTTCTACATTGTTCCATCATGTCACATGAGCATGTGACTTGTGTAACCTTGTCATGTAACCTGTGATGGTGTCACACTTTGTCTTCTTCACCTTATTTTATTTTATTTTTATATTCAACAATTTATAATGTGGGGCATAATAGCAGGCCACGGTAACTACTTAGTAGCTACAGTACATTGATGGGCATACAATATGAAAAAAGGAAAAAGGAAAGGAAAAGGAAAGAAAGAAAAAAAAAGAAAACAAACCAAGCTACATTAACAGGATTGCTACATTACTGTACTCTACTTTCGAAAGAGTTCCTGTTGTTTTCTACCATGCCAATCTTTATTGAAACAGTTACGCCAATAAGGACAACTATAGCTATCTGCTTGATGGTCTTCCTTACAATTCACGCACTTGAAGACATGAGGATATGGCTCACCAATATTGGTAGCCATGTGATTTGCTTTCTTGTTTTCCATACAGCACTACACTTTCTCTTTGTGGTGTTCAGTATTATGAGCTCTGTAGCACTTAGTGCACCTGGAGATGTAAGAGTGACAACTTAGTGTTGAATGTCCCCACTTCCAACAGTTTTTACACTAAGGAACTCCTGGATTCATGTTTGTTCCGCGAACAGTCGCAATAAATTGCCCAACATTAAATCGTTGATTGATGATGTTCTTCACACAAGAACCACTCTGGGAATCCCAGATGTCCACCCATACTACTACTTTATCTGACTTGGGTGATGCTTTAATGACGTGTGGTTTTGAAGCCAAAGTCACGTCCTTGAAGAGATGTGAGTCTTTTAAAACACCTTCAATAATATCAGGAGATATAACTCCTAATTCGCTCGAGTATGGAAGTCCAATGATCTTCATATATGATTTGGACTTGGGGAGACGAGGACTCTCAATGGAATCTGGATTAACATTTTGAACATTTTTCAAGTATTTCTTGATTGTTGATAAATTGAGATTGCTAGTGGGTTTATTTGTCATGATGATGATTCCATTGATGTTAAATTAAATGAAATCTGCAAAAGTATCTGATTTGGAATTTTTCAGACACTTGTTGATGTTAGAAATATGAATGTGGGCTGAGTTGACGATCAACTCAGCATTAGTTTTGGTCATTTCCCACTTTGTCAGCTGATGAAATTGGAAAGATGTTGAAAGCAAAGAACAGTAGTGGGGGTACAAAAAAACCCAAGATCAATATAGCAACTAGAGGACAGTCAAGAAGAGAGGTCATAATCCCTACGCTTCCTTCACTCGAATAACATCTTCAATGCTCGACAAGATATTTGTTTTAGAAGTCTGTGCATAAGACTTCTTCATAATCGTAGGCTTTGGAGCCTTCTTCTCATTTGGTCCAGTTGTTTTGCTGGGAGGAGGTATTGCAGGAATGTTTGGATTCATAGCAGTGGTAGGCATAGAAGACGGTGGCTTCTTTGCCTTAGGTTGGTTCACCAAGCCAAGTTTGATGTAGTTGTTTAGGATTTTCTTGCCTACAAGAGCGCGAAAGTTCTTACCATCCTCAATAGGTAGAAGATTCCACCCAGAAGAGTAAATGGCTGAGATGAGGTTTCAAAAGCCCTTTGTTACTTGTTCAAATTCCCTAGCAGGTGATTTCTTGTCTGCCAGATTATTCTTGATGTAATCAATGATTTTTGAGATCGACTGAGCCATATTGATGGCATCTATCTCAGACGTTTCATCTGTTCCAAAGATAGATAATATGTGATGAGCTCCATCCCAAGAACTTGGTATTGAAGGCTGATTTCTGCCATAATTTAATAATAAAGGGCCAGAATCAATCGAATCTGTCCTTCTCTTTCCTTTTGCATCCCTATTATGTAACAGAGCACAAGATGACAACATGTTTTCTCCTGCAGGAGAGACACAAGGTGTAGGTAAGGACTGAACTTCAGATGTGTCTTCGCTCCAGTCCATCGACGATTCATCTCTAGGCACTTGAAGCCTGGGTTTCTCAAAAAAACTTGCCAATTGCTTGACTTCTGCTGGTGTTTTCATGCCAGCAGTAGGTTTCGATTTCATAATTAACTTGCTCAGAGTAGAGAAAGATGATAATTCGCTACTATTTCCTATGAGCACTAACCACACAAGATGGTGGTAGGAGGAAAGAAGCGGGTGTCTTCTTCACCTTATGATCAACAATAAAATATAAGAGAAAATAAAATAAAATAAAATAAAACCAAGTCTATCGTCTTTAATTCTGACAACAACATAGATCCACTTATGGAACCTTGGAGAAACTAATTTCTTGGCTTCTTCCTCTGACTTTGCTGTTTCTTCATCATCATCCTAGATCTTTCATTTACCTTCTCCTCTCACTTCCTACTCTTTTTCTCCTTCTCCTCTTCTTCCTTTTTTTACCACCCTCATTTGGTCTGTACTGCTTTCCACATTCTTCAGAACATCTTGTCATATTTACCTCCCCTGTTCACCAGTCAATCTCAGGATTGTAGTGAGCAAGCCATGGTATTTCTAGGATTATATTTATATTCTACTTCTGCCCTCCTATCACATCAATCTCTGTTTTTTTCCTATATCCTTTGTGAAATATATTTACTTTCACTATGTGTTCTATTGGTCCCTTCTTATTAAATGTACCATCCACACCTCTCACATATATTGGTCTTTTGATCTTTTTCAACTTCCTCCTGTTTCCTTGCAAGCTCTGAACTCATCACTAAACCTGTTGCTATACTATCCAGCAATGCCTCCATGGTTATTCATTTCTGTGTGTCAATTCTCTCAAGTCCAATTTTCACTGTTACTTCCCTTAGAGCATCCTCATTCAAATTGTATCTGGATGTATTATTTATTACCCTACCACTGAGTAGAGGCAGTATAAATGATAATTGAACTATAGACTAAGTTGAGTGACCGAGACTTAAGCTCCCTCAACAGGTTTCCATGGTCTTGAGGACATAGAATAGAAAGAGGAGGCACAGGCTCCCTTATATTTATGCAGTGGGAGATGTCTCTTGGAGCAACGGACGGAACAAGAGCACAGCACAGCTTTATGATGTTTGTAATCACAGATATCTGGTTCAATTTACTGTGGACAACTTCACTGAATATGAGTCTAATGAGGCCAGAGCAAGGATAAGGATGATCA
>Ga0157364_1006783_pt1 | contig 11811 bp, 8 predicted proteins | sample AttsexASBM2_FD_111476 | JGI IMG/M metagenome (GOLD analysis project Ga0157364, IMG submission 111476) | Fungus gardens microbial communities from leaf cutter ant in Ribeirão Preto, State of São Paulo, Brazil - Atta sexdens ASBM2 | ecosystem: Host-associated > Fungi > Mycelium > Unclassified ...
ATAATAACCTCTTTAACATCCAAAACTACACAACAAGCATTTTACAGCAGTGGATTATCTCGATTTTTAGAGATACATTAAACAAAAAAAAAAAAAAAAAAATAAAGAAAAAAAAAAAAAAAACAAAACAAAAAAAAAAAAAAAAAAAAAAAAAAAAAAAAAAAAAAAAAAAAAAAAAAAAAGATATCATATTGTTGTAACAACCAAAGTCCAATAACTACACAAGCAAGTAAAGCTCTCAGTAGGCAATCAAGTGGGAAAATCACAAGAGAACTCGACAAGGAGCCTCTGCTAAATTAGAGTCCTATTTATACTATTATATGTTGGTCCATGCTACTACCTCATGTCTGCCTCACATCTTACTCAAGGCCACCATGTGTATTCCATATGTCCTGACATCATCTTCCAGATTCTTCTACTATGTTCTAGGCCTATGACATCATATCATATGCCTCTTCATCATTAATAAAAGAAAAAGAAATTCAAAAGAAAAGAAATATAAAATCAAGAAAAATAGATAAAAGAAAAAGAAAAATGTTAGTGTCCAAAGTGTTCCATAACACATGTAACTGTAGTTATATGCCTCTTTATCATTTAAGAAATAAAATAAAAAGAAATAAAATAAAATAAAATCAAAGAAATAGATAAAAAGAAAAGAAAATCAAAAATAAAATATAAGAATTCAAGCATACTATAACAGTACCCTCCCTTAAGATTCTATCTCTAGAGAAACTTGTTTCTCTTTCTCTTTTCATCTCACCCAACTTCTTTATAACTTCTTTAAATACTCATCTTCAAACTTCTTATTATCCTATTCAAACAAAATCTTCACTGTATACCTTTCTGGTAATTTACTTTTCTTAAACACTTCAATTTCTACATTCAATGCCTTTTTCTTCCTCTTCTCTTCTCTTATTTGTACTCTTCTTATCTTTTCTTTTTTAATTTTCTTCTCAAATTCTTCCACTAAGTCTATTATATTTTCCAAGTTCTACAACCTCTTCCAAGTATCTTCTTCTATTATATATTCTTTTCATTTGACCAAATATCTTAGCTTCTCTCTTACATCTCTTTTACTCAATATTTTTTCAACTTTATATTCCTTCTTTCTATCTATCTCTACTAAAGAAGATGAGATCTTCTTCTGTCTCTCTATCTACTCCTGATATATCACTATCCTACTCACATTAACTACCAGTTAAATTTTCATTAACACTGGTAACTCCAACTCTACTATATTCTCTAATATAATTTTCTTTATTTTATAAGATCTTACAAACTTTTTATCAACTTCTTTGTCTCTCTATTTCTCATCTGCTATATTAAATTTTTTGTACTTAACAACACTTTATATTTTATCTTATACTCTACTACCTTCTTCCTATTTCTATCTGTATATTTTTCTAATTTCTTCTTGTGATTTTTTCAATACTGCTTTTACCTCCTTATTTCCTTTATTTCCTTCACAAACTCCTCTGCTTTCACATGATTCTTCTTTTTTCTTACCTCAAAGTCCATCCTTGGTTCTCTTCCATAGTCAACTTTGAATGGTGATGACTTTGTAGTTATATATACTTTGTTGTTAAAGACAAACTCTACAGTTGCTGACTATTCTATTAGTTTCCTTGTCTATAATCAATGTACATCCTTGAGTACTGTTCCAACTCTTAATTTGTCCTCTCTGTCTGTCTGTCTGTGAATAAAAAGCTATTGATAATTTTGTTTTTATTCCCAATATCTCATTTAACTTCTTCATTAACTCTGCTACAAACTGTGGACCTCTGTCTAAAATCACACTCTTAGATAATCTATATAACTTCCACATATTGTTTCTAAATAAATTTGTCAATCCTTTTACCATTATTTTTTCTATTATCATTATAAAATGTGATATTTTTAAAAACCTATTATATACTACCAAAATTGAATCATAACCTCTTAATACTGGTAGTTGTAAGAGGACCACAAACTCTGAAGTCTGATCTCAAAAACACAAATGTAAGAGAACTGTCAACTCTGACAGCCTCTACCTATTATCTTCAGTTATAGTCCATGTTTATGTCTCTACCCTACTATATTTCTGACTATCTAGTGCAATCATTCTGGTCTTATGTCAGCACTGTTCCACCTGATTGCTATGGACTAGTAGAGTACTTAGAATAGTTGTTATCTCTGGGAAACCTCATTCTGTTCTCTTAGATTTCTCTGAAGGTAAGTTATATATTAGATATTATTTGTTAATAAGCTTAGGTTTCTCTGGAGCCTGAAGTACTATCTCTATGCTTCTGCCCTCAGTTACACTAACAGTAGCTTCATAATAAAGTCCACTGATATATGTTGCTATAGTCTTTTAGTACTATAGTTGGTCTCAATTTTCCTGTTAGCATCTCTGCTTTATTTTTCATCCTCTAGTACTGATTATATTCATCCATATATTGCTTTACCTCTTTAGTAACTTCTGGCCACCAATAATTCCTAGTGACTAGTTCTACTATCTTCCACTATCCTTCATGTCTTGCTATTAGTATATTGTAATAAAGCTAAATAATCTCTAACCTCAAACTCTCATTCTTTAAAACATATATCTTTCCCTCCTTTAATACTAACTTGTTCTCAATTTTCCACTTATTGTTTCTCAATACTTTAACTCCTACCTTCTTCATTTCTTCTGCCACATTTATTACCTCATCATTTTTTGCTTCCAATTTTTTAATTTTTTCTATAATTTCTTCTTCAGCTCCCTTAATTAATAACTGTAAACTGTGCAGAAGAGCAAAGTACTTCAAATCTCTAGGAAATTTTATCTATTGTCTGAGAAATTACTGAACTATATACTTATCTTTAGAAAATTCTAAGAGAATAGAATAGGGATTTCTGAAGGTGACAACTACTCTATATAATAACAGATTCAATTTAATGTGTCAGAATTCTGATTATATAAGCAAGGAATAATGATACTTAAGTAATCAGGAATAGTTTATAATAGAGAAACTGAAATAAAAGAGAGCCAGAATACTTAGCAAGTACTTTCAAAGTGTGGAAAAGTGAATAAGCAGATGTATGAATAACATTAGAAGATTTTGGAAGACTACAGAGTTTTACATAAGAGCAAGGGAGTATATAAAAGGAAGTTTAATGATATATCCAGATAGTTGGAGATATTGATATATAGCCTGAAGGGGTTTAGAACATAGGAAATTGGATGAGCAGATAAGTATGAATATATAAAAGGATTGTGGAACACAGATCAGCCAAAAAACATGGAAAAGAAAAGTTTTGAAAGAGCCAGTCTCCTTACAGTTTCTTTTCTATTGCTTTAATCTCTAACCTGTCAGAATTGAAGATAGTGGACTCTATTTATATTCAATTTCTTCCTTACTTTTATTTTCTCTTCTATTTATTTCTATAATTACACTGTCACATAATTATATGTCATAATAGAAGATGGTAGAAGATTCTGGAAAGATGATATTATACAATATGTTATACATATAATCATTTAGGATAGGCTAATGTAGTAGAAGCATAGACTATTAGTTTTAAGTATATATGGTAGACAATTATATACAAAGCTCTCTATTAAGTTCTTTTATATAAATCTTATACAAGGTTTCTTCTTTTGACCAACTCTAAGATTTCAAGTTCATAACATAACTACTCTTTCTTTAATATTACTTGATTTTCATTATCTCTTTTTACTTTCTCTATCTAATCTGCTCTCCTACTCAAACTGTTTGCTCATTTTGTACTCTTGCTAACTACATACTTTAAAGCAAAATAAAATCTTGACAAGTATAAAGCCCATCTAGCCTGCCTTCAATTTAACTTCTAAGCCTTTATATAAAGTACTTCAAGTTTTTATAATCTGTCCAAATTTTGAACTGACTCTTGGCTCCTTCTAAGAAATACTCATATACTTCTAGATATCTAATAATTACCAACATTTTTTATCATGAATTATATAATTTCTTTTAGCTTCATTCAATAACTTTGAAATATAAGCTACTGGTCTCTACTTCTTATTCTTACACTTCATTAACAACACTCCTTCCATAGCAAAGTCTAATATATCCATTTCTACTCTCATTTCTTTATCCAAGTCTGGCATTATCAAGACTGGCTCCATCATAAACATGCTTTAACAAATTATCTATAATAATTTGCTAACCCCAAAAACTTCTGCATATCTTTTACACTTCTCAGTACTAGCCAATCCACCACTTTCTAAGCCTTCTCTTTTTCTATCTTTACTTCATCTAGTACTATCACTACTCCTAAAAATCCAACCTTCCTAATCTTTCACACACATTTTTCTGGTTTTACCAATAAATAATTTTCTGCTATCCTTCTCAGTACTTCCTTTGCTATATCATCATATCCTTCCTTTGTCTCTATTTTTACTATTACATCATTAATAAATACTGCCACATCTCTTACCTTTATTATATTATTAAGCAAGTTATTCATCATCATCTAGAAAGTTGCCAGTGAGTTTGTCACTTCAAAGAACATTACTGTCAGCTCAAAAACATTGTTTGGCATTAAGAATGTTGCTTTCCACTCATATTCCTCCTTAATTCTCATATTATTATATCCCCACCTAAGATCCTTTTTTGTAAACATCTTCTTTTTTCCTATATTATCTATTATATCTGAAATCAGCAGCAATAGATAGTTGTTCTTAACTGTTCAACTGTTTAGATATCTATAATCCTGTACCATTCTCTTCTTTTCACCCTTCTTTGGTATAAAGAACACTAGTGACATTTGTAGTAATTTCAATGGTCAAATATACTCCTTCCTTAACTGATTCTTTACAAACTCCTGAACCTCTTCTCTCTTTATTCTTGATAATGGATATATCTTTCCCTTTTTTGGAACAAAACCTTCCCTAAGATCTATAGCATAATTTCAAGTCTTCCTTGTTGGTATTCTTTCTGACTCCTTCTTTTCAAGCACCTTCAAATACTTATGGAACCTTCTAGGAACTATTTCTTTCACTGTTCTGATTTCTATTAAGTCTTCTTTCTCTTCCTACTTTTCTTCTATCATTCTTGCTATCTTTATTTCTTTCTCAACTGTTGGTTTTCTAAACTGTTTCTTCTTTTCTCTTTGTATACTTTCTTTCTTCTGTCCTTTCTCCTTCTGCTTTTGCCATTCTGACTTTATCTACTTTGTCTTCTACTGCTTTCCACACTCATCTAGACATCTTGTTATTTTTATCTCCCCAGTTTTCCAATCAATCTCTAGATTGTGGCATGCTAACCATAGTATTTCTCTACTTCTACTGGTCTTTTATAGTTAAAAGTAATATGAACATTCCTTGTATATATCAGCCTATCTAACTTCTTCATAAACTTATTCTTTCTTGCAAATTCTGAGCTCATCACCAGCTCTATCACACCACTGTTGTTACAAACTCAAGACCTTAGAGGTGGTCAAAAGAGTGAACCTTGTATTGGGTTAACACAAGAGAACTCAATAGAGAACTCTGTGCAGGACTGTCTACCTTATATACTAATACCTAATGGTCTGTGTGAGCTATTTCTAGCCTACTCTAAATGACCATATGTACACCTTAAGGTCAACATGTATTTTTACATGTTGTATGACGTCATTCTTCCAGAACCTTCTATATCCTTCTATGTGTCATGTGATGTGACCTGCTGTATGACAGCATGATCTTGTCACTCTAATCCTAACCCTAGTTCTAAAAATAGAATAAAGGAGAATAAATCAAAAGGAAAATAAAATGAGCAAAGAAGATAAGAAAAGTTTAAGTCCATTTCTTTCATTCTTGACAACTGTCCAATAATGTCTCCACAACAATTTCATCATCATCATCCTTCAACCCTATCTTCACCATCACTTCTTTTAACAACTTCTCTTTCTTTCTCTTTCTTGAGCTATCGGTACTAGTAAGACTGTTATCTGCTCTTGTCTTTTATACATCCACTAGTTTTTCTTTCTTCAATCTTTCTTCTTTCAAAATTGTCTTTTTATCTTTTCCTATCTCTTTTCTACCACTTTCTCTTATATTCATTACTTTACTCTTTAATACTTCAAATTTATTTAAGAACCTCTATGTTGGTCCCTTCTTCTGCCTACTCTTCTTATTTTTATAATAATGGGCAATATTGTTACAACTCAAAGACCTTAGGGTTGATCAGTAAGATGAATCTTGTATTGGGTTAACACAAGAGAACTCAATAGAGAACTCTGTACAGAATTGTCTATCTTATATACCTCAGACTACTGGTCTGTGCACTATTACTTTAGCCTACCCTAAATAACTATGCATCTGCTTTAAAATCAACATGTGTATAATATATTGTATGATAACATTCTTTCTAGAACCTTCTACTATTTTCCATTATGACATATGATTATGTGACCATGATTGCCTAATCCTAGTTCCAAAAATAGAAGATGGAAAATAAAAAATAAAAATGAGAAAGGAAATAAAATAAAATAGAGTCCAATCTTTGCAATTCTAACAAATATACCCAAAACCTCTATAAGTAAAATACTTATTACTCTTTCTTTATTTGTCTCTCTCCTTCTTTTCTATGCTTTTTACCATCTTCACTTCTTCTCTATTCTTTTTTTCTTTCTTACTCTTATTTCCTCAATTTTATCCTATTATTTTTCATCTTTTCTTTTATTTTCCTTCTCTTGTCTCTTTCTTTGTTCCTTCTCTTTTTATTTTTTTTCATAACCTCTTCTTATATATTTTCTATTCTGTTTCCTTCTCTTTCTCTTAGCATTCATTCTCACTACTACTACCAATTGTTCTTGTAATTCTAATATTTTTTGATTGTTCTCTACCATCTGTTTCAATAATATTATCACTTTTTCTTCTTCCACATCTCTAATCAATTCTTTCACATTTACTTGGTTAAAAATTTCTGGATTAAAACTATTTGTTGCTATAGTGTCTGACAACTCAAAAATAATATCTTATAAAAGTATTTCTTTGTAAGTGCTAGCTAGTATTCTTTTTATCTAACTTTACACTGTCTACTGACTACCTAACTACTACCCTACTAACTACTGCCCTAAAAACACTAGCTAATATCTCTAAGAAGAGAACCTCTAAACTAGACATTTTCTTACTAAACAATACTGTTTCTCTGCATGGAAAGATTATAATGAACCTTCAATATAAGGCTACTACTTGAAAACAATAAGTATACTAATACAACACCACCCAATTAAACAATAAGTACATCTAACTGGCAATCTGGGTCTGGTCATCAATATTCACAACAATCTTCTGGTGACTGCTATCTATCTCTTAAGCCTAGAGTTAGCTATATGAAGTTTGTGGTGATTGATTACATTGGTTACACACCAAGAATGAATAAAGAGTAAAGTAAGGAGACTATAAGATATAGTGTTTCTGAAGAGTGTCAAGTTCTACTGTTATGGCAACTACTAACCATGATGGTCAATAGCATACTAAGTAATCTTATAAGGTGAGAATTCTGTAGGAATCACAAGAAAACTTAGCAAGAAGTTCCCAATGTATTCCTACTCTATATATACTACAAGTACATGATCTGTGTTAGTGATAAATAGCCCTACTTTCAAGTCCATATATTAGCTATGATTATACTATGTATACATTATGAGGTAAACATGCCATAGATATATACCTTGATATTATCCTTCTAGCCCCTTCTCCTAGATTTTAGACATACTTAAGTAGGTATGAACACTCATTAAAAGTTTGACTCTTATGTTAAACCCTAGTGTAACTCAATATTCACCTGTATTACATTTGCTTATTTATTATTATTACTATTTTACTTCTTGTTAAGGATGAATGTAAAAAACTTATTTCTCTATATATTATACTATTCTGCTTTCTCTCACTCTAGACATCCAGCAATTATAAGTTAAGCTTGTAAAAACTTCCAGATTCTATTTTCTAGCTTATTCTTTCATTCCTAGTAGTTTTTAGTTATTATAGTATTATTTGATGCAAGCAATACTAACAGATAGGAATAAACTATAAGATATTGAGAGTAAAAATTTGGACATTACATCTGCCTCAGAAACAATATGTGATAAGTAAAGGTATTGTTCTTTATTCTAACCAGCTTGGAGGTATGATCTCATAGTTTGCTGAAGATACTAGTATGTTTTTAACATATTTAGTTCAAGCCAAGAGACTTAAAACTAGTATAGTAGTATTTGATATTGTGCAATTATTTCTCTCTTTAAACTACAGTATTCTTACTTTGATTCTTAGACACTTTGGATTTCCAGACTACACTGTAGACTTTTTTTCTGACTATCTTGTAGGTTGATTAACTCAGTATTTCTGGAACTTATTTTTCTCTGATGCTTGTGATGCAGATGTAGATATTAGGCAAGATTTTGTACTTTCTCCTATTCTTTTGTATTGCACATTTTATTTGTATTTTTGAACTTAGAACTCAAGCTCTTAACTTAATAGTGTTATTTGACTTGAATAAGTCAGAAATCTTTCATTTTTCTAGGATATATAGTGACTTTAACCCAGAGCTAAACCTTTTAGCAACTAATACTCCTATCTTCAAGCTCAAGACATACTAGAAATACTTGGGCTTTTATTTTGATTGATACTTGTTCTTCAAGGAATATGTTCATTACTACTCTACTAAAGTACTGTCTACTGTTAAAGTAATGAGCATGCTTAGAAACTTGACAAGAGGCCTGTCACTACTTCAGAAATGGCTTTTGCATTACTCTTGTATTGTTTTTATTGCTATCTATAGCTTTTAACTTTAGTTCTTTGCTGGAATACCTATTAAGACTTAAGTGTTACTTTTAGCAACCATATAATACAAGGCTGCTCTTTGGATCTTGGATATATTTTGCATTTCATTTACTAGTGGAATTAAGACTCTTACAAGCCTTATTCCAATTCAACTCTATCTAAAGAAGTTGGTTCAGTAGTTTTATTTCAGGACTACTATTCTTCCTTTATAAATATACACTGATATCTTTACTTAGTGCTAGAAACTCAAAGGGCACTTGCCCTCATCTAGAAACATTATATTGGATTAACATAAGAGAATTCAATAGAGTTTCAGAGTGTCTACCTTATATACACTAGTTAGTAGTCTGTACAAGACTAATACTAACTTATTTTAAAGGCTATGTATACTACATGAGATCAACATATTGTAGACATGTTATATGACATTATCTTTTTAGAACTTTCTATGTTCTTCTCTATGTTATGTGATTATAAGATAAAAAAGAAAAAATTAGACATAGTTTACATCTCATTATCCAAAATCTAATAATGGTCTCTCAGAAGTCTAAAATGAGTTATTCCAAGTGTTTTCTAAAGTACTAGCTGGTAAAACAACTACTTCTAATGCTGAGCTATTTACTATAAGACTGGAAGTTTCCAAGACTATCAGTATGAATATTGAATGTATAATTATCATTATTGATTCTTTAGACTCTGCTAAGAAGATAGTAGATCTCTTAGTACACTCTGAATAGGCCTACTCTCTAGCTATTTTTTCTATACTTGGATCATTCTTTTATAGTAGCCTTGGATATGATACTAGAGTGGCTACTTAGACTTCATCTAATAATATCTATTAATACTTTTTGCTCTAAGAGTGTCACTTCATGTCTAGATACTTGGAGAACTTTCTTTAACTATTCTACTATTTAAGCATGCTATTTTTATTTTATTTTATCTATTTTTTTGATTTGATTTTTCTTTTTCTTTTATTTCTTAGACAATAAAGAGGCATATGACCATGGTCACATGATGTAATGCCATAGGAACTAGAACAATAATGTCAAGAGTATGGCTGTAGCATATTCACTTTATAGTAATAGTATGGTGAACTCATAGACAACACATGTAGTTTAGGGTAAGACTTGTAATAGTAGTATATATAGTGTAGGAATACATTGGAGACTCCTTGTTAAGTTCTCTTGTGATCTCTACAAGATTCTTACTCTATAAAACTACTTAAGTATGTTATTAATCATTTTGATTAATAGTTGCTATAACATTCAGCCTAGCTATTCCAAGAGTAGTAGTTGGCTTACTGAATTTGGCTAGTTGGTCATATTATATACTAAGGTGACTGCAGCTATTCTTGATAAAACTATGCTTCTATTAAAGAGTACAAATAGTGCTTTTTTTCTGCAAAGTATATCTAGTGTCTATATAGCAATTTGTCATATGCTAAGTCTACCTGTCTGGAAAACACATCCACATGGGCTACCATTGTCAACATCTAATCCAAAAAAGTTTGCCTTTCATAGTGGCCATCTTCCTTGCAACACATCTGCATGACATTGGTGCAACAATCTGGAGATTTCATTTTCCATGATGGAAATACTCCTATCCAACTCAACCTTCTATAGCAGGGTCATACTTCTGTCAGTATTTCAACACTGAAATCTCTGCTTAGGATAATAGAGGTTATACTACTAAAACTCCAAACATCTCCTATAGTATGTATCTGTATATAAGACTAGTAGTTATACTGTAATTTGTTAGTCTGATAATCGACAAAGATAACTTTTATTGCACTTGATCCCTGGTGTTCAACAGTAACATACTAATCAGTACTCACTTCCATTTTAGACTTCTTCTTTCTATTGGAAATTGCAACTATATGATAGACAGATAGTATAGCACATAAGCTGAAGCCAAGGTTGTTCTACAAGTCCACTCATCTTTGAGTCCATCTTGCAAACTTTCACCCCTGGTATGAACTGCATCTGATACTATTGCCAGGTGGAAACATGTTGGAAACATGTTGACATATCTTTGCAAACCTGTTTCAGGTTTGTCCATAGTTCCTGAATTGATCTATATCCATCAATTGAGGACTTTGTTGACTTCTTGAAAGAGCACCCAAGTGCTTTTGCCTTCTTTTGTTATGATATGGTAAAAGGGAAAGCAGTAATATTCTTTATATATTCTTCAGGATTTTATATTGGATTTTACTTTGGATTTACTTTACTTTTATTATATTGATGATGACAATGAAGAGGCATATGACACTGCGGTCACATGACATGTCACATGATGTGATGTCATCAAAGCCTAGAACAGACTAGAGCAGGTTGGAGCAGTCTAGATGAATGATGTCAAGGAGCATGTTAACTGCATGGCTACCTCATAGTGTATATATGGTGCACTCATGGATGACACATGGACATTAGGGCAGGAGTAATTATTTGTAGCATGGACCATGTGTAATTTATATAAATAGGGTAGTAATTCAGCAGAGACTCCTTGTCAAGTTCTCTTGTGATTTCCACATCAATAGCTTACTGAGAGCTTTGCTGCCTTGTGTGATTATTGGACTTTGTGTCTAGTGGTTGCCACAACATCTCTCCTTAAGAACAACCTCTCTTTTCTTATAAGCCTCTATGAGTGCTCAATTAGTTTGCTTTTCTGTTTCTGTAGATAGTTTTTCAGTCTCACCTCTCTCTCAGTTTCTCTTGATTCTGTATTCCCTGTATGATAGGTCTCTCTGGACTTGGATGCATAATTTGTAGGTTGGTTATGAGCAATTTTCATTTAGATTTCTCTTTGATTTCTGTTATCACTAATAGTGTTTCTCTGCCTATGAAGAGGGTCTCTGTCTCCTAAGGCAAAAATTGTAGGCTACTTATTGTAGATGGTCTGCCATGGACTACAATCAGGCACTGTGTAATAAATTGTTGAACAAAAAAAAAAGTGAAAGTAATTACCTTTGATGATGATTTCTCAATACTGTGCAGTGGTTATTGATTTATTGGCATAGTGAATTCTATTGCTATGTTTTGTAGAAA
>Ga0157364_1006784_pt1 | contig 11808 bp, 1 predicted proteins | sample AttsexASBM2_FD_111476 | JGI IMG/M metagenome (GOLD analysis project Ga0157364, IMG submission 111476) | Fungus gardens microbial communities from leaf cutter ant in Ribeirão Preto, State of São Paulo, Brazil - Atta sexdens ASBM2 | ecosystem: Host-associated > Fungi > Mycelium > Unclassified ...
AATCCACGTGTGTTGACACGTGTATGTATAAGATTTTTTTCAGACAAACCCGAAGGGAAGTTTTATACTGATGTTAAACAGTACATCTTTCGCGTCCTCGTTTTATTTGTACTCTTCCAACTCCCTATGATCTTCGCGCGCGTATTTTGCAAAGAAGGAAAGAAAATGGAAGCCGTGAAACTAGAATAATTGGAAAAAAAAATGCAATAACGTGAACGTACTATTTTAATACCAAGCGTTGCATTCATACATAAATTTATATGCACGCATGGTTTGTATATGTGTATAATGTATTTGCGATTCACGTTTAAAATAGTATGCGAAAAGCAGCCTGCAATGCCTGATATTTCGAATATAATTCTCATTATTCAATATAATGATGTAACTATATTATTATGTCGCATTTATATAAATGTACTTATCATAATATGTATTATAATAAATTAAATCAATTATATTCTAAATATTCTCATCTATGAATATCATAAATATGTATAATTGTATGCACTTTATTTTCTTTCAATTTAACTGTCACAGTTGTTATTATCATTCAATGTAATTGTACAAATAATATTGTTACACGTTTAAATATAATAGTGAAGCATTCTAGTAAAAAATTTTACGCAGCTTAAGAAATTCCGCTATTTACTGTAAGAAATAATATATTTTTCAAGCATTTCTATTGTGATACGATAAAACTGTGTGCTTTAAGCGCCAAAAAATATAAGAAATAACAAAAAATAAAGCAACAACCGAGCGCGTTGCAACACAGCAGAGCTTAATACAAACAAAAGGGATTATGTTTCATTAAAATCTGTTTACAAAATCCTTTCCACATTGAATGAATTGCATAAAATACCCATCAATTCGATCAACCTGTTATTAAATTGTCACAATAAACAACGATACAAAAGTGCTCAAAAATTGACAATAGTCAATCAAATTGTACAATGTGTAACAAGAAAAAGATGAAAGTGAAACAAGAGAAAAACTAAATTTTGCTAATCGTCGATAATATTTTCACAGCTTAATTACATAAATAAAAACTTCACGCTGGCAAAATCAATAGTAGAGTTAGCCTGAACAGTAACGAGAAGTGTTAAAGTGACATCATCTTCCGACTATTATTATCGTAGGATCCAGCTTCACAAGCGTATGTAATGACGCACGCATTTAAGTACGATTCATCATGCGCATCACTGAAAGGATAATCCTCTCTTGATGATCTACATTGGATTAACTTTCATTCGTTTGTCCATAAAATCACTCTCGTGCAGAAGTGTGCACAGTAATTATCATTGTGCTTCATAATTGAAAATTATACAACACAATAAACATAATCGGTAGTGCTTCTGATCGATAAATGTTTTGCTAAAATTTAATCCATACGCATACGAGCGGTCTGATATAATTATGTACTTCCCCTAAATTTGATAAATCATTTAGAATAATAAGTTATTTAGAAAAGATTCTCCAAGTGTTACATAGAAAAATCAAATTATAGATGTATAGGTGATTTTTCAAATACGAATGATCTTTAAGAATAATAAACTACTACTATTCAATTAAATTAGTCAATTAAATCTTTATATAACAGAATTTTCATTTGTATTGCCAAGAAAAAGAAAATTATTTAATATTAAAATTTCATTTAATAATTTCCATTTATTCTAAAATATATCCTTCAGTGCTCTTCTCTATATTATGGAAAACGACACATTTGGGGATCGTATATCCAATCCAATTCGATTGCTTATAACTTTCCTAAAAATGAGCACATTGTAAAGAACTTCTCTTTTAATTAAAACATTAAAGAACACAACGGTACAAGCAAATGTATATATTTTTATTTAAAAAAGTAATAGAAAAAGCATTGGAAAAGCAATTGGAAGAAGAAAATATATTACCCAAAATAGCACGAAGAGTTAAATATAAATAAAATACGAAACTAGTTGAGTTCTACATTTCTACTTATATTAATAAACTCTATGTTAATATAGTCAACTTTTGATTCTCATAAAATTTGACCTTTCTTTTTTATATTTCATCCGCCTGATACTTCACTGTTAGATGTAAACGGTGAGATGTCGGTGAAATTTTTCTGAGATTCTTACTAAGATAATATCTCTCTAACATAAAAAAATAATATAATTTAAATAAATTTTTAATTCTATTTTATTATTCTCGAAAGAGGAAAAGTAACTTATCAGCAAAATGCACATTTTATATCATTATACGAAGAATGATCCCATCAACTTATTCGCTATCATTATACATTTCTTCACAATATATAATATATTCTTGACAGCATATGATCCCCATTATGCAAGCAAAATACGATAGCAATTTGAACAAATTTCGTTAAACAAAACTCAATTAGTTTGCAGCTTCTCCATTTTCATTCTCCATTTTTCTAGAATTGAGAAGAGCATTGGGAAGTCTCGTCCGTTTCTCTTATTCAATTATTACACGATTCCGCTAGAATATTTCCGCGAAGCGTATTTCCACCAACGCGTCGAGAGAGAAGAATATTCTTTCCCATCATATCTATATTTCTTGCCTAGGCGCTCAAGTTCTGCAAGGATATTTTATATCCGCTAATATTATTGTCGTTCGCTTTTGCGTACCGCGAGAAGACCGCAGAGTTATAATCTGCTAAATATTCTACGGGATCGTTAAAAAGTCGTAAAACATCATTAAGCGGATTTCCGTCGTTCCTTTAACTTTATACACTGTGATGATCCTCGAGAGAACGGAATCGCTCGAGACTGCCCTCGAAATCTTCTTTATGGTAGAGCAATTTAGCCAACATTTTTTTTTCTTCACCGTAAATCTAGAATGTATGTACACATTGAGAACTAGAGTTTATCGAAGAAATTACATCAGACGAGATACTTTTTAAATAATTATATAGATGTGCTGCTAGTTCAACTGCGTGAATAATTTGATCCTAATGTCGTAATTTCGTGACTGATTACGAATAAAGTCTCATTGTGCTCGAATAAAATTCCTCTTCAAAGCACTGCGATGAAATGAACCAATATCGACGAGCGCCGTCAGGAAAATTTAACGACGCAAACGGGCATCAAACTGCTACACTTTAAGTCCTTCGTTCCTCTCAATGACATTTTCTCAAAATGAAACGTTCAAAATTGATCCAGTCAAGATATTTGCGTTTAAACAGAAGAAACATAAAAATATGAAGTATAAAAATGTTACGATAAAAAAAAATTAACAAATATTCATTGATATACAGATATTTTTTAAATAGATTTTTCCTTTTACAATCAAAATGCGATTTACAAATATGATTTTATTTAATTTATGGTTGTACAAAATATAAATTATTGATCAATTCAAATTAGTATAATATGTTGCTGAAACTTACATAATGCGCTAATTCATTAGTACAACTTTAATTAACAAAAAATTTTTTAACATACTTGTAGTTTAACAATAGCTGCTCAACTGTTTTTAACACATTTATTCGGTCATGAAATTAAAATTTGATTCTGCAAACTCGTTATCATTGCTAATTAGATGTGCGAAATGTTTTATTAATTAACATATCGATTAAAGTAAAAATATTATTGCTTTATAAAATCTTTTAAACCTTATGTTATATTCAAAAAGCAAATATATGATCTCTGATATATGAAAGTTTTTTCAACCTTCCTGAAAATAAATTTCGTTTGTCGCAAATAAGTTTTCCACGAGTTACTTCAATTTCACTTCAATACTGCTCTGCAATATTTACCATGATAGCTATCAAACTATTCTACCTTTTCATGATGTGTCTCATAGAAATGCAGTCATATGGTATTTCTTTATGCAACAATAGTGTGTGGAATGGCCGATAGATACAGTACATATATCCGCACTGTATGAGTTCGGATACAAAAGGCCCTTTTACATCCGAATTCATGCAGTGCAATCTGAAGAAGAGATCAATAAATGTGTAGCGACGCGTGTCCACAAAAAAATGTACAAAAATTGTGCAATTAACACAGGTTCGTCGATCGGTTTTGACACAATGTCGATCTGAATCTTTTAGAGACTATACATCAAAAAATGTCCAACACATATCTATCCACTTTCAAAAAACTTTTGATCCCTCAATAAATAATGAATTTAAGATAACTAAAAAAATTTTAGAATTCTTCCAATAATAAAAAAAAACTTAGAATTTATATTTCTTATTCAAAATTTTCGGTATTTCTTTTGTTAATCTATAGTTTTAATACTAAAATTTTTAAAAAAAATTTTTTTTAATAATTTAATAAAAGTCCAATAAAGTGTTTATAAATAAAACATCAGCAAATAAATTATAAGCATAAAATTGAGGAGATTTGTTGTGATACGTTTGGATTTTACAATCGATTGGCTAACAACAAATACAACGGAGGAATAATAGCGTCAGCATGATAAACAAGCTCTAAAATCGAAGCAAATCCTAAAATGAACGAGCTTTATTATATCATGAGACGTGAAGTTACAGGAAGTGATACGAAATAAAAATCATAAAATCTCGAGATCACCGTGCATCAATTCATAAATTGAAAAGATTGCTAAGCGCCTTCGAATTGGCTCGCAACTCTCGCAAGCTACTTGCATCGTAATTACCCAATGCCTCATTCAATGAAAAATGTAAATGAAATATTCCGCCGTTCTATTCTTATTCATCTTCTGGGTATTACATTTAAATTACAATTAATAAAGTTCTACAGGATGATCGATGTCTTTTAATCAATGCTATCTATACGAAGTTTGATAACAAGTTTTCAAAATTAATTGCATGTTTATAAGGCTTTGAAAAATTAAAAAGATAATTATTCAAAGCCAAAAATAAATTTCAACGATCAATTGAGACAAATTCTTTAAGCGCTGATAATTAATAATTATTGATAATTAATAATTACAATTTATCTTTAAAGTATAATTTAAAAATTTCTCTTTAAAGTATAATTAAAGAATTTATCTTTAAAATATAATTAAAGAATTAATTGCAAGATTATAATTAAATTATAATAAAATGGAGAACTAATTGCAAATAAAAGATTTATTGTATATAAATCCACATTAATTCAACGAATTACACGTTAATCATACAAAATTACGTTCACATAAATTCGTATGAACCAATTTCAGATCTAAATTCATATTTAATCCTAGAACGCAATCGATACGTAAATTTTATGTACAATTGAGCGCTAAGCTATACTTTCAGTGGCCATTAGGAGGCCAATTTGCCATGCTAAATATTAGGATACAGCAGAGACACAAAGATTTAAAGATTCTATTTGTCATATATCAATTTAAATCCTTTGATCAGTATCATAACAAAGAATGTGATAAGTAATTTCAATTTTTAAGCAGTTTTATGTTATTGTATATTTTGTTGTATTATGAGGAAACACACACACACAATTGGTTTACGTATTCAATATCATTTCAAGATCGAATTTGATAGTGTACGTATTATTTTTTTCTTTTTAAGATGATAATTAGATTATTTGTGTTTATAAAGATCTAGATTATATATATTTTGTTATTAAACGTATGAAATAAATGAAAAATTTGTATTACATTAATTAATCAAGAGTGACTTATTCCTATTATGTAAAATTTACGAACACAATACTGTATCAATAGCACTCAATAGCATTCTAGGGTAAAAAATCTCACACGAATTATAAATCTATCTCGTTCTGAAACGAAATTCTTCAATTTGCTGAGCGGAACGTGATTCAGTAAATGCATTCCGTTCGAAATAGGCCGCGAGTCTTACAAATTCTCCATTAAATCATATTCCTCTCGGAGTCATAAAAAGCGCCGTTATATGGCTTCTACTCTGATGTAACGCACGAACTGATATACACGTAGATATCAGATTGCGCGCAACTATCAGATTCAATACGAAAAAGAGCTCAAGCACATTTGTGTGCTTGCTCTTTTGCCACATGCGTATATATGAAAACTTCCACATTTCACACAGAGATTCCGGTGTAAATAACAAGCATACGTTTCATAAGGGTAACTTTTGGTACATATACTCGTACCAAAGCTGTACATTTGCGATACGTCCAGAGAGGCAATGCCGTCGAAGGTAGAAGCATGTTAATCGAAGTTCTCGTATCGTCTAATACCGTGTAACCGGTCTCCAGCCTCCAGGATCAAAACGAACGCTGTCATGACCCAACCGCTATGAACTTGAACATCAGGTTGTCGAGCGATCTGTTATTAGTATCCTGAGGACCTATACTCAGACTGCTTCCAGTCATATCAACAGGCCTGGCTTGCCATACTGTTTTTGATCAATCCCGAAGTGGTTTTCCCTTGATGAAAATTTCATCAAGCTTGCTATCGCAATGTCTCGGATCGATACTCAATTTGTAATCCCAATGAAGCTATAGGACCATTTCAAATTGTACGAAGAACTTTGGTTCAGATTCCTCCGCATTGCATCAGCTTATAATTTATTTATGCAATTTGGCTTATGCTAGGCATTATTTAGGCTTTGGGAATTGACTGACATCTCTCGTGTCAGGAATTAATGAATTAACATATAAATCCATTACGTGTTTATTAGTGCATTTAATAGATTATTGCGTAAAGAGATTCGAGAAATTTCTAAATCGTGATATTCTGACAATATCACAATAGCTACAAATACTTTAATTTGAATGTTTTCTAACAAAAAATGTTCGTCATATTTAATTTTATAACTTCTATTTTGGGAATAAAGCATTAAATTACATATTTGTTTTAGTTCATGCATAAAACAAATATATTATTGACTACATGCCATGGTACATTAATTCTATTTTCAAATTGATTTTAAACTTTATATGGAAAAATACAATTCTGTAATCTGTCTAAAATACAGTTGGCTTTACAGCTCTCATTCATTTTGATCTTGAACGGTGAGTCTTGTTCAAAATACTGAAATGGCAAAAAAGTAGGATATGTGTGTCGTACTCGGCAGAAATATGATAGCACACGCGAGCAGCTGTTTATTTGTTTAAAAAGATTTATATATATATATATATATATTTACAATATATATATATATATGTATGCAAAAAACTGGAAATTTTTTAAATTAAGAAATTAAAAATGAAAATAAGCTTTAATTTTCACTATCTTCTTCATTTACATCATATTAATCATATATTAATCTTGTTTTTATTCTAATTCTTCTCATTATTCTTATATTAGATTATATCAGCTTTTCTCAAATGTTTATCGTGCTATTGTTTATAAAACCGGTTTAAACACATTTAATGTATTCATGTAAATCCATGCAAACGTTTGCAATGTAATGAACCGGAATCTAAGTATTCGCTAATTCCAAATGATTGTACAGATTAATCATCATTGCAGGAGCGCTTTAATCAGTTAGATCAGGAGGATTTAAATTAATTAAGCTGGAGCAATTTACATTTCTGTAATCTCTTAGTAATGTATCTTCACAAAAAGAAGAAGATTTTGTTAAAATATCTAAAACTTTTACTATTTTAAAATATCTAAAAATTTTGCTATTTTCAATTTTGTTGAACTACTGAAATAATTATGTGCGACGTTCAAATTGACTGGTTACTAAAATGTCCAAATTTTCTGCAGCATTACTCATCATACTTGAATTTTTTAAATTAATTCTTTTGATGCAAAATTCTTTGATCCAACAAAATTATTTTCAGATCTGTATCTCAAAATTATAAAAAGAGAATAAATTGAGCTCTCGAGATAAGAAATACAATGACTAACGAACAATTGAAAGCAATAATCAATGCTGTTAATAACGTAACTCATGCATAATAATTAAACAAATGTATTATTATTACACACAAATAAAAAGAATTGGACGGTTCAGTTCTGTTCGAGCTATCATCAGCGATGTCCTAACTTCAAAAATTAATCATGTCGAATAAGAAAGAACAGTTGAAGAGTTTCTTCAATTCCAGTGTTTGAGAAACATCCATGTCAGCTGTTCGGCTGAGTGAGCACAGAATAACGTAGTTAATGTTGTTAATTTCCCGGGAAATTTAAATCGTTGGGAAAGAATCTATCTTTCCCGGAATTTTTCCGAGGAAAGAACTGGGAAAAAACTGGGGTTTTTTTAATGTAAGTTTAATTACAAAAAATATCAAATCCTTAGCACACACAAAATAAATCTCTATCTTAACCTTGGAAGATGACATCTGATATTAATTTTTTGAATGGAATGTTAAAAAATACAAAATATAACAGCTTACAATAAAAAGGAGGAACAAATAATAATAGTAACAATAATGGTTATTTTTCAGCTAGGACACAGAACATTACACTATATTCCACTGTGTATAAGATACTTGTTGAAACACAGTTTAATTTCAGATAGTATAATACCAGAATGCATTGTAGTCTTCCATTCTTATTCTTATAATTATATTTAGCGTATCAATAATAATTTTATAACTTTTATTTAGACTTAAGTTATAATTTTTTTCAGAATTGGATTTCAGATTTTTGAAAATTTTATTGCAAAATAAGTACGGCTACCAAATAACTTTTTGAAAAGTTGATAACATTGGATGGACGTATTTTACACGCTTACTACGTAGTTTTTAGTATGTGTCGAACAGTGAACACTGTATCATAGTTGGAACACTTTATGTACGACATAGTGTTACACTATTTCATCTGTATACGTTGTTGGAAACAGTATATGCTTTTACAGAATAAGTTAATTAAATTAAGTTAAAGAAACAAGTTGCTATATTAAATAAAATTAATTAAAAAACATAATATGTACATATATATATCAAGTTGTGTGCAAAGAGCAACATAAAATAAACGAGAAATTAAAAATAAAATTTTAGTAATTAATACTTGAAGATATGTAACAAGCATACACCATAGATATAAATATTATAGATAGTTAAATTATAGATAGTTAAAATAATTGATACGCGTTGATTCGTATTAACTGATATAGCCATTGTTGTCAATATCGCCATATGTAAAGAAAATATGGCGACCACGGGCTCTTTCCCATACAGCGTGGGAACAAACGTTTTTCGTTCTCGTTCTTTCCTGGGTTTTTTCTTGGGTTCTTTCCCTCCCTCGCAACATTATAAAGGATGAGAAAACAATAATGTTGTTTTCTCATCCTGTGTAAATTTGTAGAAATAATATACACTCACTAGCTGCTAATAACGACCAATATTCAAAAAGTAAATTATTTTGAAAGAATGGATACGCAAAATTCGTACAGACTAATGTTTGCACGAATAAATTGTTAAAATGACGGCTCTGGCATAACGTAATAAAATTAAATGTTATTGTATTAATTCAGATCTTGTTTAAAATGTTCAGATCTGTATCTACACTAAAAGAAAAATGTTTGGTATTTGTAATTATATAACTGTAAAATTATTGTCACTTGAATCATTTTTATGATAATTTCAATTGTTTTACGGTTGTAATAACTACAATTATAGTCATTTTAGATTGCCAACTATATACATTTGTTGCTAGAATTATACACATAGTTACTGTTCTTATTATTATAGCAGTAATGATCATAATTATAATAATATAATTATAATTACAAATTTTTCCAAACATTTTTCTCTCAATGAATCTAAATTTTTAAATACTTCAACGATATCGTTTTTCTTCGTGTTCTTTCTCTGAAGAAACATGTTTTAGCAACACTTATCTTGCCCGGCGTCGTAATAGCAAAGCTCACCGACTTTTTGAATAATCTTCACGATACGTGCTATTTTCAGTAAAAAAAAAATACAACAGAAATCTAGACCTCTTCTTTTTCGCTCTCACGAATAGTATACTATGTACAGGAATGATACACGAGCACGGGACAACGCACAATTTTCCGGGAGAACGAAAGGGAGAGGCGCAATTTGTAGCCGTTGACAGCGCCCGGCAATTTATGATCTAACTGCACCGGATGTCATAGCGGTCGAGCAGTTTAGAACGCTGGCGGTTTTCCGCCTGCTTTATCTGCAACGTTCCAGGGTCACGATGCACAGAAAAATCAGCCGTTGCCTTATTGCATGCTTAAGGATTTATGCGCGTTAGCACGACGCCATTGTCCCATCTCACCAAGCTCTTGCATTTGCAACGGATGTCACATCTTCTATGTCACGAGGTTTAACCGCCCTGCTAGTTGCTCGCGATTACGCCACAGCTGCTCGCAAAGCATTAGCGCGAGCGTGCCCACACGAGAATGCCAAGACCTGTCTGTGAATGTCATCTTGCTAATATACGGAAGTATCTTTCACGTGAGATGCATCATGCCGTTTTACATGCAGCTAAAGCAAAGTTTGCGCAATATTATTTGCTTAATAAAATTATTATTTGAAAAATAATACGTCTCCTGAGACAGGTCATAAACTTTTCTAAGACCATAAAAATTATGCTCCGTTTTATTCAGATGTCTCATGGTTTTATTTTTACTGCGTAAGGCCTCTTTATGACATAAAAATAAAAACAGAAAATCGACACAATTAGAAACTAGATATGAATTTGAAAATAATTTTGTTTGAACCTGACGAATGATAACGCTGACAAGTTTTACCAATTCTGGCAACTAGTTTGAACGTGTCTTACATACCTAATTATTTTGATGGTCCAATAAAATTATTTTTAAATCTAGCTAAATTTTTAGATATTTTTGAAAACAGCCATCCGTTTACATCTGTTCTTCTACAGCAGAGTAGCCAAATTTTTGACAAAACAATATTCATATAAATTTGACGGAGAATTGAATTTGAATAATTCGAATCATAATTAATAGAACTGACATTAAACCGTAAAAACAAACATTAAAAATCTAACAAAAATGTTTGTATTTCACTTCCAGTTCAAATTCAATTCAGACTTAAAACGTTAATTTAGTTGATAAGCACATACATTCCAATTATTTATTAATTATATCGCCTTATAAATATATTATTTACACAATAAAAAACTCATATAAGCATACTTTACTTATATTTGATTTATTTTTAGAGTCACAAGACCATTTTTTATTTAAATTACGAATTTGACTGGTAGATAAGCCGCTAGACATTATTAGATGCGCGATGAGAAAACCATATTCATATCAATTCTGAGAGCATTATACAAACACTTCACGAGTCAATGTAATATGCATATGTCAGCATTTGTATGCATGTCGGCGTACCGCATTTAGAGAGAGATTTATCGATCGCAAGTCTCATGACTTTGATGCCCGTTTAATCCATAGTGAAATATGAATTATGTTCGATTTACAATACCAAATCTCACGGATATACATGTGTCACGAGAAGTTTGAAAGCCTTTTATACCATTTAGAGAAAGGGACAATCAAAAAGTTTCAATGATGCCTTTCACGAAAGTTTGATTTACAAGTATGGCAGCAGCCTGTCGTGGTCGCGTTCACTCTCCATCGAAATAGTTCGTTGCAATTTTGTTCGATGACGCGCGGTATGCGTGGTTTACGTAGTAAACCTACGTGCAGCACGCTACGGAATGTGGTAGAGCTCAAATATTGATGCGGCGCACCGACACGGCATTGTACCTATTGAATTGATTTAATCATTTGTAATTAGTGTCGCTAAATAATCGGTTAAATTTCCATTGATTTCACATATAATATTTGAAACTATTGTCCACTCTTCCATTTGCAGATATAAAAAAAAAATTATGAGAAAAAAAATACCAGAATTCACAAAACATTACTTAAACTTGAAAACCAAACAGATGTTTGATGTATTAAAATTCAACTCCTTGATTATGAATCTTGATTTTCAATGGAGT
>Ga0157364_1006785_pt1 | contig 11807 bp, 9 predicted proteins | sample AttsexASBM2_FD_111476 | JGI IMG/M metagenome (GOLD analysis project Ga0157364, IMG submission 111476) | Fungus gardens microbial communities from leaf cutter ant in Ribeirão Preto, State of São Paulo, Brazil - Atta sexdens ASBM2 | ecosystem: Host-associated > Fungi > Mycelium > Unclassified ...
CATGGTCATTTAGGGTAGGGTGCACAGTAGTGAGCACGGACCATGAGTAGTAGTATATAAGGTAGACTACTTTGTACTAGGAACTCTATCGAGTTCTCTTGTGTTACTCAATATAAGAGTTGTTTCATTGCTTAACTCTTTGAGCTTTGAATCATAACAATTACTAGTGATCCTTAGATGTTAAGAGAGATAGATCTATGGAGTTATTTTGGAATAGTGAGGATATTTGAGGTAAAATAGATAGTCTTGATCCACACCAAAAGAGGTTTGGAGATGTAGATAAGAATAGGTGGTTATTTATGGGTAAGAATGAATGAGGTCAGAACATGGAATATAACAGTATCTTTATGAATACTAATCTCCATATAATATATGATATATCATTAGAGATAGTTTAATGAGCATTTTCTAATATAAGTTTGATCATGGGAATTCTTTTAGTTATTTCTGAGATAATAACCAATGAAACTTGTAGTTACTGATAGTCTGATATCTCCGTAATCTGTTGTTACTTTTGTACATCCTGCATATTTGTAGATAGCTCTTGTTTGGGACTTTTTAGTACAACTTGGTTTGTGAGAATCAGTCTACTGGTTATAGAGATACAAGTTAAATGAAGTTTGTAACAAAGAGATGTCTGTCTCCACAATGAGTTAAACATTGGAGATCCAGTGTGTAAAGATAAGTACAGAGATAAATACTCTTTTCAATAAGTTGAAAATGTCATAGTAGGAATTATTAAATTTCTAAAAGATATTCTTCTAGATAAGGCAGATCAGGAAAATGATAATATTAGAATAATTAAAAATGAATCAGTGGTAAAAATTAGCAAAATCTAAGAAGGTCTGAATATCTTTGACTGTCTTTAGCTCTGAAGAATTCTGAATAGTTCTGATCTTGTTGTCTGATAAAGTAAGTCTAAAAGGAGAAAGAATGTATTCTAGATATTCTACTAACTCAGAATAGAACTTGTACTTCTCTGCTTTAACATAGAAACTAGCCTTACAGAGATATTTGAGGACTTCCTTGATATGCTTGCAATTTGTAAATATATCATTAGAGTAGATAATTATATTATTAAGATATATCACAACACAAACATCCAGAAGATTGGAAAATATGTCATTTATAAATCATTAAAGGACAGTGGGAGCATTAGTAAGACTAAAAATGCCTAGACATTACAGACCATTCAAAAGATCCATAATAAGTTCAGAAAGCAGTATTCCATCTATTGTAAGGAGAACTCTTCAAAGTTCATTCTAAGGTAATGCTTAGGTAATACTATCAGTGGTGATCTTATCTATATCTCTTGATCTATTACTATATACCTATCTATCCTTTTCCCCTTTATCAATTATCATGCTTAGACTTTGTTGGATAATTATATCTAATAGTCTGTATTGTAAGTACTGTACTATGTAACAGACTACCTTCTATAGTATATACAGGAGCTTGTATGAGTAGATCTACTCTTACTTAAATATTAGCCTAGCTTCCATGACACTTATCTAGCTTAATAAGTGAGATTCTCTCACATCTATCATCTTTAGATATATAAACTATATAATAAATATAGTGAAGATCTATCTTAGCATATACCTAGGCTTTGTAGGATGAGTCAAGTAAGTTAAATATGAGTAGAAGTGAATAACAATCCTTTTTAGTGATATAGTTAAGTCTATAGAAATGAATGCAGAAATATAGTGATTCATCTTTTTTTGACAAAAAAAAACTAGAGCACTGTGAGGAAAAAAGGCTAGTCAGATAAATCCTATGTTCAGGTTTTTCTCAATGAATTTCTTTAGAATCTCTTGTTTGGATGCTGAAAGAAAATAGATAGTACTAACTAAATATTAAGCATCTTCTAGATTGATCTTAAGGTTGTAATATCTATACTAATATACTGAACCTTGCAGAGTTTCCACTTTCCATTAATCAGCTATTCCTAAGCACTGCTGAACTCTGTGAAGTTTATCAAGCTAATGCTGCTACTTTTTACCATTGCATCTTATTGAATATTGTCTAGTGTTCTAATACTATCTTATTCTATATATTGTTACTATGAACTTTTTTCTTTTTTAGATAACCTTCTAGATGTTTCTATCAGAGTTTCTAACTATTTGAAAACACAATCATTCTTTAGTTGTATCAATATTATTCTACCAGATTGGAATATACTTGAGTAGTATTTAGAATAGCTCTTATCTCTAAAAGTTCTTATTCTGTTCTCCTAGAACTCTTCTGGAAGTGAGCAATACTTGAGACTTGTCTAAACAATATACTTAGGGTTCTCCTAGAGATTATAAACTTTATATATCTTATAGACTTCACTTAGTTGTCATAACAGACTTTAGCTTTTAATTTACTGAAGATGTTGGCAAATTTGTAATACTTTGGAGAGACATTGGAAAGATTCAGAGCAGACTTTACTTTGTATATAGATTTTGTCTAAATACTAGTTGAACAAAAATAGATTTGAAAGTTGCTAAAACCTGGCAGTTTTAATACATGGAGAAATCACAAAATTCAGTAATTGTAGAGAGATATCAAAAATTGACAAGGTTGCCAATAGTGTGTTAACTACGATGCATAACAGACCTTAATTTTCCTGCAAAGATAGATGGAAAGTAATCAACCTATTTATTTAGTCAATTAACAGATTGTGTTGAATGAGCCAGTTGTATTCAAGAACCAAAAAGCAAAAAGAATTAAGTATTGTGACATAGAAGTCCAGATTTATACATTTTCCAGATGGAAAAATTACAAGCATAGCAATAACTTCAGAAATAGTATTTTTTTAATGGACTATCAAACAAGTGGAGTTCAACTAATAGAATTAAAAAGGTCCTCAAATTATAAGTATGTACAAACTTTGAGTCTACAAAGCAGTGAGTAAACCTAGAGTCAATAAGAGTATAAAATGTAACTTTATTAAGGTAGTTTTGATCAAGAACCAAAAATTAAAAAAAGACAAAAAATTGAATTAGAATTAGAAAGAGTAAATGTATTGAGTCTGACTAGACTCATTGATATACAGATAGGTTTAATGTGGCTCTCAGTATATACAGAGTTCTGAAGATTACTTTATATTTTTCCAAGAGTTTTTTGAAGATTATAGCTACAGAGTAGTAGTAGCCTTACAAAGGCTATATCTAGTGTTCCTAATGGTCAAGCTTATTGCCACCTTTGTTGATCCTATTATTGGAAAACACTCTAGTCTCTCTTTAGACCTGATCATTATTAATGGAGAAAAAGAGTGGGAGGTAGAAATTTTTTTTGGATAGCTATTGGTATCACAAAAGGTATTAGTACTTGATTAAGAAGAGTTTTGGTCTAGAAGCAAACTTATAAGAGAATATTATGGATGTTTTTGTGTCTGATTAAGTGGCCAAGTTTCATTAACCCTATATTTTCACAGTTGATTTATTTAGCAGACTTTCAGAGTATTAATTTTTGACTAGTATTTTATTATAATTACTATCTCATATTTTACAGGTGTTTCCCTCATACTTGTTATAACTTGAACATATGTTGGAATTTGTTTCATCTTTGACTCATATTTACTGTATCTTATATCTTTCTTATAGTATATTAATTAGTATCTTATATAGTGTAGAGGTCTCTTCATATTCTTCTTGTGTTTTTCTTATTTTATCTCTTAAGGATTCTTTTTCCCTTTCTTATAGTTATTAGACATATATAGTTATAAATATAATTCTATATCTTTATGCATTACCAATTGATCATCTTTTCTATTCTTACTCAAGTCTTTGCCTAAGTTGTAATTTAATTGTAACATGCTCTCTATCAAAGTTGAAGATGGTAGACTCTATTTTTATTTTATATTTTGGACTTAGAGTTAGAATTAGCATAACATTACAAGTCATAGTCACAGATCATCATATAATGTGACTTGGTGTCATATATCAGTCACTGTCATATTATCATACAACTATATACCATAAAAGAATATAGTAGAAGATCCTAGAAGAAATAACATTACTACAACATGTTTGATATATGTTAACCTTAAGAATAATGTATGGTCTTTAGAGTAGGTTAATGGTACTATAGCATAGACTAGTAACTTAGTGTATATAAGGTAGACCACTCTGTACTAGAAACTCCATTGAGTTTTCTTATGTTAACACTAATACAAGATTCCTTCTCTTGATCTACTTTAAGGTCTTGAGATCATAATACTTCATGTTTCAATTGTATTAATCTAAAAGAAGGAGTATGTCAAGTTTACAAATAGTGGACTTAGTTTCTCTTTATTTCATTTTCTATTTTTATTTTCTTTTTATTTTCTTTTCTTATTTTTCTATTTTTAGAACATAGGGTTAGGGTTAGGTCACAAGATACAGAAGAACAAAGTAGAAGGATCTAGAACAGATGACATCATACAATATGGACACTACATATTGGCCTCATATTCTACACATGGTTATTTAGGGTAGGGTGTACAGTAGTGAGCATGGACCATTGGTAGTAGTATAAAAGGTAGACTAGTTTGTAAAGATATCTCTACTGAGTTCTCTTGTGTTACTTAATACAAGAGTTGTTCTATTATTCAGCTCTAAGAGCTTTAGTTCATAATAGAGTAGATATATAGAAACTTGCTACTTTATTGAAATTTGAGTCTATAATACTACTAAAACCTATTATCAATCTCACAGGCCTCTCTTTTTTTTTTAAGTTTTTAGCCAAAACATAACATTACTAAACTCTTACTTGCTTCCTTTTTTTCCTGCTATAACACTATGAACCTCTAATTGCTTTCTTCTAATTGTTAACCCACTTTCCCCAGTTACTAACTAATGAGCTCCCACTATCTGGTAATATGTCAAAGTTAAAGATAATAGACTTTATTTATTTTTACTTATTTTTTCATTTTTATTTTATTTTCTAATTTTTGGACTTAGAGTTAGAGGTTAGCATGATATTACAGTTACAGTTACATGATCACATGTCATACAAAAAGATATAGAAGGTTCCAGAACAATAACATCATATAATATATTTACTATATATTGATCTTATAGATAACATATACTTTTTAGAGTAGGCTAGGTTTAGTATAGTATGAATCATTAGCCCAGTGTATATAAGGTAGATAATTTGTACTTGAAACTTTACTGAATTTTCTTATGTTAACCCTAATATAAGATTCTTTTCTTAGTTTAACACTTTGAGTCTTGAATTATAACATAATGTTTGAGATTATTCACCACTCAAATCTAACCAAATATACAATTTGCTATTAGTCTCATTGCCCAGTTTGGGTGCAATCCTAGCATTGCTTATTGAGAGACTACTAAGTATATTTTTTACTATTTTAAGGGTATAATCAATTTTGGGTTAGTTCTAGAAAGATAAGAGAGTAGTAACTTTGATTTGGTTAAATGGACTAATTCAAACTGGGCTCAAGATCCAGATGATTATAGATCTGTTGGTGGCTTTGTATTTGATATAAGTAAAGGTTTTATTACTTAGTCATCAAAGAAACAGTCTACAGTTATACTTTCATCTGTCAAAGCAAAATACATTATATTAGCTAATGCTACATGTCAGAGTTGTAAATATTGAGCATTATTATTATTATTTATTTATTTTTGCTTTTTTTCTATTATTATTAGAGTTAGGGATTAAGTATGATATCATAATCACACTATCACAAACTGTTATATGATGCTGTCACAGTAATAGTCACATAGTCATGTGGTCATAATGGAACATGGTAAAAAATTTTGGAATAATGATATTATATAATATATTTAATATATGTTAATCTTATAGTTTATACATGGTCTTTAGAATAGGCTAGATATCGCTTTTTTCTCTTTTACCACCATCTTGAATGGTAACACCCATAAGAGAATCAGCAAATATTACACACACTTCTACTGCTATGGCTAACATTTCTGACAATCTAACTCCAAATTCCAACATCAATATGGTTATTGACTCAGAGGACAATATTTACAATATTGGTGAAGGCTTCTAGGAAGAGAGAGGCCACTCTCTGTCATTCAGTATACACAAACCAAGACTCCCTTCTATCTCTTTGAGTGAATGCTCCAAAGACTACCATATATGTATCAAAAGAGAGAGTAACAGGATGAACAAAGACAACTCTGTCAACTCCATTGGTAGTATTAAGATAGAGTATATATCCCAGGGAGGACAGAAGAATCAAGTCAGTAAGGTGACTGACAATACTAACAACATGTTACAACAACATATTTCAAACAAGATCCCAGCCTCAAGCATAACATCTAGCAACAGCATGTTTAATATCCAATTAAGCTATGATATTGACCAAGCTCTAGACCCTGAAGAATAGGATGGTGATTTCTATGCTACCTCATTGCATGGAGCTATGGAACACTTGGCATCTGATATCAAGAACATCAAGGATTCCCTTCATAGAATGGGAAAATATATTTGAGATAAATCAATTAATAGTAATTCTAATAATATCAAGAACCTCAAGAGTGTAGGTAAGGCAGTATGGGAGTTCCTTTCTTCCATCTACAATTCACACTGGGATGGACTCTATATAGACAAAGCTAACACTACCTTTAGAAATAAGGTAAAACCCAAATTCACTCCACAGATTCCCAAATCCATGAACAACAATAAGGATAAGGAAATAGTAAAACCTACTTTCATTTCCTCGATTCCTTCTCTAATTTTTGCTAAATCGCAGAAAGAAGTTAATGAGTTATCAAAATACTTCAAGAAAAACACTAACTTTCAACAAAAAAAGTCATATGCAACTTCTTTGCCCAAACAACCAAGCCTAGCTACTCCAAAGAACATTGCCAGGGAAATGCTTAAGATCAAGAAAATGTTCTCTAATCTCCCTAACAAGAAGATCAAGAAAATGCAGAAGGTCATCAATGGTTCAAAGGACAAAGTCAAACTGAAGATTAACATGACGACCAAAGGTCTCTCCAGAAAGCAAGTAATTATTCCAATGAACAACAATATTGCAAAAAAATTCATTAAGAACTCAAGTTTGCATGTAGCCAATATTAATTGTGCCCTCAAGACAATCAAATCCAATATAATAGCTGACTTTATTCATGTTAATAACAAAGGAATAGTAATTACCACTAACAACATCTCTTCAGAATCTGATCTGCAGGAGATTGAAAAATATGTAAAAAATTCACTATCTTCTGACATTGAAAATGTTTCTTTGCCCAGATTACCACAATCAAAGTTGTACCTCAAGATCGTAGGTATTCCATACATCAGCAAGAAGACAAACAATTGAATTTCATTGGATATATCAAAAATGTTCTGAAGAACAACCACTTGTTCAATGACATTGTTCTTGTCTCTAAACCATGCATTATCCAGGTATCTCCTAAATCTGACATGGCTATCATATGGATCAACATTTGGGACATGCAAAATGGAACCAATACTAAGAAAGTCATTAACTGAAGGTTCAATATTAGTAGTTTCATTGTAACAGTTCAGAGTGTAAATATAAACCCAAGCATACCACAATGCAAGAATTGTTGGAAGTGGGGTTATACAGCAGGAGTCTGTCATATATAGGGATCTAAGTGTGTGAGATGTAATGGCCTTCACCTTACCAAACACCATTGTCACTTTGTATGGTGTTGTAAAGCTAATAAAAAAACTAACTCACCTAGGTTAGAGACAAAAAAGAGCAAACCCTGTCCTCACATATTCAAATGCCTCAATTGCAAAGACAAACACCAAGCTGACTCATATGACTGTCCCTTTTGGAAACATCATTTCAATAAGGAATGGCACTCAAAGGAATACATGAAAATTTGGAATAACCAAAAGAACTCAACTCATTCAGCTGTGAACAGCTTCACAATATGATTTTGAAAGACTTAAAGATATTCTCTTAAAATGTATGAAAGAACAACTTTCTCATCAACACCATTCTTAAGTTAACCAAAATTTCGACATCATATTCATCTAAGAACCATTGTGGTGTCACAAACTTTATTTAGCTTGTATCTCCACAATTAGTAGACCAATTTTCACAAACTAAGTTGCACTGGAAGGCCCCAAATGAGGGCTATCTGCATATATGTGGGATGCACAAAAGTAACAACAAATGACTGAGATATCAGGCCATCAGTAGCTGTAAAAGCTTTGTTTGCTAATATCTCAAGAACAGCTAAACAGATTCATATGATTGAACTTGTGTTGGAAAGTGCTCATCGATCTATTTACAATGATATATAATGCATCTCAAAGCAATAAGTATTGGTAGAGATATAAGCATATCAATGTAGTGACATAATTAGTTACCTTCTAAAATTAGCCTGACAGCTGCTATGACAGATGACAGCTTCCATCAGGTACGAGTTTTGATCATGTGATGGCAACAGCTTACACATGGACTATCACTCTTTTGTATATATACCTTTGTGTTTAAGAGCTAGACTTCAGACTTAACAACATCAATTATTCTTATTGATACTTTCCATCATCTACTATCATCATATCCTTATACTGAACCTCTGAACCACCATTAAGTTCAAGTATCACAACCAGTGAGTATCTTATTTGTAATACATGGATGACAATCAGAACTATTACCAGCTCAGTGAATTGCAAAGGCGTTTTCTTAGTAGGCATTTCAAATCATTCCAATTGGCTTATCTTTGCTAGAGAACTATGCTCAGCAAACAACTCCCCAAGAGTCATTATTTATGTTAATATCAGACTTTCTTCTTTTCAATTTTCTTTTTACAAAGACATTATTAACCATAAAGACATTTTACTTGTATCTTTTTTCAATGACAATAACATCTTTTGGATTATGAATGTTTATTCTGATTCTTCTTATTCCACCTTAAAGTATCTCAAGAATACTGAGGTGAATATTCTGAATCTGCTAATTATGACTAGCAACTTTAATATTAGAGATAGTATCTGGGACCCTTCACCTCATCATTCAACTATTAGTGATGATCTTATGATCATTTGCAGACTTGTTTAACTTAGACTTGTCAATCCTGACTAACCAAGTTCCTACTAGGTATTTGGATATAGTCGGTAAAGCAAACTCTGTCATTGACTTAATGTTTCTACAAAGTGGATCTAATGAGCTTAATAATCACTCCATCCATTCTGAATGGTGACTTTCCTCTGACCATGCTCCTATCATAGTGTCCATCCCTATTGCAGAAGAAAATATTGTTATATCAAAATTCTCCATTGTGAAAAATAGCAAAGAGGAAGAAAACTTTATCAAAGATGTTTCATATGTTATCAAGAACATCAATGTCTCTGATCTATCAGACAGAAATAAACTTGAAGCCACTACCAACTTTCTTTCATTGAGTATCAAAAATGCATGGAGAATGAATTCAAAATGAGTCAATATCATGAGGCACTCTAAGAGCTAGTGGAATGAAGAATATAGCCTAGCATTGAGCAACTATAGGTTGACAAGAAGTCTCAATAATTGGAAACTATTCAAGAACAAGGTCAAATTATTCAAATGATCCTTTTTCAATTTCAAAATTCAAGAAATCACTAACAAGAAATAGGAACCTTGGGAACTCATGAACTGGGTCAACAAAAGAAAATTACCTGCTATCAAAGCCATCAAACATAATGGTTAACAGTGCCATGACATCAACGATCTGTGGAATACACTTCATTCTACTTTCAACACAGCTCTCCATTATTAAGTGGACATTGATATTCTTGATGAAATCATCGATAAACCGACTTCCTCTTGGCCTCTATTTTCAAAGGAAGAATTCAAGATCACCATAGCAAACTGCAACAATACTTCAACCACTGGTCTGGATAAGTTGTTGTGGAGTCATCTCAAGATTATTCTCAAAGATGACAAATGCTTAAATAGTATTATCCACATAGCTAACATCTGTATTGAGTTAAGATATTGGCCTTTGCATTTCAAAAGATCTACAACAGTTGTTATTCCCAAACTAAACAAGAAATTGTATGACACTCCCAAATCTTTTAGACCTATTGTCTTACTCAACACAATGGGCAAGCTAATCAAAAAAGTAATCAGAGAGAGACTTCAATTCATCACAGCAGCCAATGACTTCATTCACCCTAGTCAATTGGGTGGATTAAAGTTCAAATTCACAACAGATACAGGTGTAGCACTTACACACATTATTCAAATGGATCAAGAATTTGACAACAAGTACTCTTGCTTTTGATATTACACAGTTTTTCCCATCACTCAACCACCATCTCCTCACTCTCATTATGAAGAAAGTAGGATTTGACAATTGTATTATTTCATTCTTTTCCAACTATCTTGTAAACAGAAAAACTAATTATTTTTCAAACAATTTTATTTCTCCCACATTTAACATCAATATAGAAGTAGGCCAGGATTCTGCACTCTCTCCTATCTTATCAGCTCTTTATCTTTCTCTATTCATCTATATTCTAGAAAATCACCTAAAAAATCTAAAAAATCTAATTTCTATCATTTCTTTTGTTGACGATGGTCTCTTTATCTTGCAGAACAAGTCTATTGACATCTCAAACAGTCACCTTTTCTGTAGTTATAATATACTAACCAAGTTGCTTGAAAAGTTCAGTCTTATAGTAGAACACTCTGAAACTGAAATTTTTTATTTTAATAGATCCCAAGGAGTCTTCAACTCTTCTCCTCTCAATCTTACTCCACTAGGGGGATCCATCTTATAGCCCAACAATTTGTGAAAGTACTTGGACTTCATATTTGACAGAAAATTGACATTTCATTAACATGTCAATTTTTATACAAACAAATCGATCTCTACTGTCAAATGCATGAAACTTCTTGGCAACTCAAACTGTAGCATCAATCCTCTCTAGAAATATCTCCTGTATAGGATGTGCATTCTTTCCATTGTGTTATATAGATTTCAGCTTTGGTTCTATAATCATACTCCTATGATATATCACCTGAAAGCTCTAGGAAATATGTAGAGAAGAGTAGCAATATGGATTCTAGGGGCCTTCAAAACATCCTCTTCATATGGTATTGAAGCCATCACTGGACTTATTTCCATTAAACTATACTTCCAAAAAACTTGGTGGAAGATCACAACTATGAGTGCACAAACTACCACCTAACCACCTTGTATGCTCTCTCATTGATCCTCAAAGTAGTGTATCTACATCTCAAAACTTCATATATCTTAATTCCCTCACCAATCAACAGCACCCTCTTATCAAAAGCCATTTAGTCAACATGGTTAATAGGTTTAATGAAATTTTCCCATCTTTTATTCCACTTCATTCAGAATTTTCTCCTGGACTTAGAATAATTGATAATTTCTCAGACCATATTTCATTCAATGTTTGCAACAAAAGAAAAGATGGTAAACGTTGTGCTCACCAACTTGACAATCTAGCTTTAAAGTCCTCTTCATCCCCTTCCACTGCCATCATAGCATCAGATGCTAGCATCAAAAATGATGTTACTACATCCATTTTGCACACACACACTGTTATGAGATGCTTTGGACATAGACAATTTTTATTTTCTTTTTCTTTTATTTTCTGACTTTATAGGAATTGTGTTTTTCTTTTCTTTTCTTTTTAGTGACATCGCAGTCACATGACATGTCACATGATGTGACGTCATAAGCCTAGAACATAGTGGAAAGATCTAGAAGATGATATCAGGGCATATGTATGCAACATGGTGGCCTTGAGTAGGAAATGAGGTGGACATGAGGTTGTAGCATGGACCAGATGTATTTAGTATATATAGGATGCTAATTTAGCAGAGACTTCTTGTCGAGTTCTCTTGTGAA
>Ga0157364_1006786_pt1 | contig 11807 bp, 5 predicted proteins | sample AttsexASBM2_FD_111476 | JGI IMG/M metagenome (GOLD analysis project Ga0157364, IMG submission 111476) | Fungus gardens microbial communities from leaf cutter ant in Ribeirão Preto, State of São Paulo, Brazil - Atta sexdens ASBM2 | ecosystem: Host-associated > Fungi > Mycelium > Unclassified ...
ACGCACGCACGCACACACGCACGCACGCACGCACGCACGCACGCACGCACGCACGCACGCACGCACGCACGCACGCACGCACGCATATTATACATTAATTTGTTAAAGATAGATTAATTTGGGCACTTTAGGCAATAACAATTATCGTTGAGGTAAATTAATAAGTCGTTAGCGGAATTAAAGCTATTTAGAAATAAGCGGCCTAAATAGCGAACTAAATAGCAGGCTGAATAAATTATGTTATAACCAACCTTGCACATGATTAGTTACTAACAAGTAAACAATTAAGCTGATGAACGAAGTTAATAGAACGATATCACAAACAAGCATGCATTTTAATTTACTAAAATAAAAGATATATGATATTGAATAATTAATCGGTAAACGATGCAGTAATTTGTTTGAACATTAGATTAAAAAAATACAGGAACAGAGGCACAAGATATTACGATGGATTAACGTTATTTTCGAAATTCCATCCCGATGGGAAGTCGTTTTATCCCAACGGTATACCTACTGGCTATTAAAGTCTACAGACCATAAAACCGGAAATGTAACTGAATTGTTTATATAACGCGATTTATACAGTATTCAATTACTATGATATTTTCACAATCTTTATATTGTAGATTCCTGTATAAGTTTATCAATCGTCTTTTAAGAAACATAGAATGAGTTGCTCATTGTCCTGATTTATGTATTAATTATGTGATACTTTAAACACTTAAAATTGTTCATTATTATTAAAATAAACCAAAGATTTTTTATAATTAGAATTAAATAAACAGATTTTAATTTTTAATATTATATAAATTTTCAAAAAGTTTAGTTTCATAATATTGAAATTTAAAACACAACCTATTTTCTTTATCATCTATTATCTAAATAATATCTGATAATATTGGACTGTTCTATTTATATATATTTGTAACACGCAATATAAATAATCATTGTCTATCAAAAAGTTGAAGACAAATCGAGAATACTCTCAGGTCGTTAAATTCGTCAAAATATATTGATTATAACGCTAACAATTTTTTGACTAAAGCATTCCGATATGCGACGATCGCATTCGTAAATACCAATCAGTCTCAAACCATCTTTCGGACTGACTTAAAAAAAATCACTGCTATCGATTTCAAGAAGATATATATATATATATATATATATATATATATTGTGTTCGCCAGGAGGCAAAGACGCATTGGCGATTGAGAGAGAATCTCAGATCTCGATATTCGACACCAGAGATGGTCGTTTTTGACGTGGACGGCATTCAGAAAAAGAATTTACAAAGAATGTTTAATTACTGTCGAGATAGTTTTCTCGCTCGCCAATTCAGGACTCCAATTACTTCTGCAGGCTGTCCTACAACCAGATCGGAGGAATTTTTACGGACAATTCCGCCGGTCTGCCCCTCGTTTGGGCTTGAAACGTGAATCCGAGGGAGTCGATTCTCGAGACCGGGTACATGTGTGCGAATGATGTTTATCGGAGTTTTTCTCACTTCTTTCAGTATAGATTTTCAATCAATCATGAGTACGCGAATGGAGCTAAAACCTTTCATCTACTTTAACTTTTCCAATGGATTACGGACTATGAATTGAAAAAATATAAAAACAACTTTTACGTTGTTTCTAAAGGTTGTAAATAGAATAACAAATTTTGACAGTTAAAAAAATTAGTATAAAGGGAATAACGCGGGAATAAGCGCAGATAGAGATATATTTTATCTATACAAGATTTAATATCTTATATGAGATTATTGATAAATTGCATAAAATTAACTAAACAAACGATTTTTTAACTACAGAAAAATTTAATCGATTAATTAAAGTATTGGAATTTTTCTTTCCCATTGATAAATTGGCAGAAAGGTGAAATAGACTTTCGAAGACTTGTGTGCGTATATGTATAGAGCAGTGATGTTCACATACATCATGTTCCGATTACGTTTGATTGGCTTTGCAGTTCCGGAAATGTTAAGACACTGGTCTAACTCGAGAAATAAGGAAAAGAAGGTCGTCAAGGTGCAGAAACCTGTTGTTGAGAAACGACAAGAAGAGGTCGGGAGCAAGTATGTCAAGTAAAAAAGTAGAACGAATTCTATCCAAACAAGCATTCTAATTACACCACATACTACTGTCCTGGAAATAAATTACAGCAATCGTATAGTTTATTAAGCGCATCTCTCTCATTCAGGAATATTGTCCTACTTAAAATAATGTTTTACGTATAAATAATACCTATATTATCATGATTTGAAAATTAGAGCATTAAGGAATTAAATATGAAAATTAAATGTGTACATGTTTTGTGTTCTATAATTAATTTACCAATTGATAATGTGTTTGCATAATTATAAATAATAATCAATTTTTTAAACAAATTTAATCAAAATTGTTGTCTAAAGAAATTATCTACCATATAAAAAAAGGAATTTGTATTATGAAACTAAATAAATAATTCTTTAACTTGCGAATCATCAGCGAAAGACTCAATTTATGAGATTCTACTAAAAACAACAGCATGTATTATACAATAGAAATGTTCGGAATGGATTCCGATCGAAATTATTTCGTTTTCCTTAGAAAATATAATAGAAATCTAAAGAATAATTGAAACAATTCTGATTTATTCCAAACAATTCTATAATAAGCTCTCAGATTTCGCTATCATTTTAACCGACGTATACAATTAAAAACTTATCAGTTATAAAATCAACATAAAAAAAATAAATAATTTAGATTAAAAAAAAATTTCATCGTTATTATATCAGTTATTATATCAGTTATATTAAAATTAAATCAACCTTTAATGTTTATCGCATTTCTTCTCTTATTGAAAGAATTGACATTTAGCAAGCTTCATTGCATCATTCATCAATGGATCATCTCTCATGTTAGCTTTGAATTTTATATGAGATCAGTTAGAATTTCGCACAACATAGGTTATTACAGGCTTCATGGCGAATCTTTCTAGCGAATCAGTCTGCCGTTATACCATTTGTTTCGCTGATACTAATCTTGGTCGTAAATTGTCGGCTTCTCGTGACACTTTTTATCGATAAAGCGAGCTTCCGACAAGCGACAACTGACATTCGTTACATCAAGTGAGATAACCACGTTTGTTTCAATTTTCGCGATAACCCGCAGCCACTTTAATGTTTACAGTGCCATTTGCAACTAATATAAAATATACAGGCTACTTTAAATTAAAAAAAATAATTAATAGTATGGTAATTTCTTGCTTTGTCAAATAAGCAAGAATAATATTGACGCACTTGTAAATTTCTTTCGTTTTATTGAATTATTGAAGCTTAGGTAAAAGAACATACATGTATGGTATCTTATCGTGCATATAAAGTACTGATTAACGCAAGTGGAAAGCCCTTTTATCAATCATCCTGATTGCTAAGAAGAACAAGAAAATGGGGTGCAAGTGTTCGCGTTGGTGTGCTTAAAAGTTTTTTATGATGCTAGATATAATTTATTGGCCACTCCAAACAAGTCCCCGCACTTTTATATGCGAGCGTACTCCTACGAAACTGCAATATTCATTTGAATACAACCGAAAAAGGGAAGAGAAACGACGAGAGAAATAGCGTTACTGAAATCAACATATCCTACGCGTTTTCGTGTACAGTTTCGAGCACGTAAAATAAAAGTTTATATGGAAGCTATGTGCGTGCGATTGCTTACGAGGCAGAACGCAATAAAAATTTCGTCTATATATGTATTGTAAAACATGATGTGATAAAAATGATTAAAATGTGTTAGAATAGAAGCATAGTAATGGATGAAGATTAAAGATTAAAGTAAAATTTCAATTATGAATTAATTTTCTAGAAAACGGAAGCTTATAATCTCTTGAATTATGTATCCGTTTTCCTATGACTTAGATAATTAGATAAATGTAAATATTCCTTCATCATGCATCTATTTGTAATTATGCAAAGTAAATTAATGACGCATGTGTGTGTGTGTGTGTGTATATATATATATATATATATATATATATATATATGTGTGTGTACGTATGTACGCGCGCGCGCGTGTGTATGTGTATGTGTAGCTTTTTTTAACGAGAATGTTAAGATGATTCGACGTTATGAAAAATAACAGTCGTTCACATATAACGGTCGGTATATCTAGCCACCGATTATCCTGGTATTTATGAACCTTCATACGAATCGAATTTCCACATTTAAACGACATAAATTCCAGGAATACGAAATCGCTATCGTAGTATAAGAGTAATCGTATATTTCAAACGATCTCGCGCATGGCGTTGTTACAAAACGGGAAAGGTTCACGTAGAATTTTTACGAGTTTTCCAGAACTATCTCGATGGCCTTCCGTCCCACGAGAGTCGTATATGTGCCGGCGCATATATACTCTAGATTAATATAATATCGCGAGGCGCAATGTTAATATCGTCACGTGAGTGCAGCGGCAGTGGTATGCGTCATATGAGAAGGAGTCTCCTTGCCCTTTGCAATAACCGTGAGAGGTAACGAGGCTTGTTTTAACACGCGGAATATGTGGAATAGCTTCCTACAATAGAGAAATTTAAATACCGCGTTTCCTCGGCAGTTTTAAAGATGTCTATGCCGCGTTCGAGGAAAGAGTCTGAATTTCGACGATATCATGGCGAGTGCGAGAATGTTCGGAGGATTCTTAAATAGCCATCAGCAGCCGCGAATGGCACCGAAGTTGGCAAATTAACTTTAAATGCTTCGTGAAAGCACTCGTGTCATCTTAACATCCTTAATAAGTAATCCTTGGGGTTGTTAATTAAATTCCAAAACTCTAGATTTTTAATATTCTACAGTTTTTAAATAAATTTCTTCGGTATATAGTCACATGTACACGATTACTTTCAACAAACTTCATGTCAACTTAAAGATTAAGTTTTTCGTGTTACGAATTTTTTTTAATACGTTGGACATTTTGAATTATTGGATAATTTAATAAAAATACAATGAATTAACTTGATAATAATTTTTAGTTGAAATTATATAGGGGAATGCGTATGTATTATAATAGTCCGCTGAATACATTCGCATGTGCGGCGGATGACAACGAGTTGGGAGTTTTATAGGGATTGAACACGCAGTCGCATAAAAATTACAAGCTTGATGGATTTCAACCGAATTGATGCTCACAAATATTACGGAAATATGGATGAGAGTTGAATATTTGTTCGTGCGTTTTATTCATATTTCAAACTTAAATCATTAATCTCCATTTACTTAATCTTTGTTAATCTTGCAAAATTACTGTGGCTAAAAGATGCAAAAGACGTCCGTGAATATACTATAGAACTTAAAATTAAATTTGATTATATTACTTTTTGATTACAATTATTTTAAGTCGACCTAGTAATTTTGTAGCATTCTTATCTAGCACAGTGTTATGTGATTGCCTGATATAGTATCGACACGATATTTAAATATAATCCAAAGTATGTGCAATGTACGTTCCCATAAAGATGGATGGCTAATCGATACGAGTTACCTATGTTGGGAGTTGGATAAGTTTATGTTACGTTGCAACGGTTGCGTGTAGTTCTCTAATTGCATACGAATCTGATTTTCATCAAATATCGACATTGATGGGTTTGCACGATTGATGGGTATATACAGAATTAATGAACGTGAATTGCACTGTCGAGCGATGCATATTACATATTCGATTAGAGAAATTATCGGAAAAATACGATTAACTTTACAATTTTAAATGATGAAGAGTTATCTAGAAAAATTATGTGATATTTTCCGATAATAATAACATATCATGAATCAATGTGTTCTACAGAAGTTATATAATTACATTTTAGTCTGGAAAATATTAATTTTTAGATACAATTGAAAAAAGCTGTAACATTTCACGAAAAATAGGATATTAAAAAAAAATTAGAAAAAATAATAAAGTAACGTGTTAAGAGATATAAAACCAATTATCAGCCGCGAGGATTAACGCCTACAATTAATCGTGGACTTTAATGAGGGAGATACGTATTTTTTTGCTAATTATATGTTGCAGAGGTCTGAACAAAGGCGATTCACTTAAAATTTTTGCATGAGCATTAAGTGTCTTATCACGTTACTCTCGGAAAGAGAGAAAGAGAGAGAAAGAGAGAGAGAGAGAGAGAGAGAGAGAGTCTAAGTAGTGGTTCATGTTTTTTCCTTTTTTTCACGGTTTTTTCTTATTCATCTCAACTCAATTAAAGCGAAATTCTTCTTTTCAAAGCCCGCGGAAATTACAAAGAGCCTCACCGTCGCTTTATCACCCATTCGCAATTATTTTTGCGAGAGAACTGGTACGGCCGGCTCTCGTCACGATGCCTAAGGAACATAATTCCCCGAGGCGCTCGTCCGAGTTCCTCAATTAACGCATCTACGCTGCTTACTTTACCTCAAATACGACGGCGGGCGAAGGGAGTCTTTAGCGCGGTTTTCTTCCAGAGGGGAGCAATATCTCGGCCGCGATCAAAGGGAACGAATTTCATATAATTACTAGCAAATACGCATTTCCGTGGAAGACGAGCCGAAGCAGACTGGTACGCAGATGAATTTATCGTCGAAGTCTACGATTCTATTCTCACCATTACTCTCATACAATGCCAGTTTGTTCCGATTCCTCGTTTGTCGCTCGATGCGCTTTTTTCCTATTTATTTCTATCTCTCTGTCTCTCTCTGTCTGTCTTTCTCTCAAAGCTTTCACCAATTAAGGTGACGCTCGCGCGGGAAATGACTTCCTGGTGGCCGATGCAAAGGACCCAACAGATTACGCGGCCTGAGGGTGCTCACTCGGTCGTTCTGAAATTCAGTACAAGTCCTTTGATCCTGTTTCCCCCTCTTGATTGCAGGTGTCTGCGGCCGCAGGGGCATTTAAAAATATTCGCTGCAATTCGAAATAATGTTGGGAATGAAAGCTACGTGCCATCGTCGTGAAGAAATGCTTCTACTGTGGTTTTTAAATAGAAGCGTCAATACGCTACATTTTATACATTTCGTTATACATTTTCATTATAAGTTAACAGTAATACTGATAAACATATTAAAATCTGTGAATAATTTATCGCGAAAAATATTTTAGCACCAAAGATGCAGTTTCGACCGTTATAAGCTCTATTTCCTATTGATTGTATTTCCGTATAGAACTTTGTGCAAAAAGATTTTATTCGTGATAAAATTTAACAAATATTAAATAAAATCATTATGAGTTTGTTCAATATTTAAATTATGTTTTCTCGTAAAGTCTGAAAAAACAACAGACTCGAATAAGGGTAAAGACATAATTTGAGAGAAGCTTTTATATAGCACATGTTATACATGTGTTTTATGCCCCCGAGACTTGATTGTCGATCTTTGTGTATCGATAAAAATTTACAGTTTGCGTACATAAAATACGCCCGCTAGAGATGACTTGGACGAAGTAAAATAAAGCAGCTAATAGGGAGAACTCGTATCGTAAAATCATGCTCGTTCGAATTCTTATACGCGAGTCAATAACACTCCGATAAAACCACCCATAAAATTTTATTTCGGCAGTATAACTTTCAATATTTTTTGTTATTAGTGCTATAGTGATAGAAGCATCTCCATGATATTATCATATATTTGGCTTTCTGCTCTTAAAGGAATTGAGAGTAAATCGTTATTTATTTTATAAATCTTACATAAATCGCGTATATTTGAAAATGATATTTATTTCGTAATGATAGCTTCATAATAAACTTTCACTACAATTCTGATAAAACATATTATAAAAAATATTACAGAGTACAATTTTATATCTGTTTAAAAGAGATATTAATTAATTCAATAATCATTGATAATCATTAATAATCAAAGATTATAAAATAATGCATGTTTTAAAATGTATGTTCCAAAAAATATTGTTTGCAAATTTAGTTATTCTTTATTTTAAAAAGTACTATTTAAGAAATTGTACTATTTGATTAAAAAAAATTTGTTTTATTCAATTTATTAATGTACAACAATAAGAAAAATTATCCTTTTTAAAAGCCAATTTATATGATAGCAATTTTTATTTCCAATTGCAAAGCTTTTAAGAAATTAATTCGTATTTTCGATTAACAGCAATGCATTAGTTCGTAATCGCGGTTTGTGCGGTGAGGATAACATAAAATTTAATTGTCGAGTGATCTTCCCCGTTCGTGCATTTTGGATAATTGTTACAGTCAGCGGATACGTTGTCAGTTCACACGATCCGTTCACGAGCTACTTTCGCGAAATGAGCTTGTAGCAGGTGAGCTTGAGTTTCTTGCGATAGAATTCTAGATTCTCATCATCGATCGATTCGAATTCCCACGGTAAATGTACATCCGCCTTATTCTGCGCTAAAGCGGCACGTTTGCGATAGCTTTACAAGCCCTTGATTTACAATTGTGGCAATTCCTTGCGACTCCTGTGACAATTTTGCGTAAATTGTTATGTAAATCTCAGCTAATCCTAAATTAGCTATCGCTATAATGTTGAAAGATGAATAACGACTTAACATTCGACCAGATATAAGATACTATTATAAAATGTTATAGTCATCTGGTTTTCCATTTTTTTATTAACTTGTGATTAGTCTTAATCTGATAATAACGTAAAAATGATTTCATTATGATTAATCATTAATGATGGTTTTGTACTCTCTAAATTATTTGAAGTGGAATCTTATTCTAAAGAAAGAAAATTAAGCCAATCTTGAAAAAGAGTGATTCAATTTTATTTCACTCTAAAAGTTTCAAAAAGTAATAAGTGACTTTTAAAGTTGCCACTACAAAACCACCAATTTCAGTAATCATAGTTAAAAATATTATTTTTGCGTTATCAAGTTAAATCAGATTAAGTTTAAATTACTAAGTTAAGAAAATGAAAAACTGAGCCTATAAGAGTTATGTAAGATAATCGGCGGCGTAATAAGCGAACATAAACGCGTCGACATGTGTTTTGGAAGAATTCTCGCCCCCCCCCCCGCCCTCCCCCATATCGCTAGGCGATAGCTCGCGAGGGGATGGAAACGCGTCGGAACGTTTCTAATATCCTGTCTGTCGACGGGAGATGAGGTGAAAGGGTATTGAGGATCAGCGCGGGATGCGATCGCGAATAGATTTGACGAACGCCCTGGAGATCCCCGGAGGAAGTGTGGGGTGATATTCTGTTCCCGACGAGCTGGCCCGGACAGTTACGAATATTAGATTAAACGCCGCTCGATCCCCTGTCATTAGCAGGATGCTCTAATCAAAGTCGATCCAAAGTTCAGTACCGTTCGACGTGGGTGGTACGCGTCTTATTAAAGCAGAGACAACCCCCCGGCGCTTCTCGTCCTGCCCCGCAGCCATCTATAGACTACCCGCCAGCTTATCTGTGTCGTTTCTCGTCCGCGGGGGTACCCCTGTATTAAAGGATCATAGACGACGATGCGCGTTAAGTGTAGTTCGTCGAGGTGCTGTAAGTGAATCGTGTAACGCGTAGTGATTGACGTCTATGTTGGTGCCATTTCGGAAGTGCGGTCGTGTATTGCTATTTGCACTTAGGCATCTCGATTCTGGCTCGTGCACGCGTGCAAGATACAACTTCATCTATGGAATTAATTGAGAGCAGTCCTTTCGCGTAATAGCCGTCTCGCGTGACGCGAAAATTGGATCGCGTTAAGACAGGCGGTAATCAATGATTTTTACATGTTGCCGTTGCATGTTGTCGATCTCCTCGCAAATTAATTTATATATAACAACAAATTAGCCTCGCTTTACATCTTTCAATTATCTTTTTGGTAATTATACGACGTCTAAAATATCTGCATACAAATTTACATAATTTTTTTCGTGCGTGCCGTACTACATTGTATGGAATAGCAGTGATATAATCATTTCTACGATATTCGTTTCTACTCGATTGTTAAGTACTGAATATTTGCTTTATTATATATTTATCGACTTTGCGCGATTGGATGTGAGAATATCGCATTAAAACTCACGATAATGAGAACCGTTATGCATTAACAGAAACACCCGGAAGGTTCCGCCACTCGTAGTAATCATTATCGTCTCATTATGCGATACGTTTTCCACGGCGCCGCCGAGCCGGTCCAGACATAGTATTTCGCGAAAACGCATCAGAAACGGTACATTCCAAACGTCCCATTCACGCTCCATTTCTCGTATTCATTCATGGCCCGTTAATCTTTAACTGCAGGTACGTAAGCGTACGTGAGTTCATGCTAATTTTATCACTCGCGGATACGACAGAGAAAGAGAGAGAGAGAGAGAGAGAGAGAGAGAGAGAGAGAGAGAGAGAGAGAGAGAGAATGTAAGAGAATGGCGTCTGGCTGCAATTTTTGATAATAAGATAATTTATTGCTATTATCAATTAATATAGATGAATAAAATATCGGCGTCTTAAGTAATAATGATTAGGAATTAAGAATTAATATTTATTAGTAAACTTTTTGTTAAATAAATTATATGAAATATGTACGTTATGCAAATGAAGTTTATTACTCTTCTTTTTTTATAAAATTTATATGTATAAAATTTTTTATTTTTTATATAAATTTTTTTATTCATATTTAGATAAATAATTAAATATTATATAAATAGCAAATTATTTACTTTAATTGTTTTGTTGCTTCGATAACATTTCTTGGACTTTCTTCTCTTCCTTTTAGATTCTTTGATTGTACTCATACAAACCATTCGCGATCACGCTAATTATTGAGTATGATGAGCAACACGATTATTTTATACGGTATTTTTGCATAATTAAAATTAAATTAAATCACTGGCAAAAGGTGTATCCGAGAAAATGCGATCTTCAAAAAGAGATATATTTCGAAAGAAAAATTAAATATTAAATATTGTGCGACAGTTATGAAATATTTAACTTAAAATAAAAATAAAAATAAAATATTTTGCCTATTTATTAAATTAATAGCTAATAAGTGATCGATGTGTATTATTTTCAAAATAGATAAATAATAATTTTCAAACTAGAACAGACAATATTAAATCAACAAGCATGATATGAGATATACTTAAATTTAAACACTTATTATTAGAAATGTGATTGTCGTTTATAAAGATCATATTAAATAATAATTTTACGATTTTCAAAAGAGTAAAACAAATAATAGGTAAAAATCTGGATTGCAAAATTGGTGAAATGTTTGTTTCAATAGATTAGTGTTGTCTCAATACGATTTCCAAATCATTTATTATAAAATTATTTGAGAAAGAAAAGAATCAGAGAGAGAAAGAAGAGAGAGGGAGAATATCATGATTATTGTAGCAATTATGATAATTTATTATAGCATATTTCTTCGTTCATGTTATTAAAGATACTTAATTTCGCTAAACCCAAAAAGTTCTTTGAAAGAAATTTAGCTGTGTTCGATCCAAAAAGCTTTTCAGAAATATCACGTGAAATACAGATTATATAGGATGCCCCGAATTTAAATGGCCAAACTTTGGAAGGGAATTGATAAATTAAGAAAAAAATGTCTTTTAGAGATATGCTCATTTTTGTTTCATTTTGGAGAAAATCGTAAAAAAAAGACAGAACGTAATTTTCGGAATATTATTGTACGTATTGATATGATTTCAGCGTAATGTTTCAAAGTGTGAGAAGCTGCGCGTTGAATTCCGGACAGAATAGTGCTGGATCGACGTGTCATTACGTTGATCAAATCAGTGTTTGGGTGTAACATGAGCTGTTCGTACAACATACAATGTATGCATTGCTGCAAAAAGCCAACATTTTAAACAATATCTACATTAAGCAAGACAAC
>Ga0157364_1006788_pt1 | contig 11805 bp, 6 predicted proteins | sample AttsexASBM2_FD_111476 | JGI IMG/M metagenome (GOLD analysis project Ga0157364, IMG submission 111476) | Fungus gardens microbial communities from leaf cutter ant in Ribeirão Preto, State of São Paulo, Brazil - Atta sexdens ASBM2 | ecosystem: Host-associated > Fungi > Mycelium > Unclassified ...
AGAGATTTGTTTGCTCTTCTGTACGATCAGTTGGCCAAACACCGAGGATAGCAATGGCAAGATTTTGTTGTCTTTTATCTTCTCGGTTTGACCAATGCAAATGTCGAAGACTAAATTATTCTATCCTTCTAATGATCGTTCTGCCTTTATAACTTGTATTAAATATTACTACTATTTACATGAAAATTTGAAATCAGAATAAAACGGCCTATAAGTTGTTTAAATTTTTTTATTGATCCATATATTTTAAAGATACAGATACATGTATCGAACGTTGAATCACAAAAAAGCGGCACGCCTAAAGAGATGTTCGGATTCCGTGATCCGAACATCTGATGGCGCAAGGATGAGAGCAAACGGAGTGGGGGGTGGGGGAAGGAGAGGAGCGCGGGAGAAGGAGAGACGCGAGAAAGAGAGACGTGGCGGCAGAGGAGCGTGTACAGGTTCGTGATTCGAAGTAGGTGGGCCCCAGGTAGCCAGGACAGATAACACCCGGAGATTACCGCGGACAGAGTCATTAGCAGCGTCGGCTTCTGTGTCGGCCAAGATATTCTCTCACTTTCCTCCCCTACTATCCCAGTGCTGCTTTCTCCCCCTGCTCGTCTCACCGTTCGTTCGTCGCGTCGCGTCGCGTCGTGTGGTTTTATCTGGCTGGTCAATTCACGCGGCACGATATACACACACCGGACCGCTCTTCAGATCCTACCACTTACTTTCCATCCTCGACCATCTTCTATTCCCTCTTTTCTCTCTTCCCCCTTCTCTCTTTCTCTTTCTCACTAGGCTTGTCTCGCGATACTGGCCTCCTCCCCTTTCTTCTCTCGTGAACCGTGTCCTCCTGCCACCGTCTTTCCTTTTTATCCCTCTTTTGCCAACATATTCTACGAGCAGAATGTACCGCGAAAGACGCGCATTCGCCGCGCTCGAGTGAGTCCAGATTAGAGTCCGGAGAAATACTAATTGCTCCGATCGGCGTTCGCACATATTTTCCACGGCGCCAGAGGCGTGTCGAGGCCGAAGGTCCACGAGAAACGAGATAGTGACGAGGAGACCGCCAGGGCGTCGCGCGAGGGACCGGAAGGGAGACTAATGCCGGTAGTGGCGGTAACAGTGGCGAGAGAAAGAGAAAAAAAAAGATAAAGAGAAACATTTTGCTTTGATAGGCTAATGACAAACGCCTAGATTGCCGGCTTATCACTCGGCCAGCGCTAATTATTTCCCCTTTGTACCGCGCCGCACATAATGGCGTCCGTACAGAAATGAGCGAGGGCTCTCTTTCTCTCTCTCCCTCCCCTTCCCCCTCTCCTTCTCCCTCTCTCTCTCCACTTCACGTGTGCGGTACTAATTTACACGCACGACGGCGTGTCGGCGAATTTTATTTGTTACTATTATACATGTAGTGGCAGCAAACGTGAATTTCTCGCTGCAGATTGACGTTGTACGTTATGATCAGTCTCTTCACTCAAGTCTCTACGCACTCCAGTGATTATCAACACGGTGAACCTTTGGCCCCTGCGTTCCTCTTCCCCTCTTCCGCTCTTTCTATTCAGATGTCTGTTGACGATTTCTGTTTTTTTCCTCTATGTATATACACGTCCAACGTATGTACCAACATAGTTGAATGCAAACTTTCGTTTGCACGAATAATCGCTGCAATTATTCCTGAATATTCCAAAGTTTTTCTGAACTTTTTAATTCTTCTGTCTTATTATCGCAAAGTCAATTAATTTAGAAATCAAATTCAGAAGAATGACAGAATTTCGATAAAAATTAACACGAATTATGTAATATTAATCGTTAGAATTTGATCACATTATGATATAAAAGTTTTATTTCTCAAGTAATTTTAGTTTCAGTAAATTTTTAACTCTTTTTACGAACAGGATTGACAGACATTTTCATCTTGAATAATATTCTTATATGAAAATCTTCTCTAATATATGAAATCAATTTTCATAAAATAAATGTTTTTGGGACTCCCTTGCCTACATGGACATATCAGTATAATGCAGTATAATGCTGCAATATATTGCTAAGAAGCAGTTTCGAGAATTTCAACTTAACGCTATTAAGAACTTTCCTCAGCATCGGAAACTTTCCTGGGATAATTTGCCCCCTATTTTGAAGAGTCATGATTCTTAGCCATGCCCACTTGCTCTTGTTTATCGATGGCAATTTGTGATTCGTTAAAAGACATGTTACATTCGTATCCACTTTTCAAACGTTTTCCAACTGCTTTCTCTCTTCAAGCGTACGATAATTACCAGGATTGAAGCATTTGGCGCATAAACAGATTTATCAGCCAATGAGCAGTGTCTCCGTACATTCGTTCATTCGTTTTTTGTCAATGACAAGAATGTTCTCGGCAATCTTGTTAGTTGCCATTCGTGCCGTGAAGTGAGATGCTATAAGCGGTATCTGCATAAAAAGAAGGAAAATACAGTCGACGCACGGACAGATATATGATGGAATCATAAAAGAACAGAAAAAAGTGAAAACGAAAAACTATGTCAGCCTGGCGTCGAAATTGGAATCAGATGTATTTTTTAAATCGCATTTTCTGATTGTTTTCTTCCCTCGTTGAAAACTCACTCATTCTGACAGCACAATTCAAGCTTTTTGCCGATCGTGAATAATATTATTAAAGTATTAAGAGTTTAGTCGAGTTAATCTAGAAACCTAAACAGACGTGCCAAGAATTCGCAGAAGCCTTACATTTTTTGCAGTATTCTGTAATTAACTACGAAGACTAAATCTTTATATAATAAAGAATACGATATACGAAAGATATAATAAATATCGCTTTTGAAGATATATCAGTATATATTGTGTACTATATTTTAATCTTCTCTATATTTTATTTTTAAAAAAGTTTGGAATTGTCACAAATTTGTAAAATTTGTGACAATAAAAAGATCTGTCAATTAAAGCAAATGTATAGACATCTTATACGTACATTATTCTATATTTTATTGCTATATTATAATAATAAAATGCACCAAATTAAAGAAATATTTCATTTACATTTATAATATTTAATAGATTAACACATTGTTTGTCTCTATGCGCGAAGAAATGGCTGCGTTCAGCAGAGAAAGCAGTTTTACAACTGTTGAAAATTTTTCAATATGAATGAATTTATTTAGATCCATAAGGAAAAATCAATCGTATTGAAGAATTTATAGTTGCATAACTGCTTTCTCTGCTGTGAACGTATAATTTCATCATTTCTTCACACATAAAGACAATGTGTTAATCTATTAAATATTATAAATGAAATATTTCTTTAACTTGACTGCATTTTATTGTTATTTGTTATTTTATTTTTATTGTTATTTTATTGTTTAATGTAACAATAAAATATAGAATGATATACATATAAGATGTCTACGTATTTGCTTTAACTGATAGATTTTTTTGTGAATTTGTGACAATTTCATACTTTTTAAAAAATAAAATTTAGAGAAGATTGAAAAACAGTACAGTATATAATGATATATCTTCAAAAGCGGTATTTATATTTTTCGTATTATTGTGTAATGATTTTTTATACAATATTAACAATATTTAAAATATTAACAATATTATATAATGATTTGGCCTTCACAATTAATTACAGAATGCTGCAAAAAAATGTATGGCTTCCGCAAACGATTCTTGGCATGTCTTTAGGTTTCTAGATTAACTCGGTATTAATTCTAGATTAACTCGGTATTAATAATATTGTTCATCGACAAAAAGCTTGGATTGAAGTACCATCTTATTCTATCTTTCTAAGAAATATCTTTCTAAGAAATTCATAAAAATAATTTATTGTTGCCCCAAACCATCTGATCCGATTTAAGAATGCGCAAGCCACAATTAACAATAATGAACTTGAATAATAAATGTTTCTTTTGACGAGCGTGAAGATTCTTCTCGATTTAGCAGAAACACTACACGATCTCTGTATGGCGCGGTGATGAATGATCCGGTTTTGACGCTTAAAATTAATTTTGCTTCTTCTATACGATATAATTACGATATATGATATATGAGCAGCAGCATTGATACATTTTATTTGGCCATTTTAATGGCAGGAGGATTGCGGATTTCGAATTGAATTAATAAGTGAATTCGATTGTGCCCGAGCGATCGATATCCAGAATACGACCGGCCATGTTTCGGAGCCTATCGATCACTATATACGTATGTGCTGCATAACTAGCATATAAATTATGCGGATGACGATCGAGGCCGACGCCGTCGATAGCGGGTGGATACGGATCGGAACCGTTACATCTGACCCGTTACAGATGCGAGAATCCATCTTTGTGAATTCGATGACGGAATCGAGTGATGACACACGCGACTTCCGCTTATCGATTCACGTCGCGCACGATAATTTGCTCGTTACCGTTCACATATTAATCTCTCTCTCTCTCTCTCTCTCTCTCTCTCTCCCTTTACGCATGCCACGGACGCGTGCGCGAGCTACGCGAGTTTGCCCTTTTCGTTTTGCGTGTCGGAATATTCTGAACAGCCTGTCGGATCATATAATAAAAGCAACGCGAGCACAGGCAAATTGGCTCCGGACGCGACGTGAGTCTCGCGAACGACTCGCACGTGCATATTCGCGTCCGTTTAGCAAGATCGATGGACGTACGCCATGTAACGCAAGCTTTTTTTAAATCGCAGGATGAGGTCAATAAATTATCGTAATCGGTAAGTTTTGACAATTTAACAAATTATTTATATGAACAGTAATTTGGCGATAGGCGCGATAGAAACATATGTATATAAATAATTTAACAAAATAAGATGTATTTATCTGCAACGATATATATGAGTATATATATATATATATATATATAAGGGCTAATAAAATATCTTTAACAAATAATCATATTTTCAAATATCAATGTAAAGATGTAACCGTGATCGTCATCGTTATGATAGAGCTTTCCGAACGATAAAAGCTCGCTTGGAAAGCTCGATTGCATTTGCAGACTTTGTATCGATCAGCTCGGCATGATGCATCAGTGTAATAGCCGCTTTGGCAAGCTCATGCTTTCTTGGCCCGCACGGAACTTTATGAAATACTTGCACGAAGATTAATTAACCTGAGAGAAAGAGTAACGTGCCGACGCACGCTCTCTGATTGTGTGATTAACGGCAACACCTTCTTGACACTTTTTTAATCTGACGTATCTCTATATTTTTCTTCGTGCAAAATCGCTCTCTCGTGTCTCGCGCTATTTTTGTTTCTTAATTTTGCGCTGTGCCGTCGCCCGTAGATCACTTTCAGACCACGCTCGCGATGGCTAATCATGAGACTTGTGAGACTTCCGCGACTTGTTATGTGCTAAAATGGAACACTTCGAACATGTTGTTCATGAGAACGAAAAGATTTCCACTCATATAAAACTCCACATTTGAAAAAGTATAGAGAAATATTTGATTCGTGTTGTATTTTCTCTTAACTTGACTCTAAAATTATCCATTGCATATATAATTGATAGCATCATCGAGTAATTGATCTGACAGTATGAGCGAAATAATTGCAAACGTTCTTTGCCAAAGCTAACCTAAAACAATCTGTCCCAATGTATGATCCCTTTCTTATTGCAGACGATACTGAACTCGATGCACAAGTATCAGCCGAGGTTTCACCTCGTGCGAGCCAATGATATCCTGAAACTTCCGTATTCGACATTCAGGAGTTATGTTTTTAAGGAGACGGAATTCATCGCCGTGACGGCCTATCAAAATGAAAAGGTAAGTGACCTCTGAATTACTCAAATACGTCCATAAAAAAAAAGTAAAAGAGATTTTTCGTTAAATTAATTTCGAAACATTAAAAATTTTTCGGGGAAATTGAAGAACGTAGACTTGATTACTTTTTAGTGTCTAAAGCTGCTGTAGACTAAGCGCAGAAATATAATCCGTTTTTTTTATATGCCAAAAATTCATCATCTTATCGCAGAGGAAATGTAAAGCTCACACGCGGCGGCGAGAATTCGTTAGAAAGGAACAATCTCGCGTTACGATCTGACAGAGCGGGTCGTTTTGGTTTCTGGCCTTCTGTTAATTAATATTTCTCCGCGTTCTTGTGCCTTGATAAAGCCATGGATGCGAGAATCATTTCGTGGAATAACATCTTCTCGGTACGCATTATTTTCAGTGAATGAATTGCTTACACGCACGTGGCCATAAGAAGAGACCAGGCCTTGTATAGATTTTTGGTAGGTCGGCTATATACTCGGCTAATACATTCCTATCTTAATTATCGCGCCTTCTCGGTATAAGAAGTAAAGCGAAAACGTATATTAGCTCAAGAGTCTACAGGTCTATTAAATCCGACTTATAACGAAAGATTGTTTAATTTGCAAACTTGTTTTTAATCCATGTTCAAATACATTTATTTTGTTTGCAGATTACCCAACTAAAGATCGATAACAACCCCTTTGCGAAAGGATTTCGAGATACTGGTGCGGGGAAGCGCGAGAAAAAGTGAGTATCGCTTTCAAAACTGCACTATATAAACGCGGTATATTTTTTAACACTTTCCTGAAATTAAAACAAACTTTTTTTACAAAATTAAAACAACCTACGTCAAAATATACAAATATTTTCCTATATATGCATATGTGTTTCTAAAAGAGTTATTTAGTTCGCTCTGTAACAGTTTCATGAGAGGTTTATTTATAAAAATTTATGAAAAATCATATAATATCTATATAATCAGGAAAGAGTTAAAAAAAATTAGTAAGCTAAATATCTTTCGCGAGCATCCTATGATGAAAATCGTACGAGTCGGAATCTACGTTAATGTACAACGGATTAAAAACTACCCTAAATGCAAAGCAGACATACCCTCTCTTTGAATCGCGTTTTGTGATGAGCAAAGAGCGCGAATCTGTCTTCGGGGTCGACCTAATTGATCGTAGACCTTTCGAGCTTCCCCTCGATCGACGCTATTATGCCGACCTTAGGGTCACCCCCTGAGCTAAGGGTTGGTTTCACAGGGCTCATTTGCACTCCGCATCGCCGGCAGTGCCGTCCATTTATATTCAATATTGCAGGTTTATGAGCTTATGTCAGCGAACAATCCCTCGGAGGGGATGCTATCGTTCGTCGTTGCCGACCAGGCTGCTATGGAAACTCATTTCGATTCAATAGGTTGCAGGGTGAAAACTCGAGTAGATTTTGATGAAATTAAGTCGCTATGCATAACAATTTAAGCTGTTTCTAATTCTTATTATATCATTAAACAATTCTTATAATTTTTTTAACGAAAGAGAGATATTCTGTCTATGGTGTTAGCATATCTCATATCAAGAAACGCATTAGGTATATTATATGAGAAGACAAAAAAAATAGATGCAAGCCGCGGGTCAGAAAATTTTCGGAAAATTGCGACGTCGAGCGGATAAAGAAAGGGCCAGGTTAATCGAGAAAATATGCAAAGCAGGGGGCGCGTCGCCGCGGCACCGCCTAATTAGAATAAGGGTTAGTTTTGGCTTATGGTTTCGGTTAAGGGTGGTTGGATGCCATCAGGAAGCCACAGGGAAACCGGAAAGAGAGAAAGAGACAAGGCATGGGCAGAGAAACACCAGCAGAAAGAGACCGCAAGAGAAAGAGAGTGGCACAGTGAGAGAGGGATCGGGGTTGGAACATAGCCAATCATCGGATTAGCATACTGATGCTCAGGGGCGGCGCTATCGTTAACGTGGAGGGTGCCACTCTTGACGGCTTTGAATTTTATATTGGCCCTCAGATCGTTTTGTGGCTGTACAAAGACTACACTTCGAGAGCTTCGGTCGATCTTCTAATGTAAGCGCGAAACTCTCTTTCCTCGAACCCATGGATTATTTTTGTTTTTTTTTTTGTATCTTTGGTTGCATAGAATTGAATTATAAATTTTCCGCAAACCGCATGGAGATTTAAAGGCCCAGACGGCTTTAAATTATTTCTCAAATTTCAACAAAAAGACATTTCAGGTCATATAATTATATACAATTATATATTTCTTTAATTTATATTTCTATAAATAGGGCTTGAAAGAGCCCACACAGCATACTTTATCCGAGGAATGTCATAGAATCGTTCTTAGAACTTTAGAACATTTCTTGGAAGTCTGTGCTGGGAATGCACTAAAAATTTTTTCAGATTTTTTTAAAGCCCTTTGAAAAACACAATCTTCCCTCAGCGATCCAAGTGGTCTAAGTAATAAAATTCAAGGTAGTCTGCGGAGAGTTAATTGAGAGCTAAGAAAAAGTAAGTAGACTAGAAGAAAAGGGAAGATGCCATTTAACCGTGAATATATATGTAGCTAAGACAGGCTCTCTTATCGGAATTTAATCGCTACATGATAATTTAGGCGAAATATCCCCCGATTAGTATAGAGAAATGTAAAGTAACTGCGTGACTATACTCAAATAAAATCACTACATTCGATACGATAGAGTTAAACGACACTGACAGCTGGCGCATTGTTTCGTTAATTTTTTAACAACGCGCGACGCGGCGTTTCGTCACGAGATGTAACGCCACTCGAGCGTGACGAGTTGATTCGCTACGCCGCTTTAAAAAGGAAAAAAGAAAAAAAGGAGAGAGAAAAAAAAAGGAAGGAACCGCTCCAATGCGGCGAGTTGTCACGTCATTTATCATCATACACACCGCGGAAAGATCGTATTTAGCGATATGCGTGGTGTGCGGATTAACCCGTTCGCTCATGAAACTCCCACGATCGTGCGTTAATACGTGCAATGCAACACGAGTAATATATGTATATTTCCTAGCGGTCCATTAGCGCAGATATTAAATTAATAGCTATTACGTTAACTATTGTCTCCTTAATTTTCACGATTGGTACTCGCTTACATATCGCAAACATCTTCTGATTAATAAGCAAATCAAGGCGCGCCGAGAAATCTGGATGAAGCCATCGAATTTCACTTAACTTTTGCAGTTAATTATCCGCAGAGCAGAAATCATTGAGATTCCTGTGCATTTCTTCGACGCAACAAAGCGTTTTTATTAAATACATATAATGACAGCCGAACTAGCCCTAGGCTTCATCCCCGATTTTATTGTGTGTTATATCTGGATAATATTAAAAATACGGAATACAACTAACAGTTTAAGTCTCCTTATTTGCGATATAATCAAGTCGTATTTCTTATCATACAATAATGCAACTTCTTTTCTCTATTTTCGTTTATGCCAAACTGTCATTTGCTAGTTTACTCGATCACAACGATAATATATTTGCGAAGATATGTTGGTGAGTGGAAGGTTTATCTTTCCCACGAAGTCGTTCTTTTAGACAACGATATAAGCTTTCCGAGACCTCTGCAATTCCTCCCATAATCGCACCAAATCGAAATACTCGATTCTCGCAACCTAATACAGAATTAATTGGCGCACACGGATCCTTTCAGCGGGCTCGAACAAAATTTCCTGGAACGCTCCTAATCACGCAAAGGAAACTCGATGGTACGTTACCGTCGACAATCGAGTCGAATGACGGGCCGGGGTTATGGAGGTGCGGGAAAGGCAAGAGGGTTGGGGCAAATCTAATGCATCGTCTCGTGCAGGCAGAACAAACCTAAACCTCGTGTAAGTCTTGGCTATAGCCATTCGCACAACGAGAGGCTTACCGGTGTCTTAATACCATGTAATGCGATCAGTTCACCAACACAGAAACGTGCTCTTTTGCTCGCTCGCTCGTTCGCTCGCCCGAAGTGCATCCGCTTCGCGCACGCTCCTTCTCGTGGATGCATCCGTGACATGCACTCGTTGTAGTCCCGAAAGGGTGCAGGCTCTCTGGTTTCTGTAAGTGCGAGAGTACGCCAAATCAATAATCCGTGCACTCGGTATAGAATTTTCGAGCAAGGTATGTATATACGTCTCTCTTCGTCCTGGACTGATAGGGTTTACCATCCATCCTCTTGTCCTCGAATACTATCTCTCCTTTCTTAGGACATTCGGGGACGTTTGGAAAGATTTTTCAACGACGAGATTGGTTGCACTAATGTCGCTTAGTAGCTAAACATCGATTGACAATCTTTTCCTTTCTTTGCTTCTGTATTTTAATTAGTTGTTAGAAACAAGGTAAACGAATAAAAGAATTCATTAACATAAATTAATCAGAAATCATTAAATCCGCGTGACACGCTCGATTTCTCTTATGTAAAAGGCTATCCGTGTAACGCAGCTCGATAAATCGTGCCAAGATTACGCGAGCTTCGCGAAGATCGGGCGAAAGAAACACGTTGCCCTGGGGAATCAGCGAATAGATCAGTGTGTCGTGAATCGATACGGTATCGCCGTAGCATCGATGAAAAATGATCGTGACTCCGACTCGGGTGTGCAGGCGGCCAGACGTCAGCGCGATAAATCACTCTCGATTCCGCACATCTATAAGCTCGCGATTCACGGAAAAAAAAAAAGTTCTCTGCGTCGCGCAATGTAATCGTGCCGCGCGCGTATATCTTGAGGGTTCTATCGACACGCCGCTCATTTATACGAGCCGCTTGTAAGTACGCACGCACACAGAGGCGCGAATTGCACCACACGAGCTCTCGCTCGTCTGTTTATAAGTGCAAATAGCCGCGAGTGGCATAAAGTTAAGCGCATGTGAAGGCAACGCACGCGCGAGCGAGCGAGCGAACGCTAGACATTTGCCGCATAGGAAAGGCGTTGAAGGCGCAATTAAGATAATTAATCTAATACCACGGCCGCGCCTCGAGGCAATACAGCTACCGCTCACATAAATCCCTGGGCTTCGTTTATTGCATCGCGCCGACGCGACGCTGGGCTTTGCTCCGCGCTCCGCGTGAATTATCACCGCGCGAACGAGCGAAACACGCCACGCCGCGCTCAGCTCGTCGGGACCTTTTGATTTTCTTCGACACAATAAATATTTCTCTCGGAATCGCGATCGCATTGATCGCCTCTTGTTTTTCTCGCACGCGCAACAGCCAATGCCGATGCGTGTCGTAGTCGAGTCCACGATATTTCATTCGCGTGAATATAGCGGCACTGCTGTAAGATTTTCATAGATTCTCATTCAACTAATCATGCGTGATTGAAATAACATTTGCGCACGTTCTGCGTGAAAATATTTCAAAGAAATCGCACATTAATATTTATAAATATGCGCGTGTTTGTCTTTGATAGAACTTGCATCGCATCTGTGTTTCATATTACAAATTGAAATTATTATAGTTTGGTAAACGATGAATATTGACAAAAAAAAAATAATAAGAAATTTAAAAAACAAATTTAAAAAACAATAATTAGAAAGAAGAATTAATGAGAATTAAATAAAATTAACATCACAGTTTATTAAAGATCACAATTTGAATCATAAATTTACCGTATTAATTGTTTTATTTTATGCATGAGAACTGCGTTTGACTCTTACTAATAGTCCTTCTTTCTACTTATTAATATTGATATATTGATATATTGTATATGTATACGATATACATATATTGTACGATCAATTATTATTTTGACTTTGTTATACTTCTTTATATGATTGCAATAGTTTGATGCAATTTTTCAGAATAAACATTATCGGATTATTTTAGAATAGACATTATCGCGACAATCAGTCTATTTGCAATTTCAGTTCTTTTTTATGCTGAATATTAATTCGTCAATAAATCAATTAGCACACATTGAGGACATCCTCGAGATATTGCGTTAATATACATATATATATATATATATATATATATCTATATATATATATATATATAGAGATATAGACCTCAGAGATGTTGACGCAAAATGCAATAAGAGAGATAAGAT
>Ga0157364_1006789_pt1 | contig 11801 bp, 5 predicted proteins | sample AttsexASBM2_FD_111476 | JGI IMG/M metagenome (GOLD analysis project Ga0157364, IMG submission 111476) | Fungus gardens microbial communities from leaf cutter ant in Ribeirão Preto, State of São Paulo, Brazil - Atta sexdens ASBM2 | ecosystem: Host-associated > Fungi > Mycelium > Unclassified ...
ACATACGTACGTACAATGCACACTCGTACGCGAACGATATACCTGCGTACACTATTGCCGAAGTGGAGCGTTGAGAGGCTTTGATGAACATAATGAATGGCTCAGTGCCACGAGCACGAGCGTTTTCCTTTAAGCTCCGGCTCGAGTGTTGTTCTCGTTCTTGTTTTATAAGCACGAGGAATCTGTAATATCTATGACACTTAGACGAAGAAAGAGAAAGAAATGCGAAAAGACGAATAGGTCTGTCGTGTCAATGCAATGCGTACAAACGCGAGATGTTGATCGAAAAGTGGAATAGACTTTTAACGAGATCCGTACACGGAAAGAATGATTTTGCTAAAGTATCTAAAAATTTAAAAACAGCTTTGATAATTTTGTTGGACCATTAAAATAATTATACAGGAAACTCAAGCATGATAAGCAATGCTGCAAAAAATTTGGACATCCAAATTTTGAGTGTCCTGTGGAATTCTTTTGATTAATCCAACAAAATTATCCTTAAATCTGTCTAGATGAATTTTTAGATACTTCAGCAAAAACTGTTCCTTTTGTGTAGAAACGTTGCAACATAACATCATTGATATTTTATTGTAAATAAATATCTTTCTTTTTTAAATATTGCCATCAATATTCGTGATATATATAATTCTCATTTAATATCGTAATTTCACTATATAGTCTTGTGCCACAACTATAGTCCAAACACCCGTGCACAAAAACACAAATATTGGTGACATAAGATCCTAGTTGTATGAAGTTTCAAGTTACTTCGATACTAAATTCAAAAGGATTGCAATCTGGTTGAAACAGTTATTTGCTATCAGAGAATTATATTGTTAATCTTAAGTCACTAAGAGCTTATTTCGTAAAATTTAACATATTCGCAAGATATCGCTGATCTCTCTAATATGAAATTCTCTAATTAGTACTCACAAATGATCCTGCCGTTTAAACGCCTTGCCGCACATCGTGCACACGTATTTCCTCTCGTCGCTATGCGTCAGTTTGTGCTTCGTAAGCGCCGATGCATTGTTGAACACCTTCCCGCAGATCTGTAACAGAGAGAAACAGCCATCGTTGCAGCAGCAGTGTAGATGAAAATTATATATATAGCGTCGAATCGCGGTTACGCACAATTACGTTACATTTGCCACTGAATGCAACTCTCTCGATTATCATCATGGAAGCCACATTGTATACATATCCGAATGGAATTTCTTTTCATCGAGTACATTAGCGACGAAGAGTCACGTAAACTTTATTTTAAAACTGCACAAGAAATTAAAGCGTGTCCATAATTTACAATTAGCATGCTAATCGTAAAGCAAGGACATCGTTTTATGACAGACATTAGAACAAAGATATCAAATTGCATATCGTATAAACGCGGATTTCTTCTATTCGTGAATTTATCTTGCGCACAACGCAACAATATTATTGTGTCTAGCATCGCCGATAAGAATAATTTCGCAATTTCTGTAACGAACGATAATCGCGTTTTTAACATGATAGAGTCGTTATACGTTAAATAAATATATTTATTCTATTATGCAATTTTGCTCAATATATTATTTCAAAAGTGAAATATAAATAAAGTTTTCGTGCAAAAACTTCAAACTTTTATAATTTCTGTTCTGTACATAAAATAAAATCTATAAAATAAATTTATAAAAAGTATTAGATATGTAATTTATGGAAGTTATAAAAATTTAAAAAACTTTATAATCACTTTTCTATTCTAAGATTAAAAGATTGTATTGATAAAAATAAATCCAATCTTTCGAACCATTAATATTGTTAATAATAAAAAATATAATATAAAAGATTTTATTCTTTCGTGCCACAGAATTAAATTAGTTCTCGCCGCAAAGTATCGAGATGGGACAATGAGAAAATTTAGTGGCCGTTAATACTTTCCTGATAAATGATGCTATTATTGTCGGTCCTATTAAAGAATAAGAGATGGCCGACATATGTAGAAATTACTCGCAGATTTAATACACCGACCGCATCGTGTGCCAGTTCTAGATATAGTATGCCCCTTAAGTATGTGGAATTAGGTTTATTACACGAGTCTCCAGGTCGCGGACTATTTCAGGAACTATTTCAGGTAGCCAAAGGCCAAGGAATTGAATGCGGCCAGTGTTCTACCCGAAAAGCCAATGCCTCGTTCAAATGGGCGACGAGTTCGCCATCGTAGAAAATCGTGCAAATTCTGCGGGTCCATGAACGATAGGAACGATTAACATTTCCAATAAATTTGCCCTGCGTCTTTCTCCGCGAGCTTGTCTCTGCCTCTCGAAATGCCATGCATAATGTAATCATCGAGGTAACACCTAACGAAAGTAACATAATTAAAATGAAAAAATAAATATACCTCCTCTGTCAATATTATTTTACAAAATAATATCCTAGGTGTGTGTAAACTTTAAAACGAATTAAGGAATCAACATAATTGTAATATAATTTTACTTAAATAATTGATTTACCATAAATAACAATCCATCTTTTCTATGTTGTAAAATTGATAGATATTACACTCCTTAAATAAATTTCGGTGTTCACAGAAAAAAATAAAAAAACAAACAAGATGATAACATACTAAATGGGATCAATAATGCGAGAAGTACAGAACGCCTGCGACGTGATTAAACTCGCTCTAATGCAGCGTAGCTGTTCGTGGAATCCCACGGACGAGATTCGGAATATCACGTCTCGAGGGCATCGGGAATTCATCGTCACGTCGAAGGATTCGCGGTGCTGGCGCCGCGGCATTAAGCCGAAATTAATTTCCAATGCACCTGCGGTCGCCGCCGCGCCACGTGACGACACGGAAAACGTGCGATGGCACGATTCCGAGCCTCCATTATCGGAAAAGTCTTTTCCGCTTCTCGTTTCGCTGTTATTTCCAAATGTTCGACGAACGCGAAGAGTACATGAATCGCCGATGATTCCGGCGAAACGAAAAAAGCCGAAGTCGCGAATCCGAAGTCGCGAAAGAATACCATCGTTTTCCTGAATATGGAATTTCTTTTGACTTGAAAAAACTATTTAACAAAAGAAGAAAGAAATGTAAATGTCAATCGTATTATTATTTGAAATTTTTAACTCTTTCATACGAGAAATTGAAAGATTGATTTTTTATGTGCAACAGTAACAAAAAAAGCTATAGATGGACTAAAAATTAAAATTCTTAATTACTTTTATCATCTATGTATTTTCAATGTCACTTAAATATAGAAATCGCGAAACTAAGGCAAACGAGGTCCCTAGCTTTTCGGTACAAAAAAAGAAGCTTGCTGACATCCGGCGGAATACGAACTTCCTGTGGAATCCTCGCAAGCACTCATGCGAAGCGATACTATTTAACCATGAGCCACGGTTGCTATGACGACTCACGTATAGCTTAAACGGTACAGTCTGTTGGCAAACATTTGCTGGGATCTAGCAAACAGGCAACAAATTCCATTTCATGAAGGAACGGGCGTACATAACGAACGTTCTCGAGAAAACGAGAAGTACTCTCCAACATGACAGAAGAAATTTCCGGGCCATAGATAGAAAAACTTCGCGTCGGCTCCACTACCGAGAGTAAATCCCAGATTAAAGAAAAAGGTATTAAGACGTTCCTGACGCGTCGCGGATAATATTGACCAAAGACGTGAAGCGGACCAGCAAGGGAGGAGATAAGAGAGGTGGCGAGAAAGTAGGAGCACAGATAAGAGAACGTAGAAACTATGAAAAAGGGAATAAAAAAAAAGAGCCAGAAATGACGTAAACGCAAAGATTTAAGACGTGTAGAGGTGGTCGTATATATTCAAGAGGTGGGATGAACGTTTGCACACGGTCTCGTGGAGGTCTCGCAGGAGCCAAGAAGGAGGAAGGGAGGAATGAAAAGGGGCGAGGCGCCAAGGGAAAGGGGAATCGTACTTCTGGCTCCTAAGCAGAAAATCTAATTTGCGTAGCTTAACTCCTAAGGAGCTCCAGATGCACGGACGCCAACACACGGGAGTTTCAATTTACGAGGCGAGGACCGAGACCAGGGAGAAAGATGAGAGGAGCTGCTGGAGTGACGGAGAAGAGGCAGTAGAAACGGCAGATGGCGAGATAAGGGTGTGAGAGAGAGAGAAAGAGAGAGAGAGACGCGAAGATCCAAAGAGGATGCAACGAAGAGAGCTCAACGACGAGGGTAGGGTCTTTTCCCTCACCCATCATCTCCGTGCCAAAACCCGTATCTTCCACCCCTGACGCGGACCCTCTTCTTGAGAGCTAAACAAACATCATTACTCCTGGCCTTTCTGGCTACCACTCTCTTTGCCAACTCACCTCCGGTCGCCACGATCTCTGGCCACATCTCGTCTGTATACGATGGTTCTCGGTCGTCTCCACTTGGCTCGCGACTGCAGCCTGTAGCGCCGTACCAATGTACACCAACCAACACCGAGCTCTGAATACGTAATCCCGCGGGTGGTAACATTGATACTTCGTTAAGAGGGAACCTTGGTAGGAGAGGTACGCGCGGGAGAACACTTGGGCCGAACCAGAGAGGCGACCACAGAGCGATTCATGGTTTCAACTGGCCTCATCGATCGGCCGATCCGCTTAACGGTCATTCTGACCAACCACGTTCGTCGCGGCCGCTCTTGCAATAAGAAGTACGAGTATGAAGGATCAAATATGAAATGAATTGTGTACCACCGACGACAGAGCTTCGTTCTAAAGTTTTGATGCTATATTCTAAATTTGAGAGAACTGCGTATAGGAAGATCAAGAAGATATCTTTCGATCTCTATAGTTTTGCTCGATTCAATCTAATAACTAATTTGAATATATCTAGGTAATCAATGAAACGAAGAATAAGCGACTGTCCGCATATTTATAACTTTTTAAAAAATTGTTGTAAAGATATTATTATAATATTTAATTTAATACAATATGTGTACCAAATCAAATCATATATAGAGATGATTCTATATATATACACACACACATTATTTTATATTAAAAAATATATATTGGATATAATAAATTGAGGCGTCGAGTGGCTTGCCGCTCGATGTGATTAATTTGCGATCTATAGATCCAGATTCAATCTGCGCTTAATGGTCAATTTTTCGCGTTTAAGAAGCTGAAAATGGCTCCACTTGATTAAGAATTCTTTGATCATCAAGTCCGAATCCGGTTTTAAACTGTAGATCCCGTATATCAGTGTATATATGTATAGATTCCCCAGGCTGGGAGTTGGATATTAGGTAACAACTTAATTCCGGAAAAAATTCATTGAATTACTGAAGCTTTATTAGAGACCTACGTTCTACGCAGGAAGTTAAAGAAACATGTATATATGTATGTGTATACACAAATATACATATATACTATAATATCTGCAATAATTCACATATTGCATGTAATTGTGATCCAACCATGAATATAAATATCTAACGAAAAAAAGAAAAAGAGAAGAAAAAAAGACAAGAGATTACTTCATTATTTGAATGCTTATTAAAATGAATAACCACCACGCGGCTCGTGAGTAAAATGCGTCTATGGTTTCATTCGGTTAACGTTTGTTCCGGCTACCCACGTTCGCGTCCCGTGCCGAGTTTTCTTTTAGCAGAAGCTGGAAGCGGCAGCGTAACCTCGAGGGGGCGAGGCCGCTGGGCGAATGCAATTTGTCGCTTCCGGGCAGGCGAATCTTTTAAAGAAGTGCATCTTATTACCAGCAACCGTTAAGGAGACGAGAAACTCGCGCTTCCGTAAATAATGAGAAAGGCAGCCTTCGCAAGAAGGAAAGACTCAGTGCCGTCGTTGCTGCTGATGTTGCAAAGAGACAAAGGTTCGCCGCCATGATGGCGCAGGAGAATATTATTCTCATTTGAGGACGGCCAAGTAATGTACGAATGGACTATGTTGCTAGAGAAAAGGACGATGAATGGAACGCAGGAAATCGCGTTACCGTTCGGGATTTCCATTGTGTCACGAAAGACGACCGCACCGAGTTCGTTTGCCAGTAACTTCTTTTAACGAAAGGTAGATATAACAAGGCTAATGTAAGCTGAACTTTTCTTGAAAATAATTTCTAAGAAATTATTTCTCTATAAAATAATAATTTTTAAGTATCTATCAAGAAAATAAGAGTTATAATTAATCAGATTACAAATAGTTAGACGTAAAAGGTCATTATTCTTTTCACCTTGTCTCGAACATATTTAAACAGTATAAAAAAATAAATGAAATACTATATAATAATCGAAAGTGAGAGCGAAAGAGAAAAAAAAGAAAGACACACAATAAATTAATGTATCGACATTTAATTAAATAATTGAAATGTATTAAGAAAATATATAATATTTTTTAAAATTATTTGCAAGCAAGAAAGGGAAAGAAAGGACCAACTCCTTAAAAAGAAACTGAAATCGTCGAGCTTTTAAAACTATAAAATACGAAATTTCTTAAATCAAGACTAAAAATAAATTCGGACTTGTATGCTTTTATACCAAATGATGTGATTAATAATACATTTCTAATATATTCAAGATGAATGATAATAATTTCTTCGCATGAGTTCACGATACGCACAATAATAACAAATAGTTTTCGTCAGACATAAAACGAAGCCTAATCTTTTTATCGCAACTAAAGTACAAAATGTAACGGAATGGTAAAGAACAGGAGCAACAAGAGCAACAGACTGGGATAGAAACTACGACATAATGGGGTGAAGCTGCACGTAGATCTACCAACAACTTGGGTTGAAGTCGGCTTAATTAACAGCTCGTATCACCGCGAATGTTGGGAGTACATAGGTATCCAGAATAACGGTCACGTATATCAGCATAGTGCATGCACATGTGTTTGTACGAATTTGGGGATTATACGTTGGCCCGTTTTCTCAAAGTCTCTCACCCAAAAATGTAATATCCATGACAATCAGATTGCAAGATTATTTCGTAGCAATGCCGTAGAAAGATAACAAGATGAAAGGATAAAAAGAGAGAGAGTAATCTAACTAAATGATAATGTTAAATCGGAAAGAAGAACAGTGGTTTAATCAACGCAAGGATGATAAAGAAGTCATTTAATATTGTTCGGATTAATCAGATAATACCATTGTACAATATCGCATGTGCGCGTTTTTAGATTATAATGTGTTACTCATTCTATTTACATTTTTCAGAAAAAAAAGTCCATTGGCTTATTAAAATTAATGTGGAAATTTTCTGACTTTCTGTGATGTGTGTATTGCCTGGTCTGATTAATTAATGATTTAATGTACAGTTGACGAAGCGAAAAATCGATCGATCGCCGAGTACATCAGCGATTCCATCATCCTCGTGAAACCATCGTTTTTACATTTACACAAGTGCGGATTAAATAATTGCAACAACAACAGCTCCCTCGATGATATACATAGCTGCAGTAGAAAATTAAATTCTCATATAAAACTTAACAAGACTTCGGTTTTATTAAATCGATGTAAACGACGTTCACATTTGCCGCAAATTATTTTCAGCATAAAACGCTACACAAGCAGAACCATTAATAATCACATGCATTATTCTTCTTCATCCTGCAGATTTTCAAACTTTCAATATCATCATATTCGCAATCTGCCATGTTGTTATACAAGGTATAAAACGCTCGACGCGTTGCGTTTGAATTATTAATTAGCACGCACCAATGCTGCGTCCAGTGTTAGAGATGATGGAATCTATGAGAGAGGCCGGGCTACGCCACGCAACGGGGCTCTAAATGGAAATCGTTGATGCATTGCGAGCGATCATAAGGGTGCATTAAAAAACTTTATCTCGCGTCGCGCGACATTAATCGACCGTCTCGCGCATAATGCCGTGCGCGATAATTGGCGCATAAATTATGGCGGTACAGAGCCCGCCGTGACGAGGAAAATTCCACGGGCGTCCTGTAATGAATAACGATCAATTTCCGGCGAGACAGCCGAGCGTCACGTCGGACGCTGCTGCAAAGGCCGCTAGCCTTCTCTACCTCTCTCTCTCTCTCTCTCTCTCTCTCTCTCTCTCTCTCGCTGTTTCCCTTCTTTATTTCCTCTCTCTTTCTCTCTCATTCGAGTACCACCCTCTTTAGATCGCGGCGATATCCGAGAGCCATAATCGAGCCAAGGCGGACGGGCTTAATTCGTCGCTAACTCGATACATCGACAAGGCTTGTCAACAAGTCAGGCGAACCGTCATTTAATTACGTAACAAGGCACATCAGGACGAGGGGCCTGGCCGGGCATACGCCAGGGGAGAAAGAGAAGAGACGAAACGACGAGTACGGGTCAAAGGGGATGAAAGAGGAAGTGGCAGAGATAAAGGAGAACGAGTAGCGAGGATGAAAGAGCAAGAAGCGCGTGCGACAAGGAGAGATGCTATGTGGAAACGAGAGAGTATAATGTATGATCCTTTACAGAAGAGAACAGGGACGAAGGAGATAGAAGCGTAGGATCAGTCGCAAAGACAGCGGATCTGTAGGAGAGTTTCCTCCCCTTAAATAGTACGGCGCGTATTCTCATCACGAGTCTAAAGACGTCTGTATAATTCTCGTCTTACTGAGATTAAATATACCAAGTAAATAAGATTTCAGAATCGGGGCCAACGTATCTGACTGCTGAACTTGCAAGGAGAATACAAATCTACAGACTCAAGAAGCAAAGTGGTTTTGCTCAGTCAAAAGCTCGGAGCGTGTGTAGACCGCACGATGTACGACGGGAGAGGAAAGCAGATCAATCAACGAAGGTGGTGGGTTCTGAAAGGGTTAACTCCTAAATGCCACCACCATCATCACCACTACCATCACTACGAGGCACGCCTAAATCGGTCGAATGTACTGACGACAAACGGGGAATGCGCGGGGTAGTATCGCGTTCGTGTGTTACATCGGGGTGCCGTCGTGTTTGCTCTGCCTGCTCGAGGCTCGCGTCGGCGTCGCCTGAATATTCAACAGCCTTTCTACACACGGCACACGGCCACGACGCCGTGCTTGCACGCGCGCGAGCGTGTACCGCGTGTATAAACAGCTCCGACAACCGCCTGGCACTTTAGCGCCGAGACCGTTGCGTCTTAATGTGGGTCACGAGAGAGGGCTGGGCTCGGAAGAAGGAAATTGAGCCGTGTTGAAATCAAGGCTACCGCTGCCATTTCGCGCTGTCGTCACGTTGAAATAAATTGCACGTCATTGTCAGTTCGGAATCGGCCGATTAAAGTTCATTTCCATTTTACATGTAAGTATAATATAGAGAGATCTGTGCGATATATGCGGAAATCAAATACAAAATGAATAGAAGATGATATATGAATCAATGAAATTATCCCTTTTTTGTACTTTTAATCTAAGTTGATGAAAATAAAGACGAGGAAAAAAGCAAACTTCTAATTTCTTCTATTTTGCTAATTTAAATTAATACTGCATGAATCCGAGAGAGAATAAAAAAATATTAAATGACGATTCGCGAATAAAAAGAGAATGCTATAACAATAGTAATAATAAACTCAGGATATGCTTCATGCTTAGCGTCAGAGCCTGCATTTAATTTGCCGCGCTTCAAGTTGAAATAGTTATATCATAAAAAAAGTTATTTGAAGGCAACACGGATATACGCGGGTCTGTGATAAAACGGACTCGAAGGGCCGTCGTAAAAATGCCGCGTGCGTACGAAAACTCGTCCGGATTGCACGTCACGGATGCGAAAGCGCATCCCCGCGCGTCGGTGGGTTTCCGCAACAAGCGCGCCGGCGCGGTGCAGAAAGTGGGTCAGCATCGTTAGCGTTCGATGGCGCCATTTCGACTCGTTCCAGCTGCGGGCGAAAGGGACGGAAAGGGGCAGACACACAGGGGTAGAATGGGGCGGGTTAGCACGAATTTTGTGGCCTCGCGCTACGGTTTTCGAGCACACCCCCGTGGTCATCGATCGTGGTCGTCTAACTCGATCGGTCGCTAACGAACCATCTCCTCGTTCTTCCCCGTGAAAATGCTCTTTGTCGCTGCGTGCTTTCGAAAGGAAACTAACTGTTAAAATGGAGCATAGCGGGAGGAAAAACCGGTCAGAGAACCGTTAAACAAAACATAGTTGGTCTGTATAGTACATCGCGAAATTGTATAACAGATATGAAAAAATAAACTATAAAAAGTAGTTACACAATTTTGCGATGCACGAGTAATTAAAGAACTGCGCAATTATCGGTTTGAACCGCGGACCAACTTTCGATTCGCGCACGTAGTCGAGTACTTTATTTCAACAAACTTTAAATCAATTGACAGAGACAATTATCTAATGTCAGTTTACGTTTACAACCGCGGAACATTTTTGTTATTTTCACAAGTGATTCCAGATTTAATTAAAATACTGATAAAAAAAACGCAATGTAGCTACAGTGTAGCTACAAGAACGTAGCTACATTATGCATACACGTAAACAAGCTATGCATATATATGTACATAAGAAAATATTCAAAAATAGTGTTTCCGACATATGCTAGTATAATTAAGAATCTAAGTAATTTTATTAAAGTAAAATGAGGGTTCACATGCATGATAATTATTGACAATGAAACGTTATTATTTTCTACCGAGTAAGAGACAGACCATTTAGAATAAAAATTGCGAATAGCCTCAAAACTCTGTGAATTTAAAATTATTGTTAAGCAAATAATTGTTAAACAAATTTCATTACGTAAAAATATCTTGTCGAAGGATGCACGACTACTATACAACTACTATAAAGCGCGATTGACGGTGTCGCGGCAGCTGGATTTTCTGATAATTGCATAAATATTCTTGATATGCACATATGAGCAATCGTACTACTACCGTTGCGGAAGAGCCAATTTGAATGAAATTCGAATGACAATCTATCTCGCTCATCTGTTACAGATCACATAACAAATGCCAATATCATTCCATCAAAATTATTGATGTACCTGCTTAACTAATAATATATTTAAATTATAGCAAATAACATCAATTCCACTTAACGAAAAAATAAAATTTAAAAGAACAAAACTGAGTAATCCTACAATTTTAATAAATTTATTGCTGTAAAAGCTGTTAGATTATCTATAAGCTAGAAAAACTTCTTTATCGAATTAATTTATCTTGATTTCATTATACGTGTATTTTGATTAGCTGTGAGATTCATATTATTTACAAGACTTTAATTTCCAAATGACTGATCTTCTCGCGTGTTCGTCTTCACTCACCTGACACTGCTGTGGTCCCTGCCTGTTCGGCGAAGAGGCCTTCAGTCTCGATTTCTTCACTCCCAGCTTCCCAGGATCACCGCCACCGGCCCTCGATTCCTCGCTGCTACCTGAAATCACAGATATAAAACCCGTTAAATTGTCGTAACGCCTCGACGTTCGACGAATCGAAAGACAAATCGATGTTACTCGACTAGTTGCGAATTGTCGGAGAGCAAGAGTTCGTTTCCTCTCTGACGCTAGACCGCTTCCGAGCAGTCTCTCCTCTATCGTCGAGGACTGACGACTTTTTGCGGCAACGACGCTTCAGATTCGCTCGTCCCGCAACGTTTCTTCCGCACCTCCGGACATCACCTCCTGTTTTCCTCCACGTCGTCATGAGAGACGCGAGGTAGCGTCTACAAGACTTCGACGTATGGAAGATTGATTGCCTACCGTGTTCTTTTTGCGCGCGACCTGAGATATATACTTAATGGTCGATTGGTCTGGTCGTCAATATCGATCGAGCACCGACTGTGTCGTGGAAGAAAGGATCTCGAGGTAGCTTCTCACCAAGGACCACGTGGGTTTCCTTAACGAGAAGCT
>Ga0157364_1006790_pt1 | contig 11800 bp, 5 predicted proteins | sample AttsexASBM2_FD_111476 | JGI IMG/M metagenome (GOLD analysis project Ga0157364, IMG submission 111476) | Fungus gardens microbial communities from leaf cutter ant in Ribeirão Preto, State of São Paulo, Brazil - Atta sexdens ASBM2 | ecosystem: Host-associated > Fungi > Mycelium > Unclassified ...
GTGCTGGACGCCCTGAAAAGATTGAAACGGACGAATTGCAAGCACTGCTGGATATAAACTCTACGCAAACTGAAAAGGAGCTTGCAGAACAGCTTGGCGTTACGCAGCAAGCCATTTCCGTATAATTACATACGAATAAAGATTGAATTTTACAAAAAAAAGCTCAGAACTTTTTTGTACATCTAATATTTATTTGCTAATATACATATTCTACAGAAAAATATGAGACACGTGTTCCGCGTAAAAAATGTGATTTTTTTATGAAGTTGTTGATGTTTATAATGTTTGCATAAATTTATAAAAAACGTTGCTCATGCGAATATTTAAATAATTATATCGTTGAAACCATTAATCGTACAAAAAAATGGAAAATTTTCTGAGATTAAAAGTCCGATTCTAAAGATCTTAAAATGTTTTATGGATTACTTTTAATTACTAATAAATTATTATTAATAAGTTATTTTAAAGAAAAAACATGTAAAATATTAACTTACAATATTAATTTACTTTCAAATTAGTACAAATTCAGTTGTGTTAATTTTTGCTCTTGTGTTATTTTTTTTATAATTCTGCCAACTTAAATATTAAATTAGTAGCGCCACTATTTTCTTGGAAATGACACATAATAATTGTTGGCAAAATAGTATAAATTCAATCATATTGATTTCTGATATTATTTCTTTTATTTTGAATTGGGTCTGCCAGCTTAATATTAAGCTAGCACTATCACAATTTTTTTTCAAAATGGCACATGATACAAAATTATCATTAATGGTACAATTTAATACAAAATGAATATTAAAAAAAATTCTGATAAGTCCAATTTGGTTCTGCTAGCTTTATAGAGTTGCTTGTCTTTGCGTTTCATAAGGCTAAGTCCTTGCTTTAAGAGGTCATAAGCTGTAAGCTATAAATTGTAAGTGACGATATATTGGCCACAAAACTTATGCTTTTAGGCCATAAGAATTGAGTTTTGTTCAATTTACTTAAGTCTAACGGTTAAAGCCTAGACTTTAACCGCAAAAGCAGTTTAAAAACAAAAATTATTGTCACTTAATCTCTTTCGGCTTATAACTTAAAACTTCTTAAAGCAAAGTTGTGGACCTATCCTCGCAAATGCAAATACGCTTACTTGTAGAAAATAAAATATCTATGACTACGAAGAAATGTATTCTTGAAACGTATAATTTCAGCAGAGAATCATCAACTGTTTAACAAATAATAGATTTGAATAATAGATGTACAATGGTACTTTAATTGTTTCCGTTTCGGGATAAAATCTAACACATCCCTCCGAGATGTGTTTGCCAACAATTAGATATTCTGACAAAAACAACCGTAACAATCTGCGTCCGAGTACCATCACTGTATTCATCGTGCGTGACACGATGGTATCCGAACCGAGTCGAGAGAGGAGAGTCGCTGCGTGTGCGTGGCGGTCGACAAAAATCATACGAGTGACCCGCGTTGCGTGCGAAGATGCACGCGTCGCCGGTAACGAGAGAAACGAGCCTAATAATACCAAGATAAATTATGTGAACATGAAATTATGGAACATGAAACTTTATAAAGAAAAGTCTGCCTTGAAGCTGCAGATTCCTTTCTCTTTTTTTCATATACATGCCTTCGAATGCCGTTGTTAAACGACGTCTACAATGAAATTTTAAGGCATAAAAACTTAAGCTTTAAACTCTAAGCAGCAAGAAATTAGCCCATCGCAATCGAATGTGAGAATTTCTTGCGACTTAAAACTTAAATTTTACGTCTTAAAATTCATTGTAAACGCTTTATTGTAGACTGCTTTAGATATGAAAGAAGCAAATGATAATCCAATTCCTTAAGTTATATAACATTTTGTTATTTTTAACTTCTATGTATGTCAAAATGTAAATTAATCTATTTCTGAGTCACAGACTATGGTTAGTTTCAAAGTAAACATCGTCATATTGATGTATGCATTTAATAAATCAAATTTAAGTCGAACAATATTTTCTTAAATTAAATTGTTTAATTTCATTGTTTTAATTAAATTAATATATTGAACATATTGGGTAGAAGCAATAACGACTTGGAGAAATAATAAAAAATAATTTAATTTGGGTATAATTTGACATTATGGATTTAATGTCAAATTATGTTCTAACATAAAACCGATGTCCGATCGAATTATATTCTAAAATCAACGCATCCAAGAAGCGGATCGAATCGCGACGAGAGAAAAACTTGTGAAATTAATTGTAGTTAATGACACTTTTGATTTATGGCGATATCGTGCGTGAAAGAGTCGAGAAACTGGCGCAGCGTTAAACATCGTCCGGAAATGTAAATTACTCTCACGAAAATTACTTTGGTTTTCCACGCACGAGGAGGCGAGAAAGCGTTACCATTCCATGAACACTCAATCTGAATTTTTCTCTTTTTTTTTTCCACGCCGAGACATTCCCTGAGTAAATATCGAGTCAAAGCGATCATACAATCTGAATAATCGATGTTGGGGACACGAAGTGATTATGCTCGAGAGAGAGAGAGAGAGAGAAAGAGAGACTTGTCTCCTCGCCGCAAAAGGCAATAAATAAAGGAGAGGAAAAAAAGAATAAAACACAAGAGAGAGAAGCTCCGATAAATCCACTATTTTGTATATGTATCGTATTACGTGTATAATTCTTTCATTCGCGCAACGATCTCGCGCGGTACGCCGAGCGTGACCTTCGCGTTACGAGATTTTTATAATTCGTTCCACATTCGGCCTTTTCGCGTTGACGTAACAACCTGGCGCGCGGTGTATGTTCGTACATACGTACACGTCTCGCGTGATGGAACGTGGAAACGATACCCGTCGCGGTATTACCTCGTTCGAAAGGGAGGCCGCGACTCCGCGCCTTTTCTCAATCGCGCGCGGCGCGGTTTACCGTAGTAAGATCTTCCGTTTCCTCCCTTCCATCATATGTCAGGATTTCAGGGAGGGGAAGGCGAGCGATATACACGCCCAGGAAACTGGAACAGGTATGCAAGTATGTGCGAAGTAACGCGCCGCGGGAATGCAACAGGCGCATGCCGCATACCGTACGCTCACCCAGTGAACGCGTATCAACCCATTCCCGATGAGAGCCGACGCGAGAAAAACGCGCGCCCACATCCGCGCGAGGCGAGGCGAGGCGAGGCGAGGCGCGGCGCGGCAACCGGTGGTCTCGATGTATATAAATAGTAACGAGGGAACTCCGATCCGTTCAGGAAATCCGCGATGAATAGCCAGTATCTTCCCGCGATGAATGCATATAATTGCGTCGCCCGCGGTTCACCAGAAGGTGCATGCGGTCAACGAGAGAGACTGATGTGTATTTGGGTCAGACCGTAGTATGTGTAGTTGGGATAGACCGGGTCAGTGATTCGACACACTGTTGGAAAATTTGTGTTAAATTTAATTTCACGTGTTCCGAACGATCCAAATTTATGTTAATTTAACATTGAATATGTTAGATGATAACACGATATTTAAAAAGATAAACAGAGAAAAGATAATATTTGTAAACAAATCGCAGAAGCATATTCTTCTCAGTAAAATTAACAATTATACGCTAAATTAACACATATTTTGTTTACTCTTAGAATTTATTTCCTAAAACGTACATTATTTAGACATTTTGTTTATTCACTTACTCATAAATTGTGTTATTTTGACACTAAGAAATGTTGAATCAGTCAATTTAACACAAATTAAATAATCACATTATGTTAAATTAACATTCGAATATATTAGAAAATTCAACACCAAAGTTTAACAAGAACTTGACTGGACCGTTTCCAACATAAATATGAAATGTATTTTTTTACTGTGCACGTGGAAATAAAGAGAAAGAGACAAAGAGGAAAAGAAAACATGCATTTATTTAAAAAATTATGAAATTTGCTAAAATCTACAGCAAAGAGTAAAGTATTTGAATTATATAAAAAAATAGGAATAAGAAATACAAGAAGAGAGAAAGAGACATTCGGTGAGAAATTCTCAAAGGAGGCCGTCATTCTTCGTGACGATAAGGAGGAATTTATTTATTCATGAGAGAGACAACAAATCGACGCATGCGGTCAGTGCAGTTACGGAACGTTACAAACCATTGGCCGTAACGCAGCTTACACGACACCGGGATTATCACCGTAATAATTCTCGCGCAAAGAGACAGTTAGCGGGACGAGTTCTGGATGCGCGATAATATCTAACTAAGTTTATCACACTTGTCGGCTTAAGAGACAAATAATTACGCGGGATATTGTCAGGTTTATACGCCAATCAACGCTATATTCCCGTCGTGCACCTGCATCGACTTTCTATCTTCACGGTCTGTACTCTCGTACAGGTTCTCTTCTCCTTCTTTCTCACGATTCATACCGCGTTATCGAGACAACGTTAAATAATTTTATCGACGAATGTAACAGTTACGTTATTCCGCAGTTGCGGAGGCGGGAAACGGATCTTTGTTACGGCTTAGGCCCGGTTCCACCAACGTAAAATTAATCCCGGTTTAACTTACTCTTTATCTTTTTCTCTTACAATTAGAATTCTAAGGAGCTCCGCACAGTAAAAGGAACAGAGAATAGAGAATAAGAATTTCACCCTATCAGAAATTGTAATATATTCCACAATATATGATTTCTGATAGGTTGTAATTCTTATTCTCTGTTCTCTGTTTCCTATTCCTTTTATTGTGCAGAGCCCCTTACAATTATTTTTTCGAATTATTATTCTTAGAATTATTCTTAAAATTATTTAGAAAAATTATTCTTAGAATTATTTTATTAATTTATCTTTTCTAATTAGAAAAAAATTAAACCGAGACGAAAGTTAAATCTTACATTGGTGAAACCTAATAGAGACCTCCTAATAAGAATCTGAATGTGTGACAGTCAGTTTTTGATTGGTCTTTGATCTGTTACTTTTTAGCAATTCCTAAGAGAGAGAAAGATGCATGAATAGATAAAGGCCAGTATTCATTCAGTCAGATCTTATATTCAAGACAGTCTTAAGAAATCACGAGCTAATCAGAGGGTCGTATTAGCGTCTTAAGACATTACTTAAGACAATCTGGAAATAAGAACTGACTGTGAATACTGCCCAAAGTGTTGATTATTATTATAGGGCAAGCCCTCTAAGAACGTACAAGCAACCAGAATCATTACATATGAAGGAGTGAAAGCCATAGTGTAAGTTTTTATAATTTCGAGAAACAAACGTTTTTTCAACACATTTGCTTCAATAGACTGCACTAATAAATTTCAAGCCGATAGGTTTAAAAAAGTACCCACTACCGCTTTTACTTCCACATATAGAGCGATGAGAGTTTACAAGAGAAAATAAAATAGCAAGAAAATAAAATTGAATATAGAAATGTTACAGTAAGTAATATTAAAGCAAGTTTAAAATAACACGAGAATATAAAATAAGAAAAAGAGAGAAAGAAAGAGATACGAAAAAAAATAAAACAAAAAAGAGAAAGAGAAAAAATAATGAACTAAGAAAAATATCCGGTTGGAAGTGGACGAACTAGAGAAATCCAATTTATTAATCAGAATTCAATCAGAATTATTTTAAAATTTCAATATAAACTTAATCAGAAAATTCTGATTCATTCATTTTCAACTAAAATTCCAACAACATATTTTTCTCGCATCAATGTTTTTCTCTCTCGCGTGATTTTGCTGAAACTAGAGACCCTGCAAAATTTCATCCACATTTTTATTAAAGGGTTTTTCGTGGAACCGAGCCTTAGGAAATTATTCATTCGAAAAAAGAAATATAGTATAGACTAATGAAAGTCAGCAACGATAAATGATGCAATTATTTAATGAATCAATAATATTGGATTATCTAAGTGACATGTCGTCATACACGGTGTGTTCTAAAAACGTGTGATCTTTATATTTTTCTAACATTTCTACTTTTTAAGTTTTTAATATGTTCAAAGCTTCAGTGCAATGCTTCATGTTCCATGATGACTAATAACGTTGCATCTTTGTCAATTTGCGAGTGACTTAAGCATTATGGACATGTGAGCTAATTATACTTGTATCATTCTTGAGGAAGAACCCCAAAGAGAAGTTTCGAAACGTTCAAAATAAAGAAGACATCAATCCAATATCTGATTATTGATTGTTCACTAAATAATTGCGCCGTTTATCGTCGCTGACTCTTATTAGCCTATTTATCTTTTTGTATTGTTTAAAATTCGAGAGTCCTAATATAATAATAATAATAATTATTATTATTATTATTATTATTCATTCAATCAAACAGATAAATCTACGAATGTATGCTCTTACGAGCTCTCTTATATCCCTTGATATTTCCAGGCGGGAAACCCATGGCGTTCGGCCGTCGCGGAGCCTTTCCGTTCCAGGTCACGGAGATTCGTTGGCCGGTGCATCTCTCTATGCGAGGATAGGCATCTCTACGAGGGCCTCTCTCGGTCATCACGAGTGCGCGCTGCACCTTGTACCGTTACCGGGCATATAATCGCCTGGTGAACGAGGAGTCGACGTCCGATCGGATTCATGCCGGCGCGGCTGTCGCCGAATTAAAATCCAGCGGCTCTCCTAGCTTCGCTTCCTCTTTCCCTACCGAGTGCCGGCACCAGCCGAAGGTTTTGTCACATTAGTTTTGTCAGATTAGTCACACGATCGCAATACGTTTTCTCATAGATAGACGAATACATGGCGCGGGAGCTGCTCGACGCGAGATATATTATAAGACTTTGGCCCAAAGTGTTACACGAGCGTAACGATTCTGCGTCCATCATGTTGTAGCTGGCCGACCTGCTGGGTCAGAAACGTGACGGCTTTGCGCGAAGTAGAATCGTGCGTGTTCCTCTCTAAACGCTCCGATTAATTGAACTAGTATGTGCATGGAATAAAAAAGCTTTTACGTGAACTATTATACAAGATTTTGATCTGCTTTTAATGGCATATGAAATGTATCTTAATAGAGACAATAAATGATAAAAAAGTACAGTGAGAGTGCGTAATAAACTATTCTTAAATAAACTGTCTGAAAGTCTTTAATGCGAATCTACATCCGCTGCGAACGTGAAGTGGGGAAAATCCGGAGAAATTGTACGTCAAAGTTAATCAAGATTTAAGACTTTGATAATTCAATTTGATAATTAAATACTTTTATAATTCGATGTACGGCTAATTAAACACTAATCGATTGATTGAATCGAGAAAAAAAGAGAGCGTAGTCCTCCCTCCTTTTTCTCTCGTATACAGGAAACAATGTTCGCACGGCAAAGACCCTCAACACTCTCTTCCTTATCACCTCCAATTACGCGAGGGAGAGAGACCTCCGGAGGCGATAATTATAATCGAATCAAGTTCGTGTCAAACAATTCGCGACTTTCCTCACGATTAGATAAATCTTGCTTCGCCAATTACCTGTCGCTCGGAAAAAAAATGTAAACGCTAATTAATAAGCTTAATCGACAAAGCGATATCATATTTACCGTACGAAAAAAAACTAATATAAACATACATAGTATGCGCACGCTTCACTTGGTGCTTCGCGAGGTAAACGAAGGTGCGCGACATTGGAAAGTTCGCGGGCTGATGTTGATGTATGATACGCATTAACGCAGCCGTTGTTTTTGCGACCGTCGAACCTCGCTCTCTCTCTCTCCGATTTCAATAACGCACTTTAGACACCGGAATTCCGGTTTAACAAGCATCACCGGTATGAACTACGTGTCAGGACATATCTCTGGCCGATATTCATAGATCGCTTTTTATTTTAAGACCGTGAGTAATGTCTTAAGATGCTAATACGGTCGGTATTCATTAATCGATTCTTACATTCAAGATCATCTTAAGGTGTTATGAACCAATTAAAGGGCTATATCTTAAGATAAGACGGTTCTAAAATAAGAATGGGCTGCAATCATAGTTATTATTTTAAGATCTCAAATAATGTTTTAAGATGCTAATACGTTTCACTGATTAGTTCATGACTTGATTAGTTAAGATACTTAAGATAGTCTTAAATATAAAAATTGACTATAAATTACCGACCTCTGTGATTGGCTTATGACTTTCAAGATTGTACTGAAGATCGTTCTTAAATATAAGAACTGATGTATAAGAATTGTGAATATCGGCCCCTGTTACTTGAAATCTTCACTCTAGAGAAAAGTTGGGTCCAATAGAACGGAACTAACGCGCGTTTGAAGCGGTCCTCGTAAAACAACTTACTGCATAAGAGTTTTATTCTGTCATTTTACACAAAGCCTGATATTTTCTAGAGTCAATCTTTACTTGTTAAATTCATAATGTTAAAATGGATACAATTTGAGTTATTTTTAATCATTTCTACAGATCATCACTCCTACTCAGTGTGTCGTTAATTTAACTAAAACAATGGAGTTAAATAAATTCACTCAAGAAAAAAATGTCAAATTAATAAATCGCTAGCTACGAGCCTAGCTAAATATTTATTGCTAAATTTTTAAAGTATAGTTTAAATAACAGACGATGTTTCGATTTTTTGTTGTTTTTTGTCCGTTACTTAAACTTTGTTTAAAATTTAGCAACAAATATCTAGGCTTGTTCCTTATCTATTAATTTGAAGTTTATCTATTTAAATCCTATTTAGTCTTGTCTTTTTTTTCAAGAAATATATTAAATTTGACTGATTTATTATTTATTAAGAGCACACATTAATGTGGATGTTTACTTTGAAACTAAGCAATTCAATCAGAAATAGATTGATGGATTGAGAAATGGATAAAAATGGATTGATTTACATTTTGACACACATAGAAGTTAAAAATAATCAAATGTTTAACTCGAGGAAAGACACCATTATCATGCTCTTTTGATATTTAAGTATTTGTACATCATCTTTGCGCAAATAATTCGTATCGGTCATTAGAGCGCTGAGATTGTTTTCACATTTTAACAATCGTTTACGAAAATATACGGCATATCAATTTTGATTACAACCTCTTGAAACTAGATCATCTCTTTCCTCCTTTCACCCTGGAAGTATAGAAATTATAAGTCATTATCGATATTGATATCAATATACCACTCAATTAATCATAATGTAAATATCCCGTCAAAGATGTCATACGATTTTGATATTTTCTAGAGCGAAAGATTTTATGATGTTCGATAACATCGAACAACCTTGGAAATACAAAATGATTCGACAATCTTTACAGTTCCTCGATTAAAGGGTTTGTGAAAACATTCTTATCACAATGCGGCTTTCTCCATAGAAATAAAGCAGATAGTGGTTGGACAGGTCTAACAGAAATGTCTCGAGCGGTAAACGGCAAAAAATAATCAAACCTAAATATGGGAATTGAAACTAATCGAAGAATATATCGGCGACCAATACAGAGAAAAGTAACAATCGATAACAGATCCTGAAAAGGCACGGTTTGTGCCACAAGAAATAAAGTTATCGCTCTCGCTTCTACTATTTCCAATCAGACCCAGTTTCAACGTTATCCTGTAATTGTTATAAAGTTACGGGAGTTCGGCGATAAGGTATCTGTCTGTGCGCAAAAGTCAATAAAGAGATTGCGTTTCGAAGCCGATGGTAATAAGCGTGTATAATATTTTGATTACAGACACCACGAGAAAGTTTGATTTCCTTTCTCGTGTTCCGATATTTTTTCGCGATTCTGTTCGGCAACAATAGAGACATCCGTACTGCAAGGTACTTATTGAAGTGTCGACAGTACAGAAAAAGAGATTGCAATATTGATCCCATTACTAGTAGATTGCACGACATTGCTTCATCTATATGGTAATCATCAATTTATGAGGAAGTTGTTATTTAGTTGATCCATGTCGAATCGAGCGCACATTTCATTAGAGAAGATCGTTAAGATAGAACGTGCAATTCTATGGAATTATTCTTAATCAAAAATTATTCTTCGAGTCATTTATATTCGCCGGATGACGTAAAAATCATCCGTTCAAAGTGTAAAGAACGCGTGTTCATCGATGCGTTGATTATGTGATAAGATTACCAATTACGTTTTAATAAAAACCAAAATATTATCGTGTGCTACCGCATTTCTTGAGATAAACCGCAATAATGCTCGTTTCTTCCCATGTAAAATTAACTTTCATCTTGCATTGAAAGAAAAGTTTAGTTGCTGCAGTAATTTAGATGATAAAATATGGCATAACATTTTTAATTGGCTGCAGGAGCCAATTTTTTGTTGTAGCAGTCAATTAAAAATGTTATACCATATTTCGCTAATTTTTTCTTTCAATGGTATAACTTACTTTTGTGTTTTTCTAAGTTCTAAGAATTAGAAAAGCAGGATAAAGAGTAAATTAAATCGTGATTAAAGTTGATCTACATTGATAGATATGAACACAAGATAAATCATTCTGAGATCATTGTGTAGGATAGTACTCTTTTTTTTTTCTTCGTGTTGTCTTATGTACAACCAGACAAACTCTCAGCTTTGAAACTACGATCGATATGTATGGAAAACTCGAGAAGGGTGTTTCATGGCAACCAAACAGGGTTTCTCCTTTAGGGTGATTAACCTTTAAATCGCAAAGACACGCTATTCAATGCCATGTTTGCTTTACTTTTTGACTCATTATGAAGTTTTATGTTTTATAATTTTATTACATATGCATAATTTTCTGGAAGATTCTGTAAAGACTGGAAAATCGTGCACGAAAAGAACGATTTTATTGAAATATTTTAAAACTTAGATAGATGCAGATCCGAAAATAATTTTATTCGACATCAAAATAATTGTGTAAGAAACTCAATCATGATGAACAGTGCTGCAAAAGATTTCGACGTTGTAGTAACTTGAGCGTCTTACATAATCATTTTGATAGTCCAACGTAATTATTTTTAGATTTGTATATCTAGCTTAAATACTTTAGTAAATCCGTTCTGGAAGTCAATGCAACTTCTTCCCTAGAGTGGAAACAAGAAATATATACAAATATTTTTGATATGTATGAGAATTTTTTATCAATTTTTTAGTATTGCATTTTCTTATTGGCAACTCTTTTTACCCATGAGAAAACACGATATTAAAAAATTCTGAAAAAATTTTCAGAACTTTATGAGAAGAAAATAAGTAATTTTTATCTCTTGCCGGTTTTATGTAAAGTTGATAGTATTTGAGTAAAAAATTATTGAAGACCTTCGCAGCGAATTAATATCTTGTTAACTGTTGCGAAAATTGTAAAATGGTAGCTGACTCTTCGACTCAATTTAATCCACTCTATTTACACAAAAGCATTTGGTAAAAAATTACGAGATGTTAATAATATAAATAAAAATTTTATTCTTCATGTTTCCGTTCTAGAAAAAAAATTATAATTATAATCGATATATCCTACAGAATACTTAGATATTTTGAGACGTAAAACAAATTTGTGGAGGTCCTATATGCTCCAGTTAAGAGATTAATTAAGGATATATCATACGATATACATGTGTATTAAGAGCCTTCGTTCCTAATCGGTAATACTTTTTTTCTGGAACGCGCTGTAATTGTCGATTAATCGTCTGTCACTACCGCGGGCGCCCAAGTCGGTCGGGCCGCATATTATTTGTGCCCCACATACCAACATTTTTACGAAGAACACGGAGAGCTATGCATGCGCGAGTGCCCCGAGCGTGGATCATAAATATGCGCAACCATCATTTCCTTGCCGGCAATATTAGATATGCCAATCTGCGAGAGAGGAAGGAGCAACCAGAACGCGACCGGCAATGGCGCGAGTCGTTTGCATAAATCATCGTCCTTTATTTATCTTGCTCGCA
>Ga0157364_1006791_pt1 | contig 11799 bp, 10 predicted proteins | sample AttsexASBM2_FD_111476 | JGI IMG/M metagenome (GOLD analysis project Ga0157364, IMG submission 111476) | Fungus gardens microbial communities from leaf cutter ant in Ribeirão Preto, State of São Paulo, Brazil - Atta sexdens ASBM2 | ecosystem: Host-associated > Fungi > Mycelium > Unclassified ...
GTGACTGATAACCCCTAACCCGAGTTGTTCTAAAAATAGAAAATTAAAAGAAAAAGAAAAGTAAAGTAAAATAAAAATGAAAATGAAAAATAAAATAAAGTCCACCGTCAACGATCTTGACATCTTACATAGTTCTATATAAGGTTTTGAAAAGCTTTCAGATATATTTCTCTTTTTTTTTTTTAAATCTTCTGGTTGCTCTATATATATTTCAAACTTATTCTTGCTATTCAAGAATGGTGATATAAAGTTAACTTGCCAAAGATAGAGATTTCATGTTGCTACCACTGTACAGATTAGCAGAACAAACTCTAATCTCACAACTGATGTATAGGTATCATTATAGTTTTTATCTAGAATCTGAGTATAGCCCTTTACTACATTATATGCTTTTCTCAAGTCTAGTGTTCTGTTGTCTCTTCACTTAGAGACAAATATCTACTTTAACCTAATAATATTTTTGTTTATCAGTTTCTGAATAACTTCAAAAAATCCTCTCTTCTTTTAATATCTCTATTTCCTTCCTCATTGGCTCCTACCAGAAATCCAGTCTTATTATTGTTTTGTAATAGGTCCTGAAGATTCATGTATTTATATTTATAAGATGTGTACTTGTATACTGTAGGTATTCTTGCAATTTTTGTAAGCACACTGAAAAAGAGTGTTTCAAACAAGTTTGTCTTACTACTAGCAGTAAGTCTTACTCCTTTCTTTCTCTGTCCATAGTTTTACTTTCTTACTGCAGTTCAGCTTTCAGAGAAGATTTCTCTGCTGCTTCCTTATACAGTTCTGGTATATTAACTAGTCTGAATACTATTCCTTGTTATAGAGAGGCTATATTCTTCTCAATAGCTCTAACTACTTCACTAGTAAAATACCTATTGTCTGGTTTATATTTGAAAGAATTATTGTTATCTAAGAAAACAATCTGTTTAGATTATATAGCAAGATAAATGACTTCTTTTTCAAACTTGAGATTTGAACACTGTACCAGTTTCTCAGTCAAGAAGCTTATAGCTCTCTCTTTCAAAATAACTTATAAGTCCTACTCTAGCTGACCTTGAACTGAGCTTTAAAAATCCTATGTCTAGTGGTATGTGGGTATATAGTATTGTACCAAATAGGTGGAAATATATCCTGACATTGTTCAGTCCATAGTTCAGTGGAGATTCTCTTTGGTTGTCTTAAGAAGGATATGAAGTTTTATATAGACTATAATCTACACAACATCTGTCCAATACTTTGATAGCAGTCCAGACTTGGCCATTGTAGATTGAGTTGTATCAAGAATAGTACATATTCTATGTTTAGTAACATTATTTTGCTAGTGGGCATAGGATGTGATAAATTTCAAAATCTATTTCACTTTTGATTTTGTATTTCTTCTAAGTTCTATTGTACTATTCTCTTCCTATGTCTAACCACATTTCTTTCAGTTTATAGCCTATCTGCCTTTCTGCTTCTAGATGGTAAGCTTTAAAAATCTTTAGTGTAGTGTCTGCTGATTTATTGCTTAAGAATGCCATAGTATAGTAGAATGAAAATCTATCTATTAATGTTATAAAGTAAATGACACCTCTAGCTGATTGTACTAGTGCAGGACCCAAATATCAATATATATCCAATTGAGAATGCCCAGTTCCAGTAGCTTGGTGTTATTGAATGGGTAAGTTGTATGTTTTCCAAAAATATAATCTTTATATAGATCTTTAATATTTAGATCTCTATGTATATTCAACCTATCTACCAGCTTACTAGAAAGCATCAAGTGAATAGTGTTACTGCTTGTATACACTAGTATGTGATGTCATGTATCAAAGCTTACTGCTTTTCACTTTGACTATATTGTAAAACCAATAGGTAAGACATTCAGCATATGTACAGCATACAGTTGGCTGAACTACATAGCTAACAAGATCAGATGGCTATCTAGTGTTACTACAATTACATTGTCTTTTATGAAGTTAATGTATGTATCTTTCTAATCCAGCTTGGAAACAGATATTAGGTTTAAGCATAAGTTGAATGTGTGTAAGATATTATTGAAGGTGGCAATTTGTGTTGTTCCATCTAGCTCTGTTAAGAACTTTACTGACTTCCTTCCTGTAATTACAAATGTAGAATTTCTATTAGCTGAGAGGCCCATCTTGAGTAGTTTGTATAGTATGTATAAGATGAGTAGTGATCTATCTGTGAAGTAGTGATTACTTGTTCTTGAGTTAATTAAGATAAGTATACCATTCAGTATATTTATCTCAGTTCTGAATACAATGAGATTATTGGCCAGCCATTTTGTAAATATCTGCTCTCTCTACTTTTCTTTTATTTCTTGCTTAATATGTTCAATGGAGATAAAGGATGGTGTTGTATTCAAAGCAAGTGTAGAAATAGTGGTGGATTGGGTATCTTGAAGTATATGTCTCTTATTGTTATGAGAGTAAATATCTATTGGTTCTCTTTCTATGTTTGTGCAGTTATGTTAATGAATAGTCTTTCTCTGAATACATTTTGGCAAGTTCCAGTTGTAGTTTTACTTTACTTCTCTTTCTGAAACTGGGAAAAAATTGGCTCTCTTTCTCTTTATCTGTTTATTTGTAATTGGAGTTTACATATACTGACTGATTTTTCTTTTTACATTTAGGAATATATTGTCAGAGATGGTAGACTTTATTTATTTTCATTATTTTATTTTCCATTTATTTTCTTATTTTAGACTTAGGATTAAAGGTTAGCATAATATCATAAACTGTTACATAATCATGCATCACACAAAAGAATGTAGAAGGTTCTAAAATGATGATATCATACAATATGTTTACTACATATTAATCTTATAGATAACACATGCTTTTTAGGGTAAACTAGGTTTAGTGTAGCATAGACTATCAGCCTAGTATATATAAGGTAGACACTTTGTACTTGGAACTCTATTGAGTTCTCTTGTGTTAATCCTAATACAAGGTTTTTTTCTTGACTTCACTTTATAAGTCTTGAATTATAATATATATGTTTGAAGTATAGTAATACTTTGTGCAGGATTTTTGATGCAATTATGACTGATCTAAAGTTACCAGATCTCTAGTTGGGATATTACCTCTATAGATGTCATTCTTTCTATATAATGTTGTGATAGCTAGGTCATAGGAGTATAGTAGAGAGTTGAGTATTATGGTTTTAAAGCTAGTATTAGAGATTTCAGCTCCTAAGACATTCACTCATGCCTATTTACTGTACATAAGAGCAATGTAGTTCAGAAATTTCTCATTGTCAGAGTAGATTATGTTTTGTAATATCACTTCATATCTATTGATTGTTATAGAATGCCTTGAACAATAACAATTTTTATTTTATTTTATTTTATTTTTCTAATTTTATATTAATTTTGTTTTCTTTTTCTTTTTGATTTTGGATGATGAAGAGGTATGTGATACTGCAGTCATATGACATGTCACATGATGTGACATCATAGGCCTAGAACATAGTAAAAGAATCTAAAAGATGACATCAGGGCACATGGATGCAATATGGTGGCCTTGAGTAAGATGTGAGGTAGACATGAGGTAGTAGCACAGACTAACATGTAACAGTATAAATAGGACTCTAATTTAGCAGAGGATCCTTGTTGAGTTCTCTTGTGTTTTCCCCACTTGATTGCTTAACTGAGAGCTTTACTGCTTGTGTTATTATTGGACTTTGTGTCTAGTGGTTGCCACAACATTGATAAGTCCTAATAATATTAATGTCTAGTTCAATTGAATTTTTTGTGTTGTAAATGAGTAAGCTCTTAGTTTAGGCATTTCAAATTTTCTATTTTGCAACAGATGGATTTATATAGTCTTATAGTATTTTGTTAGATAGTAGTGGAATTGAAGTTATACTGGACTGGGTGGATATAATACTAGTAATAGTTATTTGTAAGGATGTTGGAGAGATTGTGGCTGCTACTGAATTATTTATAGTTTCATTTAGATATCCATAGACATCTTTTATCTATGTGGCAATATAAATGAACTTGTTTCAAGCTATTCAATTTATTCCATCAAATTTGTTTTCATTAGTAAACATTGGTAATAAGATTTCTCTGAATATTAACATAATGTAGGTGTTTATATATAGTGTATTTGAGTATATATAAGATAATTTTGTTATATATTTACCTAAAGGCAGTAAGTATCTATGACAAAACTATAAGTATGAGTAAGAATAAAGTAACCTAATAAATTTACCTCAGAGAATTTTAGAATGTGAAATGTGACTAAGATGGATATTGTCTAATATATGAATATATACTATTTGTTAGGGCAACTGGGTGGAAGAGCAAAGCACTTCAAATCTCCAGAAAATCCTAAGTCTATTGTTTAAGAAATACTAAACTATATACTTATCTCTAAGAAATCTTAAGAGAACAGAACTGAAGGTAACAACTACTCTATATAATAACAGGTCCATTCTAATATGTCAGAATTCTGTTTATATAAGCAAGGAATGATGATACTTAAGTAATCATGAATAGTTTAGAATAGAGAAACCAAATTGAAAGAGAGCCAGAGTATTTAGCAAGTGCTTCTGAAGTATAGAAAAGTAGATAAGCAGATGAGTGTGGATATGAGAAAGGATCATAGAATATGGATCAGCTAAAAAACATGAAGGAGAAAAGTATTGGAAGAGTCAGTTTTCTTATACTATTTATATAAAATAACAATAAGAAAGAAAATTTATGACAGGTTGTCTATGTATTGGTTCAAGCAGTTGTAATGTAACAATCTATGTTTAATAAAAGCACAGCAATCTGAAAAAAGGAATGGATATTAGAAAACCTAACTATTTTATGTTCCAGCTCTGAAATCTTACTACAAGCTTATAGTATTGATCCAGACTTTAAACTCTATAGACTTTGTTATATTACATCTTGTGTCTTATCTACTACCATCACTTCTGTAATTATTATTCCATACTCCCTATTCTTTTAAATAATCTTTTAAATATTTTTATTCAAGTTTCTAGCCATCTGGTTGCTATTATTCTCTGATTGCTTCAGCACTGTTCTATTAGATTAGAATGGACTATAAAGTATTTATGATAGCTGCTGCCTTCAGAAAATCTTATTCTATTCTCTTAGATTTCTCCTGAAGATATGCTTTTCTTTGTCACTTGCATAGATTATATAACTTGGTTTTTTTTTAAAGATTGTAAACTTTGTACACCTCATAAAATTTGCTTAGCTACACTAATAATATACTTAGGGAGGTTGGAGAAGGTTATTTGTTATGACCTTAGACTTGGCTCAGGTTGCAACTCAGGCAAAGACTTGAGAAAGAATGGGGAAGATGTTCAATTGGTAAAGTGTAAAGAATACAAAGCAGTATCTATGCTATATATAATAATGTCACATGAGAAAAGCGTTCATAGTATATGAGAAAAATGAGTCATAGTTCATGAGGTTAAAGCAAGGATGTTGTACCGGCTACACAAAGTACTAATTGAAATACTTGCAGCATAGCTAATCATGTCGTCATTACCCTTTGCCCAAGTCCATGCTGTATTCAGGAGGCATTGATTGTGACAATACCTCCATTTTAACATTTATGTCCTCATGAATTAGACCAAGACCTCCAATTCTCCTACCACATATATAGCCACTGTTTTCTTGCTAGGGCCAATGATGATTTATTCCCTGTTGTCGATTGTGATGAAGTATGGTTCATGTGGTGGACCTCCTTGAAACATGATGATTGGATAACCATTCCTTGCTGTTTCTGTATTATGCTTTTGGTCCACTAGAGCTATTGAAATTTCTTTCCAAAACTCAGGGTCTTGTTCACTTCTAGATTTAAGAGATTGGTAATATGGTGGTGGTCTGAATAGTCTTGTTTGTGTTGGACTTCGAACAAACTTCATGTACTTGAGGAGATTTTCGACTTCATCCATTATAAAGCTTATTATTGATGATGATGTTGATGATTTGGATTGTAATACCTCATAGGGTTTGACCAGTATGATTTCTTTGTCTTCAATCCTTCCATCCTTTTTCCTAATTTCCTCTTCTTTCAATAACTCCTGTATCTCTCGAATATTATCATTCATGTATATATTCCCTCTTCCTTTGTATACATCCAATTCATCTGCTAGCATCCATTGGATTTGAAAAACTCAGTTCTCTATGTTGCTTTGAATTAGGTATCTTAAATCTTCAGATACTACTGTGATGTTCGTCGTGTTTATGACCCGATTGTTAGTGCTGGCCTTTAGAATTGTATTTTAATCTCTGTAATTATTGTGTTGGTCTCTTCTGCTATCTTTATCATGTTCTTTACTTGTTTCTGCATATCTATCATCGCTTCCAGTCCCTTCAATGTCTTGTGGTAAATTTTTGTCCAATTGTTTTTCTCCTCCTTCATCATTTTAGCTTCATCTATGTTGTTGAGCTTTCTGGTTATATAGGGGTTTGGTGAGGTGGGTGCAGTCAAGTAGTTGTTGGTGGTTTGGAAAGACATATCGTTTGAGTGTTAAATTCTGAGTTTGTCAAAATGGAGTTTTACTCCCCTCTTTTATAGATTTTGACTTGAAATTCTTGTCCAATAGTCTTCAATCACCCCTTTTGCATGAAGCAACCCTGTTTCTGCAATCCATTGGTCATGGTTGCTTCCATAACCTTTCTAATATACCAGATATTGAGTTTCCTGTCCCTTCTTTTGATGCTTTCTGATTTCTTCCACTTTATACTCTTCTTCTTTATTAATAATGTCTGGAGGTGGTGCTGGTTCCATGTGTTGACCTTTGTAATATGGTTCTTTGCATCATGTTAGCAGGTCTTCATTGAACACGTTGTGTATTATCCATCCTTCTAGAAGTTTGAGCTAAAACATCTCTTGACCAATCACCTTCAGGATTTTAAAAGGTCCATATCTTTTCTGGTCTAGCTTCTTTGATGGTCTGTTTGAATGAATATTTTTGGCCTCCAACTATATGTCTTCTCCTTCTTTTAGTCCTTGTGGATTTTGCCTCTTCTTGTCAAACTGCCTTTTCATCATTTCTTTAGCCATTTCCATTGCCTTGGTTGCTTCTTCCCAACTCTTTTGTAAACTGATCAGAAATTCTTCTAGCTTTGGAAATTCCGTTTGTACAATTAGATCCCCTTTCCATGGATGATGTCCAAAATTAAGTTTGAATGGGGTCTGTCCTGTGGCCACATGTTTCTTGTCATTATATTGGAATTCTGCTGCTGCTAACTATTCTATCCAGTTGTCCTGTTGGTAATTAACATAGTATCTCAGGAAAGTGCTGATCTTCTGGTTAATTCGCTCTGTTTGTCCATCCGTTTGAGGGTGATAAGCAGTTGATAACATCCATTTAGTTTCCAGTGCCTTCATAAGCTTTTTCATAAACCTTGACACAAATTGAGGTCCTCTATTGCTGAGAATAGTTCTTGGAACTCTATATAGTTTCCATATCTCGTCACAGTAAATTTTTGTAATTTCCTCTGATGATATATTAATTGTTGTTGTCTTGAGTCAAATTATTTTTGTAAATCAGCCCACAATGACCACTATTGTGTTCTTCCCATCTGATTTCAGTAATGGTCTAATAACATCAATACTGATTTCTTTTTATGGGCCTTCTGGTGTTTTCAAAGAATATAGTTCTCTTGCCTTCTTCATGTGTTGTACTTTGTTCTATTGACATTTGAAGTATTCTTGAACATATCTTTTAATATCATTCTTGATTTCTGGCCACTAGTAGTTTCTTTTGATTAAATCCATCATCCATTGTTGTTCTGGATATTCTATGTCCACTGGTTCATGGTTTTCTTGAAGTATCTTTTCTTTGATTTTCTGGCTATTTGGTACATAGATTATTCCATCCATATAGACAATTCTATCTTCTTTCCATGCTTGTCCATCTTTCTTTTCCAATTTCTTGCATACTTCTTGTTCTTTTGTTCCATTCTATCGTATCTCTTCCAATATAGTGGTTTCTTCATATCATTTTGATTTCCACTGTGATTTGTCTCCTCATCCATATTTTGTTCTTGAGCATCTGTACATCTTTATTGTCTTCCATGGTATCAATATGGTCCTTTCTTAATAAAAAATTGGCTTTCGTGTTTGTCTTTCTAGGAATATGTTGTAGTATGAAATCATAGTCTTGTAATTTCAAGTACCACCTCGTTTGTCTTCCATTAAATTTGTGTGGTTCCTAGAAATACTTGAGATTTTCATGGTCTGTTCAGACTTTGAATTTCTCTGTAGCATCCAACAAGTATTGTCTCCATTTTGTAATGGCTTCCACTATTGCAAGTAATTCTTTGTCATATATCTCATAGTTTTGTTCTGCTAGTTGTATTGTTCTTGATAGGAATGTGATAGGTTTTCATTTGCCATTCTGTTCTTGTGATAAGACTCCTCCTATTAGGTGCCCTGATACATTAGTTTCTACTTAGAATTTTCTCTCTCTTTTTGGAAGAGCGAGAACTGGTTGACTTGTTATCTTCTCCTTCAATTCCTCAAATGCTTCCTGTTATTCTTCTCCCTATTTCTACTCTTTCTTGCCTTTGAGTTCATTAAGAGGTCTTGTTATATGGCTGAAGTTCTTTATAAACTGTTTGTAGAAGTTGGCAAACTCTAGAAAGCTTTTCACCTTCTTTATCTTGGTAGGAGTTTTTCATTCCTTGACTGCCTTGACTTTGTTGGTCTCCATTTGAACTTGTCCTCTTCCAATGACTACTCCTAAGATGGGTATTTTCTCTATGTTGAAATCACATTTGGATTGTTTGAAACATAGATTATGTCTCTCTGCAATTTTAAGGAATCAGACTGTCCTTTCTTCAAGTTCCTTCATATTCCTTGTTGGTATCACAAAGTTGTTTATATAATTGGCCAATACTCCTTCATATAGTAGTTCTCAGAATATACTATTCATCATCCATTGAAATGTTCCTGGAGAGTTGCACAGTCCAAAGTACATCACTTAAGGTTTAAATAATCCTTTATCCATTAAGAAGGCTGCTTTCCATTTGTCTTCTTCTTTTATCCGAACGTTGTTGTATCCCCAAATCAAGTCCAACTTGTTGAAGTATTTGGCTTTCTTCAGTTTGTCAATAACTTCTCTGATTAATGGTAGTGGCATTTTGTCCTTGATAGTAACTTGATTTAACTTCTGATAGTCTTGAACCAACTGTAGGGATCCGTTCTTCTTTGGAATGTAAAAACAAGATGCCATATATCTTGACTTCAATTTCTTTATTAATCCCACTTTCAATTGTTTGTCCAACCATTGATTTAATGCTTCATTCCCTTTTATTATCATGGCATAGGCTTTTGCATTGAGTTTTCTAGATGTTTCCTCCATTAGGTTGATTTTATGGTCCCATTCTTGTCTTTCTGGTAGCTTTTCAAATTTCTTCTTGTTAAAAAGGTGTGTAAAGGGTTGAATGTAGTCTGGGAGGTCTTCTGAATTTGTTGGATCTGGTTCCTTTCCTATTTTCTGTTGTCCTTTGTTGTTGTCATCCATTGCCTATATCCTTTGATTTCTAGCTGTGAAAGATATGTCCTGATGATTTGTCTTACATGTCCTTAGACATCTTGTAAATCACATTGTTCCTTTGCTCCAGTTTACTTCTGGGTTGTGTTTCACCAACCAGTCATATCCCAAAAACATGTCTGTGCCATTTAAATCTGTGACCACTGCATTGATTTGTTCTTTGTGTCCATTGATTTCCACTTCCAATAGTGTAAATTGAGTAACTTCTCCATTCTTTGTCCTATCTGCATTGAAGACTTCAAATGATCTGTTCATGGGTTCCATCTTGATTTTTTCTTTCTTGACTAATTGTTTATCGATTCTAGTATGGGTACATTGTCAGGTGCGGTTCACACCGGGGTGGAAGTTTGCAGAATGGACTCAGAGATAAGCAGACTTGTAGAACGACCTTGGCTTCAGCTTATGTGCTGCGCTGTCTGTCTGCCACATGGTCGTAACTTCAGATGGTGAGGAGAAGTCTGAGATAAAAGTGAGTGCTGATTGGTGTGTCGCCGTTGAACACCGGAGATCGAGTTCAATAAGAGGTTATCTTCGTCGATTATCAGACTAGTGAATTACAATATAACTACTAGTCTTATATACAAACAGATAGTATAGGAGATGCTCGGAGTTTCAGTGGTAAAACCCCTATTACCCTGAGCAGAGGTTTCAGTGTTGAGACACTAACAGGAGTAACTCCGTTATGGAAGACTGAGTTGAATAGGAGTATCTCCGCCATGGAAGACAGAATACCTGGATGGTTGCAGCAACACCATGAGATGTGTTGTGAGAAAGATGGCCACCGTGGAAGGCGGGCTTGTATGATTTGGAGGTAGTTTCACCATGGGGATGTTATTTCCAGACAAGTGGACTTGCATATAACATACATCTAGAATCTACCAATACTTGTAGTCACAGTTTTTTTCTGTTCTTTGTCTTGATGTTGGTGTGCACATTTAGTTCCCTTATTTTGTTGTTTCTTTGGTTTGGAATAACATATCAATTTTGGGATTTACTATGTACAAAGGTTTGTTGTATTGTGCTTACTCCAAACCTTCGACAAAACCCTCTTCTTTGTTATCCTCCTTGTTTGATTCATTTGTTTCCTCTTGATTTCTCCTAATTTTCATTAGCTGTTTAGACCTGTAGTCCTTAGCAATATGTTCTACTTTATTGCATTTGTAGCATTTCCTCATCTTCTTGTCTTTCTTTGGCTTTCTACACTCCTTTGCCATATGTCTATATATATTGCAATTGAAACATCTTGGTTTTCTATTTTCATCAAAACTGTCTTGGGACTTTCTAATGTTCATGGGTGCTTCTCTTCCTCTGAACATAGTTCCAGTGTTTGTTTTATAGTCATGTCAACTTTCCGTAGATTTGTACCCCTGTCCTACTGAGGTGACTGCTACCTTCCACTCTTTAAGTGTATTGGGTGTTGCTATTGGTGGGGTATCCTACTATGGTCTTGATAATGTTTGCTTGTACATTTTTCTTCAATAAAAAGATTGCATGCATATTGCCTGTTTCTGCTTTCATGACTAATGTCTTGAACTCTATCATAAAGTTAGCAATGTGCTTCTTGTTCTGTCTGAATGTTTCGATCTTCCATTCTGCATTTACTGTCTTGCTCTTGTCACTGAATGCTGTCTTGATTTCCCTAACAAATTCTTCCCAATCCTGGGTATTCTCTGTGTCTTCCAGTTTGTCAATCTTTTTCTGCACATAAATTCCTGCTATACCCCCTCTAAGTTGAGCTAGCACTGTGGTGATCTTGTTGTCTGCTGCAACTACTCTGTTACTTTTGAGGAATAGTTGGATTCCTCTCCACTAGTCTTTAAACTTTGTTCTGTCCTCATCAAACCATTCTGGGTCTAGGACCATGTTCTTTGTTGGTATGTTCTCATTGTGCACTGCTGGTACTGGTGCTGTCGACATTTCTTCTGTTTCTGGTGTTGCTAGTTCTATACTTTGGTTTAACTCGTTGTCTTCGGTAATCCTTAGTGATCCTAATATCTCTTCTAATGCTTCAATAGTGTTTGGACTTTGTCCTGCCATCTTGTTTGTTTGTGAATTCTATCATACTGTTTTGTCTTGTCTGTAGACTTTCTTCTTCACTGCACCTCTCTTGCAAGGTGAGCCTGATGATGCTTTACTAAATGTTATAATCTTAGACTTGGCTCAGGTTGCAACTCAGGCAAAGACTTGAGAAAGAATGGGGAAGATGTTCAATTGGTAAAGTGTAAAGAATACAAAGCAGTATCTATGCTATATATAATA
>Ga0157364_1006792_pt1 | contig 11799 bp, 5 predicted proteins | sample AttsexASBM2_FD_111476 | JGI IMG/M metagenome (GOLD analysis project Ga0157364, IMG submission 111476) | Fungus gardens microbial communities from leaf cutter ant in Ribeirão Preto, State of São Paulo, Brazil - Atta sexdens ASBM2 | ecosystem: Host-associated > Fungi > Mycelium > Unclassified ...
ATATATAGGTGTTTAGAGGAAGATAAGAGCCACCGCCAACCAACCTCTTTATATATAAGAGACAGAAAAAAGATTTCATATTTTTATATATATATATATATATATATATATATATATATATATATATATATATATATATATATGTGTGTGTGTATATAATAGATGACATAATTTTGTGACTATATAAAATGGTTACCTTATCTTTCTTATTATGTAAAAAAAAGGAGAAATTGTAATTTCTTTTATATATTACCTATACGATGCTCCATGATGTAAACATACCGCACCGTTCTTGCATGAGTGGCGAATGCATTCATTACGATTGCATTCACCTACGCCACGGCCGGTAGCAGGACTGGAACCAGTCAATGGAAGAATTGTCGTGTCTGTACGCAATTCAACGTCGAATATACACCCGGAAAAGCCGGTATGAAGAGGAAGGTCATGCGGCAACGTTTCAAAGTTTTTAGATTTATAACCACCTGAAAAAGAATGAGAAAAATGTCCTCTCTATATATTTTTATTCATTTATCTCCATTTCATGTTAAGTATTATTTCATTTCAACTCCTATTCGTCCGAGATGTCTAGATTGTATTAATGTTAATGTTAGAAATGAGTGAGAATTGAATAGCTACATTTAGCATAAAATATATGATAACAGACGATTGGAGTGTTGACATTATGCCAAATGTCAAATTGCCCTTCTCTGCAACAACGTACCGATATAGAGAACAGGCGATACATCGAGTTGAGTCATAGATCCTACTGCCTGACCAGTCACGTTTTTGAGACCCTCTACAGCAAGCCATGCTTCCTTGCCTCTTCTTCCGATTCGAAGAGTATACGTTTTACTTTTACCAACCGATCCTGTCACGCTCAGAGAGGTCAACGAATCGCTAGTGAAGATTCTTCGCACTCCTATTAAAAGATTATAATATTGAAATAATTTCTTTAAATTCTCTATGCCAAAACTTTATATAATTGAATATATATTATATATTTCAGTATATATTTTTTTATAAGAAAAATTTTTTTACTCTAGATAGATGCAATGTAAATATAATAAATAGAACAAATTACAAAATTCCTCATAATATTTGTTAATATTATTTCCTAGATATTTTTTAGACTCATAAATAATCTATATCTATGCGATTATTGTTATTAAAGATATGACTTAAAAAGATATGAGAGCTTCGAATATGTGAAAGATTCTAACATTCATTGATAACTCATTTCTTTACATTCATTGATAACTCACCGGAACCCAAATCCCACGTAAGCATAATATAGCCGCGCACAAATGTTATCGAAAGATGGTCCGAAATGTCACGGCGCGGGCTTCTCTGTCCAAAGTATGCTATCAGAGAGATTTGATCAAATGTGCGCGGGATGAGTCGCAGCTTCAGTTCCATTGTGTCCTTTATCGAAGTAGACACGCCGTAGGCAATATACGACGCGAAGCCAGGGACGAGGACCGAGAAAGCCGGCCGCACTAGAATGACATCTGAGAGAACGATTCGCTTTGTAAGAATTTTGTTTCATTGCGATTTTATTGCATCGCTATTGCTTCTATGAATATCTATTGAATATTTTATTATTACGATTTACCTTCTTCGCAGAAAAGTCCGCGACTGCCGAGTGGACAGACGCAGATGAAACCAGTTCCCGGCGAGCTTACGCATGTAGCACCCATCGAACAGGGATTGTCGTTGCATGCCGAATGTTCACACAAAGGTCCAGTATACCTGTAAACAGTTTTTGCTGCTGAGCAGGTTTTAAAAACTGCTTCTACACTAAAATTAATTAATTGCTTCTACACTAAAATTAATTAGTGTTAATCAAAACATTTTATTTGTAATTTTGCTCTTACTTTCTTTATTATATTCACACTACTTTTTCATTAGATGTATATAAAGAAGGGAAAAATTTGCGTAAATTAATTTTATTGCTATTTAATAAATATTTACCCCGCTATACATTTACAACGAATTCTTCCATCGCTTTCTTCACACGCGCCGAAATTTTGACATGGATTCGATAAACATAAAAATGATGTGCATTCTTCAATCTGGAACGTTTCTATAGAATCATGAATAAAATGTCGCATAATTCCATTTATCTGCAATGTAATCGAAATAATTCTGAGCCACTCTGTATAAAACTAATAAACTTTTTATTGAGAAAATTAAGTTTTTAAAATAATTAAACGATCTTCTTAAATCTCCTGGAATGTTAAATAATTCTTTATTAAAACAAATTCCTTTACCTTCAAGGAATCCATGCAACCAATGAATCCCATAGCTACGTGAGGAAAATAATGTGAGAACGTTAATGGAATGCCTCCTATGTACAAATTAGCATATTTTGGAACCATTCCTCGCTGTGGCAGTATTTGTTCGCCGGTCACAGCCATAGTGCCGTTCACCAGCAATTTAGCAAAACATTTTTCGTTTTCATCATTGGCAACATATTGAAAACTATGATAAAACGAAAAGAAATGTTTCTTTCCTGTTAATTAAAGTTAAAAGAATAATGCAAATGGAATACCTCATATCGATGCCTACTTCGTATCCATTATCAATAATCGCATCGATTTCACCAAGTAACATAGTTTCTAATCCACAAGAAAACTGGAACTTTAACGATCCGAGTTCCAAGTACACCAAAGAATATCTTTCATTGTCAAAATAAACGTGTAATATAATTCCATTTTTAAATGCCGTTTTAAGTTTAACGTAAATTCGGAGCGTTGCACTCTTATTCTCAGTCATTATTACTTCGACGCGTTGTCTAACGAAAGATTTGCCATTAAAGGCCGCTTGCGTAATAGTCGAATCTGTCTTGCAACCATCGGCATACTGAATAACAATTATAATACAGACACATTAACTATTAATGTTTTATTTTGAGAGAAATTTAGTTTTAACTTTATTTAAGTTTTCCATATAGATTTACAAAGATTAGATAGAATCTATAGTTTCAATTTCAAAATTTTTTACAAATTATTTTTTTATTGTTATTTATTATTATTTATTATTTTTATTGTTATATTAATCACTTACTTCAGTGATATTTCGCGGAGTTATCATGGTAGTATTCGTAGAACATTGAGTTCCGCGACAAGCGCCTATTTCTGTAGTATTAACTTCGATACTTGTAACAGTAGTTTGGCTTAACGAAGATATGCTAGTAGACATTAACGAGGAAGGTACTGTGGAAGTGTCAAGTTTGATGGTCGAAGATAAGACCGATGGCAGTGTCGATGAGATAGTTAAAGGTATAACAGTTTTTGGTGTATCCATGATCGTAGTTCCAAATTCAAATGTTCTATTTTGTATAGAATCCGTCGTATATCGAAATGTCATATCGATGGGAAGTGTTACATCAGTAGCGTGATCCATGATAGCACTTGTAACGCTAGTTCTGTTATCTTTTTGGCCTTCATCTATTGTAGATTGATAGCTAAGAAACGGAACACATAGTGATATTATTATTAAATTAACACAAAAATTATGTGGATCTGTATATAATAAAAAAATTGATTCGATCTTTTAAAAAATATATATTTGGGACACGTTATTGGATGAAAATTCACTCATGTAATATAAATTGTATCGCTTAGTATTATTGTGGCTAAACTGCAGATAATTAATATTATTATTTATCAAATACATTGATCTTAATATTCTTCTTAATGAGAATTACTTCATTTCTTCAATCCTAATAAGAATATTTCATTTACCTAGAACTTGTCGCGTATTCCGTTACATCGTCTATTCTACTAGAAACTGGTAGATGTATCTTTGTGGTCTGATCATAATCGCTAGGCTCCTTAGTAATTTCACTGTCGTGAATTGATCTTCCAGTTGACAAATAAACTTCAGTACCTTTTGTTTCAGTCTCATGGAGGTAGCCTTCAGTAACAGTGATCGACGATATCGTTACGGGCTCCAACGTAACGAAATCATCTCGAGTCGAACTTGTTAATGGAACTTCAGTAAGAAAAATGCTACTATCACTACTAACACTAGAATCTTCGTATTTTGATGTCGTAGTCTTCTCCATAATTGTATATTTCTTCGTATAAGGTGAACTACTTGTTCTTGGGGATGTCGAATAAGTGGTAAAACTGACAGTCGATGGGGATGATAAAGATAAAGATGTATCCATTAACGAAGTCGATTCTTCAGGTGAAATTATGGCAGTTGTAGTTCCGATTAAATTCGTTTCTTGTTCAGATGTGTCTTCCATTTCTAGAGTAGTTGTCGATGGAAAACTATATTCGCACATAGGACCACCGTAATTCGGTGGACAAGCACAAATGAAACTATTGATACCATCGATACAGGTACCTCCATTGTCGCATTGTGCAAATTTCGATTCACAATCGTCATATCTTAGCTCACAAAATACACCATGATAATCAGGCACGCAGTAACAAACTGAACGATCGTCCTCCAGTAGACATACTGCTCCGTTTTGACAAGGATTCTCTTTGCATGGCACAATTGCCTTATCGCAATCTTTGCCAGTAAAACCTTTAATAAAAACAATAAAATGTTCATTGAAATTTGTATGTTGTAATTAATGTTAGAAAAATAAAAAAAGCGGCATATATTATTCTTTAAAGAGTGCTCGCTCTAAAAGGTAATTAATGATAGTAAAATACTTATAACTTCCGAAATTTAATTATAGTTTAATATTATAGTTAAATATTATAAGTTATTTATGCTATTTCTAGAGAAAAATATCTGTAATTCATAAGAAGAATAATTTATTTACCGAATAAACAAGCACAAGTGTAGGAAGAGGGAATATTGATGCAGAGACCACCATTTCTGCATGGTGACGCCAAGCATTCGTCAACGTCCACCTCACAGAGAACACCGGTCCATCCTTTTCAAAGTGAAATCGTATATGAGAAGAGAAAAGTACCATTATGATAGAATAAAAAATGCAGAGGAGCAAAATATATTTATTTTATACGCACGTAAAAATAATTTTACGAATTTCCTACCTTCGCGACAACGACAATAGAATGAAAAACCGGGTCCTTCGATGCATTCACCGGAATTTTTGCACATTGTCTCGTTGCAGACTGACGCATCGATCTCGCAATATTCTCCTAGAAATAAAACAAGAAAATAACAATGTAAAAATTTTGAATAAACATATTTGTCATCGCATACCTGAGTATCCATCCAAACATTGACAAGTGATGCCATCATAATCAACGCAGGTACCATTATTAAGGCACGGATGATTCGAGCACTCGCTATATCTTTGTTCACAATTTATACCTATTTTTAATTTAAAATGGTATTATTTTTATTAATTCTCGTATAATTTATCTCTTATTAATTTATGAATATATAATTATTACGAAATACAATGACGAAAAAAAAAAAATGAATTACCTACAAACCCATCAGGACAGGTACAATTATATGCGGCAACACCATCGTTGCATGTGCCACCATTAAGACAAGGATCTGACCAACATTCGTCCCAATTAATTTCACAATTAATCCCCGTATAACCATCGATGCAGTAACAAGAATAAGTACTATGTCATACAAAAAAATCACAAAGTTAAAATAGATATTTTAATAATTTTAATTATTTTGATTCATATATATTTTTAAATTAATTAAGTATAATACTATATATATATATATATATATATATATATATATATATATAAAAAAATAAATAATTTTTTTTATTATATATATTTTTTTTTTATTTTTTTTTATATATATATTTAAATAAATAAAAAATAATACAATATATATATATATATATATATATATATATATATATATATAAAACAAGAATAAATAATATTAAATCTTTATAAGTTATTTTTATCCTAATATTTATTATACATTAAAAATATATGGTTTTAAGAAAGATTTTTATAACTGCTATACAATACTTTTTATAGATGTCAATTTATTAATTGGTTTCAATAAATTAATATATCTTCATATATCTTCCGCGTGCGAGATTCTAAACTAAAAAAAAAATACTATATTTATCTTTCTTGTATTATACAACGTGAGCTATATCTGTCTCATATTTAACGAAATGTTCGCCTTATTTTCAGATTATTATTAAGATGCGTGCTTTTATTAAACATAAAACTATATGTATGTACCTGTTCTCATTGTCCAAACAGATCCCATACATACAAGGATCTCCGCTACAATCTGATCCTAATGCAAACATCATAATCGCGGTCGACAATAATATCAGAGTAAAAATATTTTTACACGTAGTCCTCGCAGATGATGGATAGTAACTCCACTTATAAGCCAGCCTAAATAGCCCTACATACCTTTATGGCATGATTATAGCATGATATACATACACACATGTCGAGTTATTGCTAATAATGTATAATAATGTGTATGATGTGTGCACGCGCGCGCTGGAATGTGTATAAGTGTATAGATTACGTTTACTATATGTCGTTTATTATATTAGAACAAGAAGCTCTACAACCATTATATGATAATGTAAATTAATGAGATATGGAGATATTTATTTGTTTCATGTTGAATAATGCAATGCTTTTGTATAGACGTTTAATATATAATACTTATATTATTTATAATAGATTACGGATATTTCTATATAAATATTTCTATATAAATTAATATATCATTGTTATTACGTATTGTTAACACGGTATTAGTTATTAAAATGATTGGAGAAACTATAATTAATTATGTATTAATAAAAAACAAGAGTGTGTGTGTGTGTGTGTGTGTGTGTGTGTGTGTGTGTGTGTGTGTGTGTGTGTGTGTGTGTATATATATATATAAATATAAAATATTATATATATAATATTAAATATATCTAGAATGTTAATATATTATATTTATATATATATATATATATATATATATATATATATTATATTAAAATTCTAGATATATTTGATATGAAATTAGAAAAATTCAGATTAATTTCTTTCAAGTATTAGGCCTCGATATAAAGTACGATTCGATTAAATTAGAATAATAGTACGGTTGAGTCACGTTACTGTGCCAACGTTTGTCCGTGACCTTTCTCGTGAATTTTGGCATTACGTTATCAGCTAAAATGCTGCAGAGGGAAAATTAATTACACTTGATCGGTACGATCTCTAAAAGGATATAAAAAGTGGAAATGATTCGAGAGAAGAGGACGGATCATCCTTTTCCATTACCTTCCCATTTCTGACGGTGGGCAAGAGAAAAAAAAAGGGGAGAACGCGGATCGTCGAGAAACACGGCACTTTCGACAATCTCTGTACACAATTACGGTATGCTGTAGGCATATATCGCTAGCGCGGCATAGGCCGTGTATATACGTTATTCTTGGCGATACCGTTCACGATACCCTGTCGACGATGAGGACTCAACCTGTAGTCTTAGCAACGCTCGACCATACAAATATAACTATTACATGCTGTACGCTTGCGTGAAGCAATCATATTGACATTAATTAATTCTACATACTATTACTATTACATAAAATTTATTAATAGAAAGAGATATATTTTTTGGATTTTTTTTGCTTTAACAAGGTCGTAGAGTATGTCTGCAAATTGTGAACCAAAGAGTTTGAAACTTGACATAGCTGTATCAGTACCAATTTTGTAATTATTGATGTTTTTTTGCGATAAAAAATAAAATTTAGTTCTTTAAGAATTATAATATTTGCAAACTACAGAACACGAGACACTTTAGTCATGCGAACAAAGTCAAGAAACAGATCAATGTCACGCGCGTTTACAGAAGAATAAATCGATACATTTATTACCATGCAAGGTCGTAATGATATATTGTTACATCCGTTGAATGAACTTTCCGTCCCATGGAAAACTTTGATTAAAATTTAAAAAGACGCAGATGTATAATGAACAAAATATAATCTTGTGCTTTCTCCAATTGCCAAACGAATTGTTTATTCAAATATTTAAATATTTTATTTGCAATGTTGACATCTCACAAAATGCGTAAACTGTAAACAGATAGGCAAGTTGGCTAGTTTTTGGTGTCGATGTGCTGCCAAATTATAATTCTATTTTAAACTAAGATTTATAACGAGAGCTACTCATAGAATTCGCGTTATTCGCGTGCCTCCAATTAGACGTCTTTCAACTTCGTAATATTAATCCTGATCTTAATTATATAATTAATTTGTAAGATGATCCGTGAATACGTATTACGAAAGCTAAAATTCTCTGATACTTCTAACACCGGTCTGCGATATATCATATCTGAGGTATATCACAAAGGACGAGTATAAATATCTCAGCCTCGTCATCTCTGCCTCGTTGCATTCTTGTTATCAAATAGGTTTCGTATATGTCAATTTTTCTGAAATTCTAATCTAAAAATCTTATGGTCAATTAAAAAAATTTTAGGTCAGATTCATGAATATCTCTCTGTATTTGTAACGATTAGAAATTGATCTCATTACAAATTAGAATCAGCTTCATCAAAAGGAGAATTCTATTTTGCAAATATTGTAAGATCTCAACACCCACTCGCTATTTTTGCCAATCAACAAGGTTTTCCTAGCTCTTAAATTTTCTCCGTTTAGTTACATGAAACTGGCTCAGTGCCGTGAACTGATACGTTTCATCATCTATATAAAAGAGGAAGATCAAATCGTCGAGGGGGAGAATCGACAGGAACACTTATAAGCAGAGCACTATCGTCCAGATGGAACTGAATGAGACGGAAGAGTTGCTCAAGTCTCATCTGCGAGAGAATAATCTTTTGCAAGATGAACCCAGGTCATGGATCGTTGGTCGTTCTCCTCTCGGAGGTCGCGGTATATTTGCTACGCGAGACGTACGAGCTGGCGAACTAATCTTCATAGACGTTCCATTATTAATAGGACCACGATGTTACAACAAGTATTTGCCAATGTGCATCGTTTGTTACAAGAACAATTGCGCTCTGTTCCCCTGCGATCATGGCTGCGGTTTGCCGATCTGTTCTACAGAATGCGAAAATTCCACGGTGCATGTCCAAGGGGAATGCCGATTCTTAAGAGAATGGACGCCAATTTGCGGTTCTACCTGGTCCAAAGACCTGTTACTCGCAGTAGTGCCAATACGTGCTCTTACATTATCGAAAGATCAGTACAAACTCTTGTATGCTCTTGAGTGTCATACGAATCTTACTCGCAACTATGAGGTACGTTTTTCTTTTATATACAAGATATCACATAAGTACAATCCATTTGTACAATCTAACTTTGTAGAAGAATGGAAAATGAATAATTGAATCTTCGAAATAATATTGTTGCTTTATAAACTATTCAACAAAATTAAAGAATCACTTAAAATCAGCGCTAAAAGAATCAAATTAAAAGATAGACTTTTTAGCAGTGATTTTAAATAATCTTTTTATTTTGTTGAGTGGTGCGTACGGCAATAAATATTATTTTAAAAATTTAGCTATTCATCATATATCTTAGAGAATGTGATTGACATAGTCCTACTCTTATAATTGATATATGTACTTCAACATCAAGTTATCTTGTTTAATCTATAGTGTCTCTTTACAATTTCCTCATATAATATAAAAAAACATCGTATAAAATATAAAATAAAGCAACATGCGTTCATCTTACAACAATCTTACAACATCTTACAACATGCGTTTTTTATTTTTGCCATAGATCGACTTGCTCAAGAAAAACGTAGCCAAACTTCCTAGCGAGGAGCAAATGGAACTTATGAGGCGCACTTGCGGCGTTTTCAATACAAATTCTTTCGAAGTTGTGGTTGTAACTTCACGGGACAAGGACTACACCACGAGTTTACGTGGTCTTTATCCAATGGGAGCATTACAGAATCATTGTTGCGTGCCAAATACCAGGCATCACTTCGACGATCAGCAACGGTTGTACGTGAGTGCCGTGCTGCCTATCGCCGCTGGCGAAGAGATCACCATGTCCTATACTGATTTGCTGTGGGATACGTCGAGCAGAAGGCAGTTCTTAAAAGTCACCAAACGTTTCTCCTGCAATTGCAATAGGTGCTCCGATCCTCTGGTATGTTAATGTTGCGACAATATCTCGCAACGAAAATTTATACAAAACATTCTTATTTCTCCTAGGAATTCGGTTCTCAACTCAGCACGCTTCTCTGCGCGAAGGACAATTGTTCAGGATGCTTGTTACCTCGTAATCCTCTCAATCATGAATCATCATGGATTTGTGATAAATGCCAAACCAGTGTAAATTACAGACAGGTATCTAAGAACTGAAATATAACGCTACATTTTTATATGTAATAAAAAGTAATTGAAATAATCTATAATGACTCTTTCTATAAGAATAAATTTTATATAATTATTAATTTTAGAAAATATAATATTTGCGTATTGATAAGTTCGCGCACATTTGCATTTGCATGAACATATGATTAAAATTACAATATTTCGATAATACCAAAGTTTATCCTGATTTCTTTTAATGAATGTGAATTTGCTTTACAGATCAAATGTATTCATTCAGGATTGAACACATTTATATCCGATGCTATGTATAAAACTCCACGAGAAATTCTAAGATTTACAAAAGCAGTACTATCGAGATTGATACCTGCCACTAATTATATCATGATGGATATGAAATATCGTATAATATCTTACTTTGGCAGAGCCCCCGACCTTAAATGGGAAGGTAAGATATACGTAATATTCCATAAATATTATTGTGACATAGAAGCCTTTTACCTTTATGTTGCTCAATATTGCATCATAGTGAAATGTAATTCTTATTGTTGCAGATCTCACGGATACAGAACTTAGAATTAAAAAGACGTATTGTGACGATGTACTTTCTGTTTTAGACACTTTGGGTTCTGGAGATTCTATTAAAAAAGGTGATGTAAGAAATGTTTTTCTCCTATATATTAAATTTGTTATGTATATATATATTATATATATATATATATATAATATTGTACATTAGTATTTCTATAAAGTATTTCTTTCCTTCATTCTTGTTCCTATGAACGATAGATGTACAGAATAGGAAAGATCGTAATTAATATGTTCTTTTTTCTATTAAAAGGATATTCTATAATAATTTCAATGTAATATATTAACTTATTCATGTCAAAATGAAATATGAAAATTTCAGAAAAATATATATATTTTAACACATATTATTTTATAGTAAAATAAAAAAGTTAAAATGAAATTTTTAATGTATTTTCTAATATATTCCAGGTCTTGTTTTATACGAATTGTATCGTACAAATCTTGAATTGTTTAAACGCCAGATTTCTGATGATAACGATGAACAGACATACCTGCACATAAAAGTACGACGAATAATTTATGTTTATTATATGTATCCTAATTATTATTTTAAATCTTTTTTTCTTTTAGAATCATGATAATGAACAACTGTTAAGAGAGGCAATGAGTATATTACAAAATGATGTTGGCGCAGCTTGTGTTCGCAAAAGCGATTAATGCAAACGACTATTTTGACACTGTTCTTATTTATTGCCGATATTTGTATACATGTGTACATATATTACGAGAAAGCAAAGAATGCGTCTACATTACAATTTTCACAATTTATAATTACTTATTTGATACGTATTTTTAAATTCATGAACATACATATAATACAAAATAGTTATATATATATATATATATATATATATATATATATATATATATATATATAATATTTTATAATATATATAAATATTTATTTAAATTATTTTTAATAAAAAAAAAATAAATATTTAGTTATATAAAATATCA
>Ga0157364_1006793_pt1 | contig 11797 bp, 8 predicted proteins | sample AttsexASBM2_FD_111476 | JGI IMG/M metagenome (GOLD analysis project Ga0157364, IMG submission 111476) | Fungus gardens microbial communities from leaf cutter ant in Ribeirão Preto, State of São Paulo, Brazil - Atta sexdens ASBM2 | ecosystem: Host-associated > Fungi > Mycelium > Unclassified ...
AAATAGATATAAAAAAAATTAGATGAGAGCAAGAATGAGAAAGAAGTGAAATTAAATATATATATATATATATATATATATATATATATATATATATATATATATTCTGTTATCAGAATTATTTAATTGAGTCTTAATGTTTGCAGTGTGAGAAAGTAATTAAAGATCTGAAGGACAGATTGAAGAAGGCACAAAACATCAATCATTCCGAAATCGAACATGTAAAGTGCAAATTAATTATGGAACGGCATGAGAGAGAGAAAGAACATTCCGATCTCGTCAAAAAGATAAAGTAATGATTAATTTTTTGTAATTATAAAATATAAAATTATATCATTCGCGAAGTATCTATATGAATATGAAAATTAACATTATCTTCATAATAAGTTTGTATAAAGTATGATTCTTGCAGAGAACTGCAGAAATTATTATATGATGAACAACGCAGCAAGGAACAGCTGGAAGGACAATTGAAGACTCATCTCGCGAATAAGACGCAGTGCAAAATTCTCGAAGCTGAGTTAGAAATTACCAAGACAAAACTCAAACAGGCCGAAGAAGCAGCAAAGGAGACACCACCTCTTCTTCTTTCCCTACAAGCCGAGATGGCTGTGATGAAGAAGCAACATTTGAATGCAATTCGTGAAGTAAAATCTGCCGAGAATTGTTAAGCACGTTACGCGAAAACTATTGTTGGATATAACAAGCAATATGTTTTGATGTAGGAGCAAAAAAGAGCTGCCGCTGCGGAACAGCAAGCAAGAGGATCAGTAATTATACATGAGACGAGAGTAGCTGGCTTAGAAGCTCGATTAGCTGAACTCTCCGAGATCGTTGGAGGCTATGACAGATTGAGGCAACAGGATCAAGTAGCTATTCAGAAATTGAAGGACCAATTAGCTACTTTGCAAGACACCGAACACAGCGAAGTTTTGATGTCGAGTAATCACCCGGAAGAAATTATTTCCAAGATAAAATCTTTATATACTCGCTTGCTAGATTTTGACAACAAAAAGAAAGACTCAACCTATGTAAAATGTAAATTAACATGTTTGATAAAATATGAAATAGACTAAAAATATTTGAACAAATAACTTAAATATATTTGCGTTTTATGTTTAGCACTATTGAACAGTTTGGATTTGCGGGATGAGCATTCTGATTACAAGGAGAAATACGGCGCGCTTCTACAAGAATTTGAAGATTACAAGCATCAAATAATGTGCAAGTATAACATGTCGTCTAATGTACTCCGTAGTACTCAACAACAAAGACACACTCTATCTTTGATGCATGATAAAGATCATGACAAAACTCAATTAAACCTCCTTAAAGTTCACAACAGTAACTTGGAGGAAAGAATACGTATGATTAATAATGAAATGTTAAATAAAGAGAAGACTTTGCAAGGACAATTGGAGCATCAACAAAAGGTAATTATTTCCATAATAATCCACACTAAAAGTAATGAATTTTCAAATCTTATAGTGATTTTCATTGAAAGTTTCAACATATTTTTAGACTTTTAGTTAAAAAAATAAATCAAATTATATCTTTAGCTATTTCAAGAAGAACGCTCGAAACTAGAGCAGACGTTGCATCAAAAAGATAATGAGTATCGCAATAGAATATCTATATTAGAACAACAATTGTTGCGACAAAGAGAGAGATCTATGGCTCTCGTAGAGGAAAAGAATAAAGAGATAGTGACCCTAAAAGCATCATTTCGTGCATTATTACCTAATAAGGAAACTGCTGCTACAACAGAAAATAAAACACATTTGAAAAGATATGAAAACACCATTGAGCCGGTTACCGATTTGGTAACGGGATTACTGGCAAACGATAGTCCTCCGATACTACATTACACTCAAGAATTAGCTAGAAAAGAGGTTCAAATATCATCATCAAGGAAAAAGATTTTGGAATTAGAGGCAACATTGAGAGAGCAACAGAGAGAAATGCTCCATATGAAAGAACAACAACAGGAAGAGATTAAAAGATTGAAGGCGCATATCACTAGGTAATACAATGTCGGGAAAATTAATAAAATAAATACTTTACACACAGAATTGATAAAAAGATTTATATCATAGGTTGGAAGCGTGCAAGTCAAGAGAAGGTGCTAATCTGGAATACCTGAAGAATGTATTTATAAATTACTTAACAACAAATGATGTATCGAGCAAACGGCACATGTTAAATGCCATTTCAACAGTATTGCGTTTTACACCTGATGAGTTGAGTAAAATTAAACATTAAGAATAGATATTTTTTTATTATGGATATATTTCTCATATAGAAAAAAATAAATACACGAACGGCTATAAATTCTCGCAATACCAGGATTAAATTCCTTCCTGTGCTTTCAATTCCTCTATGAGCCGTTTGCGTTCTTCAGCTCTCCTTAGATTAGCCAATACGGAATTTTCAAGTTCAGCATCCGATATCCTTGTTTGCTGCAGCTATGTAGAAAACATTAAAAAATAAGATCATTATTGCAACAATAATTGCAATAATGTAAATAATACATACGAATATATTAGGTGCAGAAGAAAAACTGACAGAGGCACATGGAGTGCTGTTTAAACTTGTGGTTGCAGAAAATATAAGTTTTCCAATATTAGAATTTGCACTACTTGCAGTATCAGTTGAACGTTTTTGTGTATCCCATAAACCACGCAACGTTAATGGATTTTTGGCTAAACCGATTTCTGCTAGAAGCGCTGTTTCCTAAAACAGACATTTGATTTAAAAACTTTATTGTAAATTCGGATTTTATATATATATATCTTATCGGCTTTATTTAGCAGAAAAAACAATTTTACAACTGTTATAAAATTTTTATATTTTTGTTCTTATTTTTTGTTCTTAGTTTCTCACTAAACGTATAAACCAATTATACTAAAGAATCTTATAGCAGTTGCAAAGTTGCTTTTTCTGCTAATTGCAGCGATTGTTCCTTTATTAAGTATCTTTATCAAGTGTGGACTTACTGCTGCATTTTTATCTCCAAATTCAATCATGGCGCTGCCTTTCTTTGTAGAAGATATAACAAGAACCCCTACATCTCCATACTGTAGAAGAATAATAATTTAAAAAATAATTAAGACAAACTGAAAAATGGAATTAGATGTGATATTACCTTGGAAAACATTTTATGTAAATTATCATAATTATATCCACCATTTGTCAAATCACCATCTTGCACCTTCCATCTAATTTTTATTCGAAAGTCTCCCACATTAGATGTTAAATCATCCGATGAACTCTTAAGCTTTTCCAAAAAAAGTTCTCGTGTAAAGACCATCTCTTCTTCTATTTGTTTATACCACTCTTGCAATCGTTTTACTTCTGCCTGAATATAATTATATATTTTATATATCTAAATTAACAATAAAAAATATCTGAAAGTAACTTTTAGTAAAATTAAATTAGTATACCTTTGTTCGTTCTTCATCAGATTTAGTATCAGATTTAGAATCAAATGACTTCTTATAAGCTTCCTCGCGTGCCTCCAAATCTTCCTTTAATTTCTTCCTCTTGGCATCAAACTGTCTAACACGCTCTTTCGCCTGCTTCCTGGCAGCAATAGCTTGATCATACGCTGCCTTTTTTCACAACATATTTTTAATAAATTAGACCATCAACGAGACTTTCTAGAAGTCTAAGAAAAAAGATGTTTGATGATGATAATGTTAATGAATTTTGAAAAGATGTCGATATACTTACTCTGGCATTTATGTCTGTCAATATTTCCAATACTCTCGAGAGTTCCTGAAATAATTCTGCAGCTCTCGGATTGTCCGGGTTTTTGTCAGGATGGCATGTCAAAGCTTTCTTGCGATATGCCTTCTTGATCTGAAAATATGAATAAAGCGTTTTCTCTCTTTAATTATAATACACTTTCTAATTATACAATATTTTACTTTGCTATAAAAAACATAAACATTTTAATGTAAATAAATCCAAATCTTTAAAAAATAAATTAAAAATACAAACCTCTGGCATAGAAGCTGTCGGCTCCACACCAAGCAATCCATATAAATCCATTTGTGTAATTGCATCCATTATTATTTGTATTTGATTCAAAAGTTTTGTTTAATCAATAAATAAAAAAATATATATATATATTTAGATGTGTAAACAGCTTCAATTATTTTAACTTCTTGATTCTATGGAGTTATAATTGTTCTCGTCTAAGCTTATATTTTACTTCTTCTCATCACAGTTATAATCTTTTATTCCTTAATTTTGAGATTATACTTTCACTTTTTTTCACAATAAAAACAAACATTAAAACGAGTTAGATAAACATTATTATTATTTAAGTTAACCTCACTTTATCTTTAGCCTAACACGCATTTACACAATTACGCCTGTGAGTGACTTGCGTTTACATAGGTATGTATACATGTATTATTAGTGTTATCAGTAATACTTTTATATATATATATATATATATATGTGTACATCAAATAAAGAAAGAAGAAACAAGATGCTTATGAGACACCTGTTCCGAAACGTTCCGTGCTTTCGACGCGCTCTATTACAGGTATCACACCACGTATTCCATAAACAAACAATTGCTTATTTGTCCTTGTAATTCGTAACAATATATTTTCGTCAAACTTGCCATTCATGCATGTATTGGCATGTATTTACGACAAACGTTCTCCTATATAACATCACTTTGACATACTTTTGTGATACTAGCAATTTTTTTTTTTTTTTCATTGTTCTGGGATAGTCTTGTTTTTTCAAAATTGCGATATTTTTACGTAAGTAAGAATATTTGTGTGATTTTAATTTAATTGTTACAGTAAATATCCCGATCGATTGGTAGCAAGATACGTCATTTTGTCGTCATTTTGACTAGGGGAGCAAGATCTATGTTTTAATAAGACGCACGCGTCTTATTGACATCGATAAATACATTATTGAAAAATTATTGTTCATTATTTAACGTCACCTTATTACTTGGGATATCTGCACATTTTATTATATCTACTTATAAAATATTTTTAGTGTGTATTAATGAAAAAAATTCTCATTTCATATTTTTCAGAATTTTTAATAAAAATTTTTCATTTTAAATTTTCATTTTAAATTTATGAAAATCTTTGGAAAAAATTTCTCTTAAACTTTAGATTTTATGAATTTTCTTTAAAAATTATAAAATAAGGAGTTTTCAGAATCTCACAATATTTCAGAACTGACATAAAATTATAAGAATTCTAGAAAGATTTTTTCAATACTTTTGATAAGTATTTCAATTCGTATAAAAAAGAAAAATCTGAAAAATTTCTTGAAAAGTTATAAAATTATAGGTACATAAAAATTCTGAAATTTTATATAGAAATTTTTAAAATTATATGAAGAAGTTTAAGAAATTTTTTCAAGGTAGCTACATATAATTATAACTAAATGTAAATGAGTCATTAAATAAATAAGTAATAAAAATATGAATGAAATAGATATAATCATTTGATATATTACTGGAAAAATATTTCATTAATTTTTTCTCTCTTCCCCTTTTTTATTAGTATCTTTTATTTTCTAGATAAAATATTGCAGTACCAACTCGAGCGAGCCGCAATTCATAGGAATCAAAAATACCTTCACCAGTAGTATTCAATTCGTCAATGAAGAAAATTATGAACCTATTCCGATGTACAGGATTTTGGAAGCACAGAAGACTAAATTACCTGAAGACGAAAAAGTTTGATTATTATCACAGTTATAAAAGTCATATCATATAACTTAAAGATATATATTTTTTCAAGTCATAACTTGTCATTTTTGTCATATACTATATACTTATACATGACTTATAATATTTCTTTATAAAAGTCTATAAAAAAATTTCTATATAAAAAATTCTATATAAAAAAGAATTAATTTTGTATAATAGAGTTTTATTTGACTTAAGTTCATTTAGTATTAATCACAGATAAAATTTTGAACTAAAAATTAGATGTGAACCGAAATAAGGCACAGGAAACTGAATATTATTCTTGTATTACAGTTAAATGAAGTATATTTGAAAAAAATGTATTACGATATGGTAACCATAAGCGTTATGGATAAGATAATGTATGGGTTGCAAAGACAAGGTCGCATATCATTTTACATGACCAATACAGGCGAAGAGGCTGTGCAGATCGGCTCGGCTGCTGCTTTAACTCTAGAAGACATGATTTACGCACAGTATCGTGAGGCTGGTATGAAATTGTATTATGCGTTATCCATCTATTGTTATACGCATCTAAAATATTGTACACCGATATATGTAACAGGTGTGTTACTGCATCGCGGGCATCCCTTAGCGAAGTTTATGAACCAATGTTACGGCAACTACGAGGATGACGGCAAAGGGAGGCAGATGCCAGTACACTATGGTTCTAAAGAATTGAATTTTGTAACTATTTCATCTCCATTAGGAACGCAACTTCCACAAGGTATTAACATTATTTACAAGTTTATCAAATAGTCGACGATTGTTGTTTCACTTCGATTGTCATACTTATTGAACGAAAAAGCGTTCTGAAATAAAGATCTTTATTATTGCAGCTGTGGGAGCTGCCTATGCCTTTAAATTGGACAAAAAAGACGCATGTGTGGTTTGTTACTTTGGTGAAGGTGCCGCGAGTGAGGGCGATACCCATGCGGCGTTCAACTTTGCTGCTACTTTATCATGTCCTGTTGTTTTCCTCTGGTAATTTTTTAAAAATTCTTATTCTTATTTCATAAAATAAATGATAATATTATTTCAGTCGAAATAATGGATACGCTATTTCCACACCAGCCTTAGAACAGTTTAAGGGGGATGGTATCGCGGCCAAGGGCCCGGCTTATGGAATTAACACGATCCGAGTGGACGGCAACGACGTACTCGCAATGTACTATGCTACAAAAAATGCTAGAGAGTTCTGTATAAAGCAAAAGAAACCCGTTTTGATAGAAGCCATGACTTATAGGTGAATGTTAATTAATATATAATTTTAACTAACACGATAGCTAAAATTAAAATCATTAATAAAACAATACATAAAATAAGATTCAAAACAAAATAATGTAGGAATCATTACATTAAATTAAAATCTCAATAATCTTTTTTGCTGAAATAGAATCTTTTTTTCTGTAAAACAAAACTGTCATCTAATTAACAAGTTACTGTAAAAAGTTATTGTAATAAGTTATTGTAAAAAAATCTTTTAGAATTGGACATCATAGCACCTCAGACGACTCCACGGCTTATCGATCAGTCGATGAGATTTCTCAATGGGAAACCCATTCACCACTTGTTAGGTTTCGTCTGTATCTAGAGTCACTTGAATTATGGTCTCAAAAGAAAGAGCAAGAATTAATAGATTCTATTAAAAAAGAAATTTTTCATGCCTTTGGAGAAGCAGAACGCAAATCTAAGCCACATTGGAGAAATCTGTTTACGGATGTATACAAAGAAATCCCTAATCACATCAGAAAGCAAATGAATCTAATGGAGAAACATCTCGAAGAATTCAAAGAACATTATCCATTAAGTTCTTTCACACACACAAAGTAAGAGAGAAAAATATACTGTGTAAATGTGAATCTTATATTCTTTTGTTTTAATAATATAAAGCATTAAACACATATTATACAAGAGCATTTTTTACAGAATATTTTTTTCTTCTCTTTGCTTTTCATCTCTATTGTTTTATATTGTCCGCGATTTCTTTATATTTTTTCATTCTAAATTCTTTCTTTGCTGCATCAAGCAGTAGATTATGAAGTAAATTTTTTTCATATGGGTTGCACTGTTCTACACTTGGATATATGTTACCTAAAAAAAATGTAATCATAAATAAATACAATTTTTATTTGGCTTATTTAAGAATTTTTAAAATAAATTTTGTACCTCTAAGTTCTAAAATCGACCTATCATAGTGAATTGTAGGATATATGTTTGGTGCTTTGTGAAGTTTTGTAAACGAGGTAGTATAATTCTGATATCTCGGTACAAGGACTTTAAATAGTTTGTGCACCAACTGCTTCTCAAGTATCCAAAAATTTGCCAAGTCCATCGTTTCCTTATGTGTAGGTCCATGGCGTATTGCCTCAAATATCAACTATAAAATAAAATATCATTATGAGGTTTTTAATATTGAATATACATGAAACAAGATTCAGAAAAAAATAACATCAATAGTGTCGACAATGGTTCATTAGAATTATTAATTAAATGTACAAAATCAGATGCAAAATAATGTCAAGTATGAATTATGATAGCTATAATAGTTAAAATTATTAAGACAACAGTATATTAAAAAAATAAGATTCATAGTAAAATAATGTTACATATGGATCATGATGGCAAGTAGTTGTTAATAAGCCAACAATATACAAGATTTAAGGCGAGATATATATCAAGTTGCAACATTAAAAATTAATGAAGTGATCACAATCGGTCATGCTTTTTGAACTCGTTGAGCAAGAAACGTTATAATATGTCTGTCTTCTAAATAATAAATACAAATATATCAAGTCAATACACATGCCTGGTCAATATAACCTCTGGTCTCGTCGGCTCTCGAATAATTTAACTCGAGTCGCTCGTATTTAATCAATGCCGTCAGGGTTTTCTGAAATTTACGAAGTCGTCCCTCCGGACCGTCGGGATTTCGAAACTTTCGACGTGGCTTGACATTGTATCTCAATTTATTTACTAGATTCTCGACATTCGCTTGGTTCATCTTTATCGAATTAAAGAAAAATTCAGCGCACTCAACAGCTGTGCGAGTATTTGCTGTTATTGGTATATTCTTCTAGATCAGATGTTTAGCTCTAGAAGAATATATACACTAATAGCATCGAGCATTCATTCAACTAGTTGAGTTCGCTGAATGCGCCCAAAGATCCGCTTATGAACAAGATAATGTGCACGTTTTATTTTAATCGCAATCTCATGTACGGTTGTACATACATCACAATCAATCACAAAATGTTTCTAAATAATAATCTTCAACAATTATTAAAAATCTTCAAAGTTATTATTTTTACTTTTAAGCTAATCACACACACACTTTCCGTAACAATAACCGTAAACGTAGGTTTTCGACCAATTGTGTTGCTCGATTCGATTGTTCATAACTTCTCTGTTCTCTTCCTTTTTATTGTGCGGAGCCCCTAAGAATTTCAATCTATCAGAAATAATATTGTAAAATACAGTTATATACAGAAATAATATTGTAAAATATTGTAAAATACAGTTTCTGATAGATTGAAATTCTTTGTTCTCTGTTCCTTTTATTGTGCGGAGCCCTTAACAATCAAGTAATCCGATTCGTCGAAAATTATGGGAAGTGTGACTAACTTTACGGAGGTTCGATAACGTAGATGTATAACACTTTCAGATCTAATTTTATTAAAAATTGTTTATATACATACTATGTATATAAACAATTTTTAATAAAAATTAATTTTTTTAATAAATTTATATATATATATATATATATATATATTGGGGTTGGCAAGAAAGCAATTGCGTTTTTTCTTCTCTAAGTTATATATACAATATCTTCGTCAATAATGAATGAATAAAAATTAAATTAAAAAAAGATTAAATTTAAAAAAAGGATTTTAAAGCTTGAAATTTCTACTTGTAAAAGTGCTTACCACATTTTTTAAGTTTATACGAGTTTGATAATTTTTACATACCAAAAACTACGAGATGAAAAAGACGGAAAATTTTCTTCTCACTTTGTGGTTTGTAACGTGCGCAAAACAAATTTGAGAAAATTTTCGACTATCGTGAAAGTTTGATATTTTCCCTACAAAATCGTTTTTTTAAATATAATTCCTACGATTTTTGATTACTGAGTTATTGCAGATTAAATAAAAGGATTATCTTGACTTTAATTGCTCATATCTCCATTAAAAATTATCGTATCGCAATTTAAAAAAAGAGATTCTTAAAGCTGAAATTTTACTCTATCAAGATATATTTACATTGGTTAGTACGAAAGTAATTGCAGTTTTTAATGATAGATGCCTTTCAAAAAAACGCAATTACTTTCTTGCCAACCCAATATATATATATATATGTGTGTGTGTGTGTGTGTGTGTGTGTGTGTATAAGTAAATGTGTGTGTATTGTAATACTTATTATTTAATTGTTTATTTATTGTTTGTTTTTGTTTTTTTTAATATTTATTTTTATATTTAATAATATTGTTTAATGATATTGATTTAATATTTATTGTCTCAATATTTATTTTTATTGGAAATCGTATTTTTTCCAAATATAAATTATATAATGAAACAATTATGGAAAAAATAGATGGTATATAAGGCTCTTTTATTTGTTAACTTTACAGAAATATTACACGACGAAAGATCGATATGACTCGATGCAATTAAAGACACTACTTCACTATGTCTTTTATTTTTCTTTTGAAATTACAATATAACAGACAAGACATATTAAAGATAATAACACTCGCGATATGACTACCGCGTTTTCAGCAACGTATGTAGTAACTAGTAACAAATAATTGCATGCTCAATTTTTTTCTCAATCATTTATTTACGAAGCGAACAGAATGACGGAGTCGTTTCCTTTTTGTTAAACGAAGCGCTATCACCGCCGCCACCGCAACGTATTTAATAAAATAAAATGTCACGCAATACCACAATACATGTTGGTTTTTAGTAAAAATTATCAAAAGGAACGACATGTGTGTAAGTATGTGTGTAAGTGTAGAAAGTGGACTAGACCAACAAATGTTGCAATTCAATGTTCTTCGATTGAACAAACCAAATTTATCTTTACTCTAAATTTTTCGTATCACGCAACTCTGCAAGAGTTACTCCAATTAAAGAAATAATTACACGCGCTCGATTCACGCAAGTTGTCATTCAATAGAAATCATTTATTCGCGATTTACGTAAAAGTTTCGATGATGTATCAGAGCTGCGCTAATAAATAATTGAGTGAGGAAACTCGAATGATTTATTTTTTTTTTTTTTGGTAGAATGGGCATTTCTGTACGTGTCCTTGTATGCGTGCACGTGTAAATTTATAATATAATGGTCTATCGCTGAACAGGCGGTGCCATTGGAAGACCCGTGGTATTTACACCAGATAGAGCTGTGTTAGGGCCTAAGAGAACTTGCTTCTGCTGCGTACGTTGCAGGTCTTCCATCTGTGCGCGTTCCATCTCAAAGATAATTGGCGCGAAAAGAATTGTAGACGAACTGAAGACTAGCCATGTGGCTGAACACGAATACGCATATAAACCTGCAAAGATATATTCGTATAAATGTATAATCATTCTTGTTTTATCAGTTGCTAGTTTTATTACGTATCTTGAAAAATATATTTGTATCTTAAAACTTAAATCCTACTCTACAATTTTGTTTCCCATTTCTTACTTTTTACTTCTTGCCTTTTTTCATTTTTGCAACCGTTTTATCAATATTCGTTTTATTGACAATTATTTCTTGTTTCTTCCGAAATTGATCAACTTTTCTCAAGCAATAAAAAACAAAAAATAAGATAAGAAGCAAGGAGATAAAAAGCAAGAAACAGAAAGCACTTTGTAAAATTAGGCTTAAGAAAATAATTACCTTTGATACATGTGTATAGGCAGGTTCCAACATTGTATCCAAAGTTACGTACTGGCTCAGGAAACATTTCAGTAAGTCCTAATAATCTCTCCGTTAAGCTCTCATCCTGAATCAAAAGGAATAATTTCATTAATTAACTCCTAAATAATAAAACATATAATGGAAAAATAGCAATTACTTTGTT
>Ga0157364_1006794_pt1 | contig 11795 bp, 10 predicted proteins | sample AttsexASBM2_FD_111476 | JGI IMG/M metagenome (GOLD analysis project Ga0157364, IMG submission 111476) | Fungus gardens microbial communities from leaf cutter ant in Ribeirão Preto, State of São Paulo, Brazil - Atta sexdens ASBM2 | ecosystem: Host-associated > Fungi > Mycelium > Unclassified ...
AACTTTAGTCGATTATCAGGCTAGCTATTACAAAGTGGTCACCAGCCTTAAATACATAAAATAACAAAAGGAGTAACTAAAACAGATCTCTGAGCAAGTGTTTCATTAGTGAAACATTACATAGGAGCTCAGATTTGGAGAGGGGAAAACTCCATGTAAAGTCTGAGTAAATTTGCGGAGTTTGAAGGAGATAATTGGGCAATGGATACAGATAAATATGACTGTGGATTTTGACTCAAATAAAGCGAAATAACTGTAGACTTTTGGTGGAATCAAGTCCATTATAAAGTATCAATCTACCAATGGAGTTTTGGGCACAAATAAGGCCAAATAACCACAGGGATTTGATATCATATTGAAGTCAAACATGTTTTGGACATGTTTTGGAGTTTGGGATATAACAAAATGTAGATAGAATATTCAATAAGGAGGGGCTGATAGAATATACTATAAAGGTCAATATTTATTATTAAGAATATAGGAAGAGGACAGAGATTTATGTGATTGGTGGACAGAAGTAGAATGTAATCTTGAAGTTCTATGGCTCACTTATTACAATTCTAAGATTGATTGGAAAACTGGGGAGGTAAAAATGACAAGGTGTCCAAATGAATGTGGAAATTAGTGGAGGCTGAAGCAAGGAAAATTAGATGGCAAAAACAGAAAGAGGAAGAAAAAGAAAAGAAGAAAGAGGAGAAGGAACAAAGGAAAAAGAAGCAGAAAAAAGAAATGACAATGGAGATAAAGAAGATTGTAAAAGAATGAGAGATTTAGGATAAGGAAGAAGAGGCAGTAAGATCAGGAAAAGAAGCAAAGAAGTTTGTACCAAAATAATTCCACAAGTAGTTTAAGATGTTTAGAAAGAAAGCTAGTGAGAGAATACCAACAAGAAAGATGTAGGATCATGCAATTAATTTGAAAAATGGGTTTGTACCAAGGAAAGGGAAAATATATCCCTTGTTCTGAGAAGAGAGAGAAGAAGTGAAGGAGTTTATTCAGGAGCAGACAAAGAAGGAGTATATTTGACTGTCAAAGTCATCACAGACTATGCCAGTATTTTTTTATAGAAAAGAAAGATGGGAAGAAGAGGATGGTACAAGACTATCAATACCTTAACAAGTGGGCAATCAAAAATAATTACCCATTGCCACTTATTGTTGAAAATATCAGAACCAAGAAGGTACTCATGAAGTTGGATATAAAATGGGATTATACCAATATAAGGATCAAGGAGAGAAATGAGTGGAAAGCAGCCTTTACATCACTAGAAGGATTGTTTGAGCCAACAGTCATGTTTTTTGGTTTGATAAATTCACTGGCCATATTCTAGGCCATGATAAACAAGTTAATGAGAGACTTGATTAACATAGGGTAGGTGGCAAGTTTTATTGATAATATGTTGATAAGAATAGAAAGTAAAGTAGGAAATAGTGAAATAGTAGAGAATGTATTGACAAGAATGGAAGTAAGTGATTTGTATGTGAAGCTGGAGAAGTGTAAATGGAAAGTAAGAAAAGTAGGATTTCTAGGAGTAGTAATAGGACCAGATGGAATAAAAATAGAGAAAAAAACAATGAAGGTAGTGTTAGATTAGCTTGTTCTTAAATTAGTTAAGGAAATATAGAAGTTCTTGGGATTGGCTAATTATTATAGGCAATTTGTGAAAGACTTTGCCAAGATAGTGAGGCCATTACATGAATTAACTTGAAAAGAACAAAAATAGGAGTAGGAATAAGACAAGAGAAGTCATTTAAAGTATTGAAGAAAAGGTTTATCACAAAACCAATTTTAGTAGCACCAGATTTGGATAAGAAGATGAGAATGGAGGTAGATGCATCTATTATATGATAGAAGGAGTATTATTGATGGAGTGTGCAAATGGAAGATGGAGACCAGTGGCTTATCTTTTGAAGTCACTGAATGAAACAGAGCAAAATTATGAAATTCATGATAAAGAAATATTAGCAGTGATCAGAGGATTGGAAGTATGGAGACATTGATTAGAAGATACTAAATTTAAGTTTGAGGTCTGAACTGACCATAAGAATTTAGAGTATTTTATAAAAATGCAGAAGTTAAATCAGAGACAGGCTAGATAGGCCTTATACTTGTTAAGATTTGACTTTACTTTGAAGCATGTGCCAGATAGTAGGATAGGAAAAGCAGATAGATTGAGTTTTTTTTTTAAATCAACAATTTGTTATATAGGGCATGAGAACAGACTGTGGTAGCTACATTGTAACTACATACAAAGCAACCCAACTATATGACAAAAAAAATAAAAGAAAATGAAAACAAAAAGAAAAAGAAAGAGAAAGAGAAAGATAAGTTAACCTAGAGTAATCATAACACATAGCACTATAATGTCTACTTAATAGCACTTGCAAAAGCAAAAACACTACAATTAAACTCCAAAAAGAGGATAAAGTAGCTTATCATATCTCTCTTTGGATTCCAATACTCATTATACCTTCTACACTCATAAAGAATATGACATCTAGATTCAATAGGATAATTACCACATGGACAGCTGAAATTTTCCTAAGGGAAAAACCTCAACCTGTATTCATCTATAGGAGTATGGTTCATGGTTGCTCTTGTTGCTCTTGCACAAAGCAAGTTTGAATGACTGAAATATTTGAGCCATGAGCCTCCTTTAGTATATGAAGGCTCAATAGGATTATTGTCATCATCACATAACTTGAGGAATTGTCATCCTTTAAGATCCAAAGCTTGGAACATCATTTTTCAAGTAGCTGATATGTTATCACATTCACTTTTCTTGCTGAAGTCCCATGATGTTTTGTATGGATAGTGAGGAATAGGGTTAAACGATTTAGTTTCTTCATCAACCACTTTATAAAGTGACCAATTACATTGACTTGGGCACTCCCAGAATTCAATCTCATTGTCAAGGTTGAGTGTGAAGCTGAATAAATTGAATCAGTTACAATGATGATTTTTGAAATTCCTTGAAAATTAGAGGTTTGGTTTATACCACATCTAATAATGAAGAGTTTAGCTTCCGTGCTTATAATGTTTACTATATGATGTAATGTTTTGATAACAGGTCTGTTACAGATATAAATGTGAGCAATGGAGGTAACTATATTGTTTCTGATACTAGTGTTGGTAACAATGAGAGCATATGAAGGGTTTTTGAAGGATACAATTGCTAAGTTATCGAATTAATGTGAACAAGATAGGAGATAGTTACTGCTTCACTTGTTGAAAGAATGAAAAGAAAAATGACTAGAGAAAGTGTCAATAATTCTAGTACCAGGAGAAAACTCAGAATTGTGAGGATCAAAAGAAGGAAATACTTTGTTAAATCTGTTGCCTATATTGATGATAGGGCCTTTTATTATTTCACATTAATGCTTGGTAAGCAAATCCAGTAAAAGACAATGGTGGTTTTTGTGGATATTTTGTCTTAATTCAAGAAGTGACTGAAGAATATGATTGGAAGGGAGAGTATGAGCTCTAAGTTGTGATCTACCTCTGAGTTTTTGAAGATGGAGATGAATGGGTATAAGACCTGCAATAGCCTCAATACTGAAGAAAGGTAATGTTTGAAAAGCTCCTAGGATCCATAAGGCTGCTCTTATTTGCATTTTTCCTAATATCTTCAGCAGATACAAAAGAGGAGCCTTGTTGTAGAATCATAACTGAAAGCCATAAAGTGCAATGGGAAGAACACAACTTCTGTAAAAAAGTTGTTTCTGATAAGGGATGAGGCTATGAACATAGTTTCCAAGAATTTTCATGTACTTGACTATTGAAATAGCTTTGTTCACATAAAAGTTGACATGCTGATTGAATGAGAGTTTTCTGTTGAAAATGAAACCTAAGTACTTCCAGGTTTCCCTAAGACATAGAATAGGGCCACAAAGAATGGAGAGATCAAAGGGAGGGGGGTCAAAAATTCCATTTGATCTAGAAAAGTGAAACACCTCTGTCTTAGTGTGTTCCATGATGAGACTGAATTTCTTCAGAAGAATAAAGGCAATGTTATAACTACAAAAAAGAAGAGAGTTCAAAATGGAAAGAGATTTGCTTTGAGCTATAAAGAGTTTATTGTCAACAAAAGATAGAATGGAAACAGGAATTTTTAAAAATTTTAAATGATTTGCAAGAATATGAAAAATCAGAGCTAGATATAAAGCAAACAAAATAGGAGAAAGAGCAGAACCTTGCCCTACTCCAATGTTAACATTGAAAAAAGGTGAAGAAAAGTTTTTCTAATAATATATGTTAGCCACATTATGGGAAGAGTATTTCATGAATGAAGAAACATTGTCGCTACTCATCGGTATGATAATACCAAGTTTTCCTACCAACCAGATAACTTGAAAAGAAATGTTCGATCTTTGAGTCAAAACCAGCCTTTTCAAGAATATGAAAGAGTAAGCAATGATTTAGTGAGGGGAAAAATTGCACTATGTTGAAAGCCAGAGTGCTTGTTATAATATTTCTGACCTATCCCATACAAAAAAAGTGAGTGAGAGCCATTCTAGCATCAGATGTCAATCTATGTTTGAGTTTACCCAATTGACTCTAGTGGATAAAATTATTTGAAATCACATGAAATTGAAGATGTTCACTGATGACTTTCTCAATGAGCTTTCCCAAGGTATTGAGAAGAATGATGGGCCTGAATGATTTTGGGGAATAATATGACTCTTTATTGGGTTTTGGAATAATGATAGTCATAGAAGTTTTGAAATGAGAAGGCCAGTGATCTAATTCAAAACATGTGTTAACAATGTTGATGATTCCTTTTAGACATGCTTTGTCCTTGATGATGCTCTTGAGGTGCCTCCATGAAAGTTTGTCAGGGCTAGGAGTTGACAAATTGTTGCACTTAGTAATAGAACTGATGAACTCTTCCTCTGAAAAAGGAATCCAAGGCAAAGATACTTTACTTGGGAATTCATCTAAGATTTCTGCATCAATTTGATGATCTTAAGCCATATTGAACAATGAATACAGAGTATGCCAAAGGTGATTGATTTCAAGATATAGCCAACTATTATATTTGACTACTTTAACAGCTGGGAGTTTGCACTTGTTAATCTAGTTCATAAGTTTCCAAGAACCTCTCCATTTGTTGGAGATCTCTTGAATCTTGAGGTTAAAGAATGTGTGTTTCATGTTCTTGACTGTTTTCTTGAACTGTTTCCAGTCCTCTATACATTTGGATGCCCGATACTTATCAAGGTCTCTACTACAATTTATGTCCCACCAACTCTTGGAATACTTTGTAATGTTGACAAATTTCAAATTCTTTGCCCAAATGTTTTCCATTGAGCTGGCAAATTCAAGAACAATGCTATTTAGGTGATCAACATCAGATATATTGTCAGTATCAATATTTCTGATTACTTCAATTAATTCCTTGACAAAGGTATGCTCTTTCTTACTATCTTTGACAATTATATGCTTCTTGGTCTGAATATGTTTTTCAACAATAGGAATAGTGATTGTTAAAGAGGTGTGATCAGAGGTAAGCCTCCACTCTGGATAAATCACATGGTTGTTGAGTTCACTTGATCCAAAGTGAAGAAATATTAGATCCAGAACTGAATTTGCATCTTGACAATTATCAAAGTACCTAGTAGAGACTTGGTTAGTGGGAATGGAGAGTCCTAAATTAAAAGAGTCTGTGATAATAAAGAAATTATCACTATCAGACGAATGGTGAGGGTAAAGAGGGTCTCACAAATTATCTCTAATATTAAAATCGCCAGACATGATCAAAAGATTTTGAATATTGACTTCAGTATCCTTGAGATACTTCAAAGCTGATTGAAAAGAATCAGAATAAATGTTCATCATATAGAAAATGTTGTTATTGTTGAAGAATGAAACAAGTGAAATGTCTCTGTGACTAAGAAGATCTTTGCAAAGTGAGAATTGAAAAGGAGACAACCTGATATTAACATAAGTGACAACTCTCAGAAAGTCATTATCACTTGTCAAATTTCTAGAAAAAGTGAGCCAATTCAGATGATTAGGAACTCAAATCAGTTCTTCTCCTTCAATACATCTTGAACTTGGTATAGAACAAATGGTGATCCAAGAAGATTCTTGAATGAAGATAATATCAAAAGAAAATTTTGTCTCAAGAATTGTATTAACAATTAAGTTGTTTTTATGAACATTCTGTGAAAAGATTTTAATATCTTTAATAATTATAAATTGTTACTATTCACAGCTGAATGAATTGATTGTTTCCTGCTTTCACAAATCTTTAAATATTCCTTCAAATGCCATTCTCTATTGAACCTATGTCACCAGAGAGAACATACATTTAAATCTACTTGGTAATCTCCTTTGCAGTTTGAGCATTTGAAGGAGTGTAGGCATGGTTCCTCTTTCTTTGTTTTTAATCTAGGGAGGGTTAGTTTTTTTGTTAGCCTTGCAACATCAGGCAAAATGATGATAATGTTTGAATTTATGTGGGCCATTACATTTTACACATCTGACCTCTTGAAGTCTACATGTACTAGTAGCATGCTTCTATTTCCAACAATTCTTGCATTGCAGGACACCTGAATTCATGTTTGCATCACAAATAGTAGCAATGTAGCTACCAACATTAAAGCATCTGTTTATAAGTTCTTTAGCTTTCACACCACTTTGTGCATTCCAAATGTCAATCCATATGATCGACATATTAGATTTCAGCAAAACTTTGATGACTCTGGGCCTCAACACTAATACCATGTTATTGAAGATGTGGTTATCCTTAATAATTTTCTCCATCACATCAGCTGTAATTGGTGTATAAGTAGCTTCTGAAATATATGGAATACCAATGATTTTTAGAAACAATTTAGACTGAGGTAGTTTAGGTGCTTCCACTTGGTTTGCTTTAATGTCATTCATATTCTTTATGTATCTCTCAATAGTTTGAAGATCAAGGGCCCCTGTGATCTTATTAGTGGTAATAACTACTCTCCTGTTCTCAATGCAGATAAAATCAGCCATAATGTCTGATTTGATGTTTTTCAACATTCTGTTAATGTTAGTAACATGAGAGGTTTTTGCTGGGATCGGAGGAGAAATGTAATGACCTTAAGCTTGAGCTCAGATTGCAACTAAGGCAAAGACTTGAGGAAGAATAAGAGAATGGTATAAGTGGTAAAGCGTAAAGATACAGGAGTATATCTACACTATATATACAAGAATACATGATGAAACCACAAGTAGTCCATGAAGCAAAGAAGTCATACAGCATGAGATAACAGGGAGAAAGAAATGAGGTTGTGGCACCTACTATATGAGGCGCTGACTGAGACTACTTCAGTGCAGCTGATTGTCATCATCATACCCTTTGCCCATGTCCATATTGTCTCCAAGAGGCATTGATTGTAACAAGAAAGAACAGAAACAGATGCTGGTTTATCAGTTTCCTTATCTTTCTTGGGAGTAATATTCCTGTTTATTTGTGGATTAAACTGGGCCTTTACTTTGCATCTGAAAGAAAAGTTATTCTTGTCAGCAATAAGATGGTTCCAATGGGACCTGTAGAGGGCAGAAATGAACCTCCAAGCTGCTTTACCAATACCTTCCAGGTCCTTGATATTGTTAGTCTTGTTACACTCAATCAATTTGTTAAGGATGTATTTTTACATTATTCAGAGCGATTCTTTGATATGTTTGATATCTGATACTAAATGTTCCATTAATTCATATAACGAGATGGTGTGAAAGTTACCATTCCATGATTCAGGGTCTAATGCCTGATTTACATCATATGAAAGTTGCATGTTGAACATGTGTTCATTTGAATTAGTAGCCCTGCTTAGGGCCAGGTCCTCATTGATGACACATTATTGCTCCCTGGAAGAACTAGAGTCAGCCATCTTACTGACTTGATTATCTTGTTCCCCTAGTGTCATATAGGACAGTTGTGAACTGTTAATGGGCTCTCTGTGTTATGATACACATGAGGACTAACATTTTTCTTTTTCTTTTATCTATTTTTCTTGATTTTATTTTTATTTTTCTTTTTATTGACAATAAAGAGGCACATGACAGCCATCACTCCTCTTACCACCATCTTGTATGGTAGCGTCTATTGGAGAGACAGCAAATAAATTCACTTTTCTAACTTCCTTCAGTACTACAATTCCATCCAACAACCAACAAAACTTGCTATCTTCTGTGAACATTTTCAATAACACAGAGATGGACCATTGCACAGAGACTAATTCTGTTAGCAACAACAATGCAAGGGGTAGATCCCCTCAAATCCACAAGAACTGGTCCAGGGACTCTTCTATGTCCTCTATGGTCTCCTCCACCATTTATCATGAGAGAATGGAGTTGAATAACGGTATGGATATTGATCCTGACCCACCAGTAGAATCTCCCACATTATCCTATGAGGATGAAAGGGAGAAGAAAATTCATCTCAGGAAGGCGGCTGAGACTACCAACAATACGAGGCTTCAGGGTGTAAACAATGAGGTCTCCTCTACTCAGGCAAATCATGACAACCACGTTTCCATAGACAATATGCGTATTCAAACTCCTCGTGTTGATGATGATAACGTCATCAACATTCAACTACCTTACGATCCTAATGGCCCAACAGAACCTGACCTATGGAGTGGAAACTTCCAGTCTATCTCCCTTCATGGCTCAGTCGAACACATTGCTTCGGATTTGAAGAATATTAAACAATTGCTCAACTTTATGGCGAAGTACATCTCTAACAAGAAAGTCAATCCCAAATCTTCTAATGATCTGAATGACTTTGACGGCATCGGTGATGCGGTCTGGAATTTTTTGTCCTCAGTCTATCAATCTAGTTGGGATTCCCTCTACACTGATAACCACTCTAAATCATTTAGGGAAAAGATTTTGGCTAAACTTACTCCTAGAGTAGTTCCCTCATCATCCAGCAAGACTATCAAGAACCCAAACCCAGTCACAATCAACAAAGCCCTGCCACCGCCCCCTCTCCCAGCCAAAACCAAGAAAGAAGTCAATATCATCTCCAAGTACTTCTTACCTAACAAGCCTTTGGTTAACAACAATGTCAATGGTAAGTTGAACAATTCTGGTAAGTCTTACGCTCAGGCAACCAAAATGTCCTACAACACATCAGAAGTTTTGAAAATCAAAGAAACGTTCCCTTCCCTCAATGCTTAAAAGGTTGATCAGGTAAACAACATTGTCAACAGTCAAGCCAAACCAAAACCCCGCATCAAGATGATGACAAAGGGTCCATCCAGAAAACAGGTTATCATCCCTATGACTGGGGAAAATATCAATTCTTTCATGAAGAGCTCGTCTCTTTATGTTGTTAACATAAACAGGCTCCTGCGTAATGCTAAGTCAGACGTTCTAACTGACTACATCCACACTGACTTTATAGGCATTACTATTGTTACAAACAAGGTATCACAACAATCGGTCATGGCCATCATTAACAATTATGTCAAGAGCTTGAACGACATCAACTCTCTCCAGGTAGATAAGGTTCGTCTTCCTAAATCCAAATCCTACCTGAAGATTATTGGTATACCATTCTTCCCGTATGCAAACTCCCAGGATAGACTCACCCCAAACGACATCAAAACAATTCTCAAGCAGAATCATATCTTCGATAATATCTCACTTACATCCAAACCAAGAGTAATAAAAGTTTCTCCTAAATCTGATATGTCTATCGTTTGGTTAGATATATGGGATGTACAGAGCAGTAGCAATGCAAAGATGCTAATCAACAGGTGCTTCAATGTTGGCAATTATATTGTGACAATCCAAGGAGCCAATATGAATCCCGGCATACCACAGTGCAAAAACTGCTGGAAGTGGGGCCATGCTACTTTTTTGTGCAGGATTCAAGGAGCCAAGTGTGTCAAATGCAATGGCCTGCACAAGTCGGAACACCATTGAGAATTTGGATGGTGCTGCAAGGCTAACGACAAGATCAATGCACCAAGACTGGAAACTAAAAAAGGGAAACCTTGCCCCCACTCGTTCAAGTGCTTGAACTGTTGTGGAGACCACCTTGCCAACTCCAATCAATGCCCATTTTGGTGCCACAGGTTCAATAGAGAGTGGCACCAGAGAAAATATGCTGAGATCCATGAGAATAGATCTAAATCATTTCGTTCTGAAGCGAATGACGCTACTCATCAATGATTGTGGAAAATCTCAAGATCTTTTCGCAAAACGTTTGCAAGAACTCTCTCTTAGTCAATACCCTCCTCGAAACCTTAACCCATTTTGACATCATCTTAATTCAAGAACCTCCTTGGTTTGAAATCCATAAAACTCCCAGCTCCTCGAATTGTGAAGGGGATCCTCTTATGGGCTCCAGTCATCATCCAAACTGGACGACCTTTGCCAGAATTCCTTCGAACGACAAAGACTTTCCAAGGGTCTTAGCATATGTTAACATTCGCCTTTCTGCTCTTCATTTTCTCTTGTGCAAAGACATCTTTAATCATAGAGACATCAGCCTCATTTCTTTTTCTAACAACAACACTTGCTTTTACATCTTGAATGTTTATTCTGATTCATCTAACACTGCTTTAAAGTATCTTAAGGATACTGAAGCGAACATTAATAATGTTGTTCTCATGACAGGTGACTTTAACATTAGGGATAGTTTATGGGATTCATCCTTTTTCTTTCATTCATCTATCAGCGATGACTTAATTATTGTAACAGACTCTTTCAATCTTGCTCTCTCTAGCCCAACTAACCCTTGTCCAACTAGATACTCCGAAACGGCAGGAGAGTCAAATTCCGTGATCGACCTTATGTTCCTCCACTATGACTCATCTGAACTAGATCAGCACTCTATCCTCCCGGAGTCTCGTTTATCTTCAGATCACACTCCTCTTACAGTCATTATCCCTTTATCCGAAGAGATCGTTAAAATGTCAAAACTAACCTTGACCCCAAAAAGCGACCAAGAATCAGAGTTCATTAAGGATGTCATTTCGAAATTCAAGGATTTGGATATGACTAGCATCAAAGACATCGATAAACTGGAACAAGTCATCAAGCAGTTCGGTACGATCATTAATCAAGCATGGACAAAAAACGCAAAAAAATCAAAAATATCCAAACATTCCAAACAATGGTGGATGGAAGATTGTAGCTGCTCTCTCGACAACTACAGATCATCAAGAAGTCTCGAGAATTGGAAGAAATTCAAGAAGACCATCAAAGACACCAAGAGATCCTTCTTCGACAACAAAATTCAAGAAGTTGCAAATAAGAGTCGCAGTCCCTGGGAGTTGATGAACTGGATTCAAAGAAGACAACTCCCTGCCATCGAAGCCATTACCCATGATGGACAACCTTGTCTCACCCTCGACAGCCTGTGGAATGCGCTCTACAATACCTTCAACACTGCTCTCAATTGCCAAGTCGACCCCAACATCATCAATGAAATAGAGTACAAGCCTTCTCAAAACTGGTTTCCATTCTCCAAAGAAGAATTTAAGTCAGCAATCAGCAAGTATAGCAACACATTGGCGCCAGGTCCAGACAAGTTAACCTGGTGTCATCTAAAATTCATCACCAAACACAACTCATGTCTTACTAACATAGTCAACATTGCCGATTCATGTTATGAATCAAGACTCAAAGTGTTAAGTCAAGAAACAACTCTTGTATTGGAGTGACACAAGAGAACTCGATAAGGTTCATAGTATAAAGTAGTCTACCTTATATACTACTACTCATGGTCTGTGCTCACTACTGTGCACCCTACCCTAAATGACCATGTATATGACATGAGGCCAACATGTGTTGTCCAT
>Ga0157364_1006795_pt1 | contig 11795 bp, 12 predicted proteins | sample AttsexASBM2_FD_111476 | JGI IMG/M metagenome (GOLD analysis project Ga0157364, IMG submission 111476) | Fungus gardens microbial communities from leaf cutter ant in Ribeirão Preto, State of São Paulo, Brazil - Atta sexdens ASBM2 | ecosystem: Host-associated > Fungi > Mycelium > Unclassified ...
AGCGCAACACTATTATCTGCCCCGTCTTCACGACAATTCCTCTGTAGTTCAGTCGGTAGAACGGCGGACTGTTAATCCGTATGTCACTGGTTCGAGTCCAGTCAGAGGAGCCAAATTTTAAAATCCCGCTATCACAAGATAGCGGGATTTTTGCATTGATGATGGTTAATGATTTAACTTCAACAAGTCAGCTTGGAAATTATTCCCAATGTATCCTCAGTAGACACTCTGTATCGGGAGCATTTGGTGGTCAGATTCGGGGTTAATTTGGTTCGATGACGGAGTGACCCCAAATGTCTTTTAACGATACTAAAATTCGCAGCTTCTGACTGGCAACCGTCAGGAACATCATCCATTGTTTAGCAAAACATCACTGCGCCACAACCGGCTCCCTCCCCTGTAGCGATCCAGCATATTCTTTACAAACCGGACTTGTACGTCCCCGATAATACCGCCATTCCCTGTACTCTGGATTACCGCTTTGTCTCGGATCGGGCAGAGAAATCCGCTGCACGATCGCCGACGTTATCTGGGGTGCCAGCGGTAATACCAAATTGATTTAAAAAGGGAGCATCGCCACAGGCGTTTACCAGACTGGCGCAGCGGCAGGAATGACTCACAGACAGAGACGCCCCTTTCTCATCATCACCAAACTACGTACCCGTCAGCCCCCTTATCTTGATATTCCGCTGGTCGATACCTATGCTGCCGGAGAACTGGGCGAGGCTGGCGTTGACTGCTGGATCGATACGCATTTCAGAGAACGCTTCGGTGGCGCATTACTTGGTCGGGATGATCTCTGATATTGGAACATGGGCATCTAACAGTGCTGGTCAGAAAGACCGTAACACGGACTATACCGAAAATAGCCGTCAGGCCATGGCGGATATGACACGTACCAGGCTGGAAAACACCATCAATATCCCGCCTACCCTCTACAAAAATCAGGGGGAGATCATCAATCTGATCACTGGGCAGGATATTGAATTTTCTGGCATCTATACACTTAGGATGAAGAATGAATAATCGAAATTTTCTGTTTGGCGTTACCGCAACAGACGTCATCCTCAGGGACGATTACAACAATACCGTAATCAACCACGTAATGTCACACCTTAACGGGATCAGGAGAATAGTCATGACATGTTATCGTGCCGGGGCGTATTGACAGAGCTCATCCTTGAATCAGGGGAAGGACTACGTTCTGCCTCACCATCGGTGAAGGTTCTCTGGATGTAGCGCCTTTTTCCTCCGACGATATCCGGCTGGCACATAAGCAGATATCGCTGCCAGACGTCATCGATATTATCATTCTTGTGACGATAGTATCCCGCTATGCCGGACTATCCCCATCCTACTTCGTTGATGGAGAATCAACTGCTCTGCTGGAGTTCAGTTCGTAGTAAATCGCCAGTTGACGTAGTTTCGATATTTCAAGGTTGATAACAGATATGCCTGCGCTGTTTTCCCGTTCAGAGACAACCGGATTGAGCAGGAATATACGGAAATACCTGACGTTCTCTGTGTCCAGAATTTCATCGATATAATGACCAAACCGGCCTTTCGCCATCAGATCTTTACTGACATACAGGCGAACATGTTTACCCTCATGTTTATCAAAGAAATTAAAAAGAAAACCCCGTCCATATCGATGCATTAGCTTCCCGCCGCCATAGATGACGCCCGTGTACGGGTTGGCCAATCCTCGCTGAATATGCGTTATATATTCATGAAGATAGACCTGACCGTGATGCATGATCCTGAGTCTCAATGCCCTGAACTCATCCTGAGGCAGCTTTTCTTTCGCTTCCTGCCAAGTGTCGATCAGTCGCTGCAGTTGGTTGGTTCGCGTATAGCGACTCCAGCGAGGCTCTTCATCTACACCGGACTTTTCATCATCTCCGAGAGTTTTCTTTACATGAGCGGAAGTGGCAAGCTTCAGGGTATCAGCTGACTCATCCTCAGGATTATCAATCGAAGGGTCAAAGCAGTTGATAAAGTCCGTCAGCTTTTGCCTTGCTTTTCTTTCCGTGAAATCAGCCTCTGATTCGTCCGGCCGTCTGTCCTGATCGGCCTCCTCGGTGAACGCTATCCATTCACATCCGAACTTGTGAGGATGTGGGGAACGGAAGTGTGCAGCCTTGAATTTTACACCATCTTCAGCTTTGACGTGGTAGTTAACGCCGCTAATGGTGACATTACAGCTGCGATCGCTACAAGAAAAAGTGAATCGCTTCCTTTCTTCCAGCTTTCTTGAAAAAAATTCCGTTCGCGCTCCATCAATGGACAAGCAGCGCTCGAGTTCATGGCAATAAGCGAACAATACTTTCGTCTTCGACATGCTCCCTCCAAATATTTATCAGATTCAAGGATACCACATGAAAAACCTCTCTTTCGACCGCTACAAGCAGCGATTTTTGGTGATTTTCTGGATCGTCGGGGACTGACAGTGATGGCCGTCAACCGCCCGAGTGAGCTGTTCACCAAAATAGATGGCATCTGGGAACAGCACACCGTTCCGCTGGTTTATGAGGGCTGCTATAACTTTGCCAGATGCTTGGCGAAATATCACGGCGATAATATTGAAGATATTAAGCCGGGGCTGTCAGCAACGCTGGAATCCGGCGAACGTTATCAGGTGATTGTGCTCCCAGCCTGCGAGCGTAACACGTTGTCCGTCACTCTGAGTAAACCCTCACAGGTGCAAATCCTGCATCAGGACTATATCGCCGCCGGGTTTTATAACTGGGGACGGGTACAGAAAAAACGCAGACGCACGATCAGGAATTACTGACCTTATATAACGCGAAAGACATTCCGCGCTTTATGGAGAAATGCGTGGAATACGGTAAAACCATTGCGGTGGCCGTGGAAACCAGTACCGGGAAAACCACCTATATGAAGATGCTGATTGGTTTTATTTCCCACCATCTGCGTATTACGACCATTGAAGATAATCCGGAAATCACCTTCTTTATGCATAAAAACTACGTCCACCTTTTTTATCCATCCGAATCCGCAGATGAAAAAGGGTCAATTGTGACGCCCGCCAGCCTGCTACGCTGGAATTACCGCATGAATTCCGACCGCACACTATTAACCGAAGTGCGCGGCAGTGAGGCCTGGGATTTTCTCAAGATAACCGGTTTCGGCCATGAAGGCAGTATGACCTCTATCCATGCCGGTTCGGCAATGGAAGCGGTAGACGGGTTTATTACCCGCTGTTATGAAAACCCGCAATACGCCCGATTCCCTTACACCTTTATGTTGCGCAAGGTACTGGACAGTCTGGATGTTATCGTGAGTATCGACCTGGACGGTAATGTGCGCCGGATGAATGATATTTATTTCCGGCCACTGCACCGCAGCGCCTTTTTTGAGGAGATGAAAGCATTATGAAGGTTATCAATATGCTGCTATTTTCGCTGGTACTTTCCGGCTGTTCTTCACCCCCGCCACCGGTTTCTGTTGAATGGGATAAACCGGGCCAGTCAATCAATACCGGTTTACCGCAATGGCGAGACAACCCGGTTATCATTCCTTCTCCGGTGATTAAAGATACATGGTTATTATCCATTCACGCACGGAATTTCTATGAGACACGCTGGACGCCCGCCGTATTTTATACGGTCGCCCACTCTGCAAGTATTGTTGTTGCTGCACCATCAGGCGCAGAATTCTTCACTGCAAAAAACTGGCTGCGTCGATATGGTGCAAAAGGCGTTATTGAATATCCACCTGTCTCTAGATGCCTGACATGCAGCGACACCCGCATTTATTTCTCGTATTAAATCTTCCCCCCTCACATCCTGAAATTCACCTCACCGTAAGGACGTAATTATGAAATATTCTATTATTGCGGCGGCAGTGCTGTGCATTGCTGCCGGGACGCCTGTTTATTCTTTCGCTGCTGACCCGTGCGAAGTGGTGCTTTGTATGTACGGTAAAGCAACCGGAAACAATGGAGGAAGTGAATGTCGTTCTGCGGAACGTGCTTTCTTTAATATCGTCAAAAAGAATAAACACGGTTTTTTTACCCAATCACACACTGAATGCCAGAAAAGCTTTCTTGGGAGAATGTGCCAGTGCTGACCCGGAGGCGGTGAATAAAATCCTGTCCAGGTTTGTCAGGGTCAGAAGCTAATACAACATTGCCGTTATCTTAATGTATTTCCCTGCATGGAGAAGCAAAAGTGGATAAAGAAGACCTGTTTATTTCCAACATTCACGCAACGCATCACGACAGAATATCTGTCACGTGTATCTATGATTCTCTGTCAAAAAAAGCACATCAGGGATGCGGACTTTATTACGAGATATATGAAAGCCGATTTATCGGTTTATTGAGACATCATCTGTCACAACTTAATGAATCGGACGCCGAGAAGCTCAGGCGGTATGCCGAAAGTCAGGGAAAGAAAGTCGATGATGACATCTACCATGCAGTATTAAACGTTGAACGAGAATGCCGGGCTGAAATAGCCCGCGAACAGATGTGAATAACAAAAATTGATAATGTCTCGAATGACACCACAGACTGACAGACGGCGGTTTTAAAGCATACTTACTTTGGCTTCAATTTCGGAGAAATTGTTAAGCCGTAAAATAAGTATGTGGAGCGCGGACAGAAAATTCAATTTCGCAGAAATTGCTAATTTTCAGGCACCGCGCCCACCTGCGAAGATTACCGATCAGGCGCGACCACTGATCGGCTGTTGTCTGAAAGCGCGAAGTACTGTAGTTCGTTCTGACGATGCAGGAAGGCGCATTAATTGTTGAATTCGGGTTAAATACCTCTAAGGGTGTGTTAGCTTAGATTTGAGCTAACATTTTTAGGGTTCACAGCCATAACCTAATCTGAAAGGCAACTTTATGCTACGAGCAGACTTTGCTAACAGTGAAATGCGTTTAGAGTAGTTAGTAAATTTGTATGGAAGGACTGGGTTTAAAGAAAAATTGATGATGTTTTTAAAATTATTTAGAGTAACAATGCATAATTAAATTTACGATTAACAAACAATCTTAAAAAATTTCCACCGTCTCACTTCTAAATGAGGATTAGTTATGATTGACCCGCTAATTAGAAATCTACAAACTGATATTGCATTGCTTCAACTTTATATCAAGCAACGCCAAAGGGCTGGCTTTCACGATATGGAAAGAATGGTCGAAGCATTGACCATCTTTATGTTTCGCGCACTGAGAATAGGAGAGTTAGAAAACTTGAATCAAATTAAAGTTAACTTTCCCGCTATTGATTTAGCTGACAATAAAAACATGATAGCAGTTCAAGTTACTACGAATGCAAGTCCGGCAAAAATAGATAAAACCATTGCTGCTTTTGAAAAGAAAAATGAATCAGGTATAAGCCTCAAAGATAAATATTCTTTTTTATATATTTTCGGTTTTTTGTAAAACTTCAAAACACTCCGTTCCAAGCTATTGTAAATTAATCGATACTAGTTATCTTATAAGTGAACTTTGCGATAAAGCAGATGAAGACATGATCTATGATATGCTTGATGCTATTAGGCGTCATCAGGACTATACTTCATTACACCCTTGGGATGATAAAGACTCACTTGAAATAATACTCGACATAATTAATCGTAATGCAATTAAGCATAGAATGACTTGCGAAGGTAGCTTGTCTGACATGCTTACAGGCTTAAAGGAAATAAATGAAGTTATTGGAAAAGGAACAATCCAACGTAAGCAACGTTCCAAATCTATATCTGACTTTAAAGACCAAAGCATGGTTAAATTTTTGAGAAGTGTAATGGATGATCTATCTCTTATTCAGGCCATAATAAATAAATCAAAGATAAATCATAGCGATCTTGTCAATATTAACCATGAAGACATGGTAAGTATTGATAAATTAAAAATAAAAATAGCAAAAAATTCATCCAAAATTGCAAAACTAAACAATATTAAAATGAAAATAAATGTAATTACTTTCTAAGTATTAGCTTATCTTTAATATATAAAATAACCATTGTTCATTATGCAATGGTTATATTGAAGCCTCGTTAATGTTCATCGATTTCCACTCTTCGCTTTTGAGGGACAACCATACTCAAATCTTCAAGATTGCTGGAGATTTGAGTATGAATACGTCACCTGGAACAAAGAGCATCATTGGCCAAAAAAGATACCACAAAGGTATCTCATATCTGGGGATCAAAGTCAGGCTTGAACTGGAAGGTTAATGAGTAATCTGGCACTGTTCAACATGACTTTGGACAGTAAGCTGCAGGGCTGTGATCTTAATAAACTCAACGAGTCAGATGTTGCATACGGGAATTTATGTTTCAAGCAGGACAACGGTATTGCAACAGAAAACCAGTAGTCCGCTTCAGTTTGAGTTAACTAATGGGACAGGATAAGCTATTGCTGCCTTGATAAAAATTGGCTAGCTTCACAGTAGGAACTATTTTTTTCAATCCTGGCTCGGTTCTTGCCAGCATTTACTATGCCGGCAATACAATTAGATTTTTCGTGGGTATATAGAAAATGGCTGTCGTGCCGTGCTCGCCTTTTCGAACCTGCCCACCTACTGCCTGCGCCTGTTTGTAGGTTATCCAGCACGAATCACCAAAGCCATGTTTTGACGCGCTGCACCACAACAGCATGATATTCATTCCGCTATACGCGACACCAGTTGCGAAGTTAGAAGGCAACCCAGACATGCCCGGCACTCGCGGCCATGGGCACGTCCAGGGTTTCACACCAGCCTTCAGCTCGGTGATGATGCTGTCGGTGACGGTCTGATAAATATCAGGTTTGGTTTTGAAAAATTTCGTTTTTGAGGAGTCTGACTGCTCCAACGGGGATACGCTGATCGCCGCTGCGGTGTTAGGGGCGCTAGTCTGGGTATGCAGGGAAATGGTCATGGTTTTTTCCCCGTCAGTGGTGTGATTTTAGTCTTCGTATAGCCTGACGGTTCGCTTTCCCGGCGTCGTTCCGGCACGCAAGAGCGCAGAATGCGTGCCATTTACCCTTGCGAGACGGGTTGTGTTGGGAAACGATTAACTGGAAGCAGATACGGAGAACGGAAAGCTCGTGGGAGAAAAAACTGACACTGCATAACCGGACGTAGCGCCCCTTAGGCTGCAGAGGTGAAGTGGGTTTGGGGTTTAAATAGCGGTATTAACTCAGCCCTTCTTTGGCAGTATGAGCTTTATCCAAAAAATTTACTCAATTAGTCACGACCCCACTATTGGTGGGTAAGATCATTTGCATATCGCGAATGTAAAATGTGATGAATGTCAATAAGTTGTATAATGCGGCCAGTAGTTGATAAAATAGCCCCCCGATAAAGAAAAAAATGCCTTACTATCTCTGATATAAGCAAGAAAACTTAGGCGCAGCTTTCCTTTCTGCTGAAATCTTTGGGCTATTAACACGAAGCATTTTGCAACTATGAATTCAACCTTCTATCTTGAACGTAATTTTACACACGATGACAAGACATACACAGAAACAGAGTTGCTAGCTGCATCAACGCACATTGTTGTATTAGCAGAACCCGGCGGCGGGAAAACGGAGTTGATGAAAAGTCTTGCTCGGAAACTGAACACTTCTATCTTAAATGCCAGCGTTTTTGCTTATGTTGGAGCAAATAAAGAAAATAGCTCGCTGATAATTGATGCCGTTGATGAAGTCGCCAGAATCGATCAATCAGGTATCCATAAACTCCTTGCGCACGCCAGAACATCAAAGCCAAATCGCGTAATTATGTCGAGCAGGTCAAGCGAATGGGGACTGGCTTCCAGCAGTATTTTTGAAAAATTTCTTGGTGTCTCCCCTATGATTGTGAGACTGAGAGAATTCAGTCAAGACGAACAACACGCCATCTTTAAGCACCATGCGCCAGCAGAAGACTTCTTTGTATTCCAGACCGAAGTAACACGGTTTAGTTTAAAAATGTTGTTACCAAACCCTCAGTTTCTGAAAATGTTCACCGATGCCTACTTAGAAAGTGACAGACGATTTGCTGACAAGCGTTCAATCTTTGCTCTAGCGGTCGAACGGCTGGCTAAGGAAATCAACCCAGATATTCCGAAAGCCTCCATATCTCTTTCAGTTGCACAGAAGATTTCATTTTCTGCCGAGGTTTATGCCAAACTTCTGTTGTCGGGCGCCGAGGGTGTCAGCACCATCGACGTGGCTGCAAACCAGATGTATCCCATGCTGCCAGCGTTATTTAGCGGCAGTATTGCCTATTACGACATATTGTCAACTCAGCTTTTCAAACCCGGCGATAAGGAAGACCAGCATCGCCCGGTTCATAAGATCGTCGCTGAATACTGCGCAGCGGATTATCTTATTAAACGAATAGCCGCTCCAGGGGATGTTCTCACTTTAACAAAGTGCTTGCCTGTTATTGCACCGAACGGTACTGCCAGGGATGAGTTGAGAGGTATGCTTGGATGGATGGCGGCATTAGGTAACAAGTCAGTACAGGAATCCATTATTGAGCTTGACGCCTATGCGGTACTCGCGAACGGCGATCCATCGCAACTTGAACGTTCATCGAAGCGACAACTTCTTCATCGACTCAAAGAGATTGAAACCACAGATCCTTACTTTCGTCGGAGCGACTTTTGGCGCCGATTCAGCGCGGCTGGTTTTTTCACGCAAGACGTTGTCGAAGAAATAAAGCCTCTTTTAACTATGGGCAATGATGGTCATTTACGTTATTTAATTTTAGAACTTCTGGCTGACTCTCCAGTTAACAGTCAGTTGACGCCAGAATTGAGCCTGCTTACTTTAAACCCCAACGAGTCTGAAAATATTCGTACATTAGCAAGCAGATGCTTACTCAATGTAAAAGAATATGATTTCATTGGCGCTTTGGCCGTTTTAATTTTTGAAGCCAGTAATATTTCACTCAATATTTCAGCCAAAGTCATCGAAGACGCAGGGCCAGAAAAATTTAACCGCAAATATCTCTCTGGATTCTTACGAGTCTGTGCGAACCTCTATCCCAGCCACAAAGAACAATTTGAAAGAGTGGTAGGAACTCGTTATTTTATTAAGAAGCTCATTTCCTGTTTTTCACAGCATACGCTCGAATCTCTTCTGGATGAACTAACCCATAACCTTTACTGCCATTGTGGGAAAAAATCCTATGAATGTGATTGCCGCAATGGGATAAGTAAGATCGTCGGTTCAATGGTCGATCGCTATTTTGAATTAGCTCAAGCGCCATTTGACCCTGTGAGGATCTGGCAATGGATAGGTAATCTCAATTTTCATCGCCAATGCCAAGCCGATCAAAGTAAATCGGTACAGGTACTTCGGGAAAATGACACACTTCGCCAGGAGATCATTGCCTATGTATTCGGGCCATTAACGGATCGTAATGAAATATTCAACATAAGAGTAGAAAAGTTCGACGGACACCTGCATTCACATTCAGGCCTTCATTTATGGAGGAATGACTATAAATTTGTCCTCAATCTGGCGTTTAAAATAAATAATGTTGACCTGTGGGCGAGTTTTCTTACCAGCCACCAACGCTACAGAAACAAGAAAGAGCAAGGTCCCGATGATTTGCGGACGCAAATGCGTCAGCACGCCCTTTCCAAACCCACATTTATGCGTGAATGGGCCCGATTCAATAATGCAATGAAATTATCCGCGCAGGATCATCAGGTCTGGAGATTTAGACATAGCCGAAGTATGAAACGCCATGACAGAAAGCAGCAAGAGATCCATGCCAAAAACATAAAATTTGTTAATGAAAATAGAGATATTGTAGAGCGCGGTCGTCACTGGGGCTGTCTGGTGTGTTTTGCAGAACTCGTGCTCATGAATCCGGAAAAAATTGAATTTAATTTTGGTGACGAAGTACTGGTTCGGACTGCGTTAAGAAATTGTCTGGATTTTATTACGCCTGAGGTCCCCACCCTTCCCGAACTAGCAGCCCTGCAATGCGAATCTAAATCCAGGTATTCTGAGATGATTTTATATGCAGCCTGCCTAGAGATACTACGTACAGAAGGCCATCTGGAATGCGTCAATATCGAGTTGCTTACAGCGTTAAGAACTAACATTCACATGGGATATTACTCAGTTTCAAAGGAAGAACGTGACGCGCTACAAACTGAAATCGATCGCCTAATTTTTCCTGATAGTGAAAGTGCTGAAAAATATCTACGACAGTACGTTGAACCCCAGCTCGCTCAACCATGCCCTCACCCTGAAATTTGGATGCTGAGTGGAGAAGAGGTCTTTCATCATTCACGCGCGAAACTTTCTATTGAATGGCTTCATCGTTTTACTGATTTATCCCTTAACTCAGCAAATACACTTTTTGAAATTGCTGCTCAATACGGCGATCGTGAGGATTTAAAAAAGATTATTTCAGAGCGTTGCTCAGTTATGATGTCAAGCTGGCCTAATCCGACAAAAAATGAGGATATTGAACGCAAGCGAATATTCTGGCTGGTACGTGAGTTCTACTTTTTGGAGAATATTACGGATACTTATTGGGCATGGCTAAAATCTGATAAAGATAATTTATTGCATTTTTATGAACGCTCTGAGCGCATGAACCGAAGTGAGCACCATGCCTGGCCGGAACTTACCTCAATTAAGGTTGAAGCCATTTTAGACGCTTTCTTTGAACAATGGCCGCGTGTTGAACTGCCAAGTCATTGGGGCAGCGATAGCCCTAAAGAGGAAAAAGCCTACCGCTTTTTAACTGATTTAATTTGGTCAATTGAATCAGATATTCCTGACAATGCAATACCTGTACTGGGTCGCCTTCTTACAGATCCACGTTTCACGAGCCAGCATAAAGGGCTGCAAAGTATATACGCTGGTCAGCTCAGGAAAAAAGCGCTCAGGGATTTTGAACCACCGACGCCAGATGAAATAGTCCAACATCTGAATTGTGATTCAGTGGTTACTGTTGAAGGCCTGCGTCAGTTAGTTCTTCAGGAGCTTCATGATTTCCAGAAAGCGATTGATGGCGGGGAGTTTAACTCGGCAGATCGCTTCTATGAAAAAAATAAACGCCTTGATGAGGTAAAGTCTACGGAGATTATTGCTGAACGTCTCAATTTAAGACTCGAACCTCAGGGCATATCGATAACACCTGAGCATCAGTTGAAAGGTCAAAACAGGAGTGACTTCACGGCATCTAAGTTGATTGGTGGAAAAAGGCGGCTACTGGTTACGGAAGTCAAAGGCCAGTGGCACAGAGAGTTATATTCTGCCGCGTCAGCCCAACTCTATGACCGTTATTCTATCCACCCAGATGCCGAGCAGCAGGGTATTTTTCTTGTTATATGGTTTGGAGAGAGTGAGACCGTTGCAGGCCGCAAGCTCCACGGCATCAAAACCGCTCAGGAACTTAAAATCAGTATTGAAGCAGGGTTACCGGTTGATCTCCATGGTTTAATCGATGTTTTCGTTTTAGATGTTTCACGACAGAGTAAACATTAGAATTAGTAACATAGCCCCTACTTTGAATTTCTTGAGGGTGTTTTAAGTAATACACTATAAAAGAACTCAACAGTATTGTTACATCGAACATAAATATCCGATATCACCGCAGGTGTGATAACAGGCATTTACCACCGAAAAATTAACAAAAATTGGTGGTCACTCTGGTGGTCTTGACAGGCGGCGGATTCAGGTTTAGCTTACATATTAGCCACTTATTGGCTAAGGCGATTCCAGTCAGAGGAGCCAAATTTTAAAAGCCCGCTATCGCAAGATAGCGGGCTTTTTACATTGATGATGGTTTAGGATACGTTGGCCAGTTGATTCAATATTTG
>Ga0157364_1006796_pt1 | contig 11794 bp, 6 predicted proteins | sample AttsexASBM2_FD_111476 | JGI IMG/M metagenome (GOLD analysis project Ga0157364, IMG submission 111476) | Fungus gardens microbial communities from leaf cutter ant in Ribeirão Preto, State of São Paulo, Brazil - Atta sexdens ASBM2 | ecosystem: Host-associated > Fungi > Mycelium > Unclassified ...
ACCAAGTCAAGTTTTTAAGTTTGGGAACAGAAAGAAGTCACACGGGGCCAAATCCGGAGAATAGGGTGGATGAGGAATCAATTCATAGCCCAATTCGTGTAGTTTTGCCATTGCAAATGTCGACTTGTGGGACGGCGCGTTGTCTTGATGAAAGAGCACTTTTTTGCGCGCCAATCTTGGCCGTTTTTTTTCAGCTCTTCTTTTAAACGGTCCAATAACGTTGTATAATATTCTCCTGTTATTGTTTTATCCTTCTGCAAGTCAATTAGGATAATTCCTTGAGAATCCCAAAAAACAGTGGCTATCACCTTTCCAGCCGATAAAACAGTCTTCGCCTTTATCAGCGCACTTTCACCAAACATTATTCACTGCTTTGACTGCTGCTTCGTCTCAGGAGTGTAATGATGGATCCAAGTTTCGTCCACAGTCACGAATCGACGCCAAAAGTCCTGCGGATTGCGCTTAAATAGCCAAACACTGCATTGAAACGTCTTTTCGCATGCGTTTTTGATCAAGAGTAAACAATCGCGGCATCCAGCTTTTGTGTACAGCTTTTTTACATGCAATTTTTCGTGCAGGATGTTATGCACTCTCTCCGTGGAGATGCCTATGGCCTCAGCAATCTCACGCATCTTCATTCGACGATTTTCCATAATCGTACCATGGATTTTTTCCACGATATTCAATGTGGTATTCTCTCATGTCGTCTGGAGCGCGCTTCATCTTCAGTACAGGTTCGGCCACGTTTAAATTCGTTTATCGAAAAATAAATGGTCTTCAATGCAGGAGTAGAGTTCCCATGAATTTCGTTTAACTCGGCTTTGATCTGCGCTGCTGTCCACTTCTTTAAATAAAAGTGTTTTATTACTGCACGGAATTCGTTTTTTTCCATTTTTGCGGAAACTGCTAAACCACCTCGCTTCAAATGACTACCAAACGTGAACTATACGTCCTTTCTGGCTGAAATTTGGCCTGAAGGGATTCGAAGAATGGATCTTTCGAGATGTCGCGTCAAATGAATTGTAGCTCCATCTCATGGAAATTTACCAAACTTATCAAACGATCCTCGTATTGTAACTATCAATCGTCTTCGCTGTGGCTATAATTCTTTGAAATCTAACTTATTTAAATATAAGATAACCGATAGCGATAAATGTTCTTGTGATCTCATCGAAGACGGAAACCATATACTATTGCAATAAATTTTCCAAAGAAAGAAAGAATATGTTAGTTAAGTTTAATAAGTTGAATATAAAAGCTCCGTTGGACATTAAAGAAATTTTAAAAAGAATAAGATCGAACGAAATTGAGATAACTGATTTCTTTAATGAATGCAAGACCGATATATAAGTTTTTTCATTTAAGTTAAAAAGATCTTCCAAACATGTATTTTCCGTTATTACATTCTATAGCCTTAAGTATTGTTTTCTATATTAAGTTTAAATAGTTTAATTCTTGAGCGTAAAGACATCATAAGACGTGCTATCTCGTCCGGTTTCTTTGTTATTTCTATTGATGAAAGCTGTAAGACTGCGAATGTATGTAATATTGTATTAAATATAACTGTGGGCCAATAAAATGAATTATCTATCTATCTATCGTCCATAGATTTATAAAAGATTGCATACATTATGTTCTCTTCCATTATGGGATTACCTGAGTGCCTGCCAAAACACGTGACAATTCTCTCACTTCGCTCTTCATGCGCCAAGCGACTACGAACAATGGTCGTGCATTATGGCGGCAGGTGAATATGCCCTTATTCAGGGATTTTTAATAAAATAAAAATTGTAAAACGATATAAAATTTTTAAATCAGTTAAGTCCGCTCTATCTGTCCATAAGAGATGAAATGGTTATTCTAGGACACTTTGAATGAATTATTTATATACATCACAAGATATTATTTTAAGCTTTTAAAAGCTTGAAATAATTATTAAAAAAAAAGATTCCCGATTGCTAAACAATAGTCTAAAATTTTTTAAATATAATTCAATTTAAAAAATTTTTTAAATTTAAATTTTTAATTTTTTTGAATTAAATCATATATAAAATAAATTAATAAATTAAAAAATTATATTAAAAAACTATTTTAAATGATAATAAAAAATAACTAAAAAAAAAATATATATAAAGTTAAATTTAAAAAATTTTTTTAATTGAATTAAATAAGTTAACTAAAAATTAATTAAAAATTTAGTTTTTTATTTAAATTAATTTTTTAGTTTATTAATTTAATTCAGTTTAAAAATTTTTTTTAATTTAACTATATTTAAATAAAATTTTTTCTTTTTTTGCTAGACTATGATTTGGCAGCAGTCGGGAGTCTTTTTCTTTAAGAATTTATTCTTCTTTTAATTAATTTATTTTTAGTTTTTTTAAAATTAATTTTTTAGTTTTTTTTTAAATAATTTATACTTCTTTTAATTTTAATTTTTTTAAAAATTAATTTTTTAGTTTATTAATTTAAATTTAATTTTATATATTTTTTGAATTCAATTTTTAATGTAATTACTAATTCTCCAATTGTAAAATTTTATTGATTGTATGAATAAATGAAATGAAATATGTAGAGGTTTCGATTGATGTCATCATCAGCACATCAGAATTGCTTGGTTATTAAATGATAATATTCGAAAAATATTAAATTAACGTTCTTTATTCTAGATCTTTGAAAAATTAACCACTATATACACTTAAATTCAATATAATTGCGTCAAACTTTCTTTTACAAAAAACAAATTGGTGTCCTGAATGTACATAATTTTCATTTTTTGTGTATGTGTTAAGTTGTAATGTGACTCTCTATATTAAATAATATTACGTTACTTTTCAGCCTCGACTGTCTTAATGTTACAAAAAATAGAAGTCACAAAAAATAAGAATAAATCCATAATTTGGTATATTTGCTAAAATTAAAAATTTCTCATTAAAACAAAAATGTAGTTCGTATTAAGATTAAATATATAATACTGAAACAAAACATTAATCTGTTAATAAAATAAAAATATTCCTTATTAACCTGTGCAAAAATCATATTGCAACGATTCTTGAATATAAACCATTATTACTGCTCATATATATATCGTCGAATATTATTCTGTTTAATTGTTACCTTCAAATTGTCTCGGAGGATACGTCAACCCATTAAGATAGGAGAGAATAAATACAGGAAAAGTTAGGAGAAAAATCAGTGGAGAAGGCAGTTAAAGAAGAAGTGTAAATCTCAAGTAGTTTGTCTGTATCATTTTGCTTAGTAAGGCTTTACTTCTGCTTTTAGTAATTATTGCAGGAAGGTTAAACCTGATTGATGACCTTGACCTTGACATATTTTGTCAAGGCCATGACCCCGAGTAACCTCCAACAGGTTTTAACTGTCAATCACTCAATTTATTAACAAAAGAAGGTTTCAAAAAAACGTATTATTTGCTGCTATAACGAAAATTGTAAACCTATGTCGAATCTCACTTTGTGTTGTCCTCTCCCCCTGTCCCCTGCAGCACACTAACATTGAATCAATATCTCAGAAATCTTGATTTGCAACATTGTGAACATTACAGTAATATCGAAATGTAGATTCAATGTTGAAGAGATGTTGCAGAAACATCTAATGTCCGTTGAATTGCAATATTTGTGAAATATAAAAAATATTTCTCATATTAATTCAATATTGTTATTAAAATAAGTATTACTGATTATACGAAGGCAAGTCAATAAGTTCTTAGAAAATCTGTTAGAGAGCACTCACAGCGCATATCACGTTACTTTTTGACAAGTAGCATCTCTCAGCTGATTATTGTCAAATTTTGAGCGGAATTCATCGCGTGGTTTCATTTCTGTAGACAATTAAAGCGAACAATCTTTGTATTTTTTGCAAAATGGAAAAAAACGAGTTTCGTGCAATGATCAAACATCTACATCTACATCTATGAAAAGTTTAACGCTGAAAGAAATCAAAGCTGAGTTCGATAATGTTCATAGCACATCTGCACCAGCATTTGCGATTGTATACAATTGGATGAATGAATTTAAACATCGTCGTACATGTCATGCACCTCATTCGGGACGTTCAATTGAGACTGCTATGCCAGAAATTATCGATAAAGTCCACGATATTGTTTTGACTGATCGACGAGTGAAAGTGCGTAAGCTTGTTGAGGCCACAGAGGCATATCACATGACACATTGATTTCAATTTTGTACAAACAGTTGAGTATGAAAAAGCTATCGGCAGGATGGGTGTCACGTTTGCTGTGGATCATAAGCACTATCGTGTGACGAAACAATGTTTGGAGATGTTTCAACGTAATCCAGATGAATTTCTGTGTCGATTCATCACTGTGGACGAAACATGGACCATTACTTCACACCCGAGACGAAGGAACAGTCAAAACAATGGACTTCACGGGGTGAACCAGTTCTGAAGAAGACGAAGACCAACGATGGTGATTTAAAAAGATTGCGCAAAAAAATTCACAAAAAGAGATCATAATTGTAAGATAACTCATGGTTCTTTCATTATAACAATGTCCACTCAGCCTTGTCAATTCACAAGTTTTGTGCCAAAAATCAGACTGTCTAACTAACTGTCCTACTAACTGTCTAACTAACTGACTAATTGTCCTCCCTCAGCCTCCCCAGATCTTGCTCCTTGCGACTTTTTCTTGTTCCCAAAATTAAAATCAGTTCCCAAAATAAAAATTTAATTTTCGAGGCAAAAGTCGCTACAAACACTAAAACGTTGTACTCAAATAGCAATAACTCTGGAACTAAATGAGATGTAAACAATTTTTAAAAACTCAGTTACTCGGAAAATTATAACGATTAATGCTGCAAATCGTCTACGACGTTCCGTTGCCGAGTAATTAAAAAATTCGCTTATTTTTTTAAATTATGTCGTTTAGAAATGAATTTCGTTAAAAGATTAATTTAAGTGATTTAAATTTTCTATTTGACATGACTACATGACATTTTATTTGTGTTCATTTTTTAAAAATAAAATAGGTTTCGATATATAATTTATTCAATGCCGTTTTAACATTGTAGCAACAATCAATCTGGAAAATCAATAAAAATTTAATTTATGGTTAAATTTATTCAATATTTTTTTAATGTTGCAGCAACATTAATAATCAATGTGGAAGAATCAATATAAATACATTGATAAAACATTAAAACTTCAACATACACATTGCAATATCTCAGCAATATTTTTTCAACGTGTTGTATGCGTAGGGTGCGTTTGGAAAACTCGTAGGGTAAAATAGGGTAGAGTATGGGTAAACTCAAAAAGTCAGTAGCACTATGTTCAACGATTTTCTAAACGTAGAGTAAGATTTTAAGGTAACAAAGGTATAGTTTGCCGAAATAAAATATTATTTTCTACAGTAACAGTTATACTTTTTATTTATTTCACTTTCTGGGCAGAAATCGGTTTCTTTTTAATATTTTTCTTTCTAAATTCAAATGTAATTAAATATATAGAAAAATATAATCTAATGTTTAGAATAGAAAATAAAATCCCAGAAAATAAAAAATTTGTACTTACGAAGGCAAGTCAATAAGAAAAATATAGTAAAACACATTTTTTTTGATCGATTTATTTTTATTTCTCAACATATTCCTCTTTATCGATAATTTCTGGCGTAACAGCCTCAATTGGACGTCTCGAATGAAGTGCATCACATGTGGATGTATGACGTTTAAATTCATTCACCCAATTATATACAGTTGCAAACGCTGGTGCAGATGAGCTATGAACATTATCCAACTCGGCTTTGATTTCTTTCGGCGTTAAATCTTTCATATGTAGATGTGATTTGATTACTGCGCGAAACTCGTTTCTTTCCATTTTGCAAAAAATATATACAAAGGTTATTCGCTTTAATCTATAGAAATGAAATCACGCGATGAATTCCGCTCAAAATTTCAGAGACAAAGACAGTAATCAGCTGAGAGAGACTTGTCAAAATGTAATGTGACATGACACTGCAAGTGCCCTCTGAGAGATTTTCTAAGAACTTATTGACTCTGCCCTCGTACCAAATTGATCGATTAATAGAAGAATATCATTCTAAATAATTAAGTCTCTGTTTTCCAAACGATAAGAAACATGACATCCTACAATTGGATCAATGAGAGATGTTACAGTAGTTTTATTTTGTTTTATTTTTCGTCCACTTTTACCTATATTACTTTGCGCTAAAGTGGTGGAGCGGATTTACTTTGTAAATCTTTGAAAATTCAGAGGTTCAAAAAGCTATTCTAGAATACGATCTAGTAACTTTACTCGATATTTCTCAAGTGATATGTCAATTTTGCAAGACTCGAGTCAATTTTCGAACGGCGATTGGTAACATTTTTACTCGGAATATCCGGATTTCCGAATGCACCTTTTGGGAGCGTACCACTTCCACGTGAAGCGACTTCCATCTCATTTCGTCTCCTGCTTAAGATTGCACTTTTACGCGAAGCGATTTTCACTTCACTTTCTTCTTTCTGTTTAGGGGCGCATGACTTTTACGTGAACTCTCATCCCATCTTCCTCCTGCTTAGGGGCGCACGACTTCCATGCAAAGCGATTTCTATCCCATTTAAATAAAACCCGCTTCGCGTGGGGGGGAGATGGGATGGGGAGTCACTTCGGGTGAAAATCGTGCGTCCCTACGCAGGAGGGAGAAAGATGGAGTGGAAGTCTCTTTCGATGAAAGTCGTGCGTCCCCAAGTAGGAAGGAAGGGAGAATGAAATCACTTTGCATTTCGCATATAAAGTATGACCCTATGCGCTACTATACATATATAATATATATATAATATTTTTTATTATTATATATATATAATACTATACATATATAATAATAACAAAAATGATGAGAAAACATTTTGAAAGAAAATTTTTGTTTTTAAAGCAGGAATCTATTTTAAAGCAATGAATTTTTTTCTACAATATATAGAAAAGAGACGTTATTTTTTAAAACTATTTTTGTACTTAATAACTTTTTAACAAATGGCTACTGCCGGCTAAAACTTGTTGGAGATTACTCAAGGTCATGACTTTGACTATATACGTCAAGATCAAGATCATAGACGAGGTTTAACCTTTTCACAATAATTACCCTGTTTTTTAAAGTTAATCAGAAATCATCCCCTTATAGCAAGAAGGTTCTATGTTTAAAATGTTGACATTATCCTATTTAAAATTATGATTCATTTCAATATGATGGCAAGAAGTAACAAATTTGTCAGTAAATTTATTAATATCAGAAGATTTTTTTATTTTTGTAATTCATTGCCTTTTCGTTTGTTCAACGCAAATCGCTTCACAGTCTTGACAGCTAATCTTATACACATCACATTTATTCATTGTTTTTAAGAGATCTTTTTCCTGTTTTTATGAAAGTATTAAGCGAATTTATTAGTTTATATATCAGATGAAAACCAAATTATGTTACAATTTTAAACTTCTCTGAGACAAACGTAAACGTATGAAATCATGAAATAACTTCTTGGAACAACATTGTTTGACTTACGTCTATGGAACTTTTAAGATCTATCCTTGAATGAATGAGCTATCCTTTTTATTCAATTATTATCAGTGGTGTTACGACTGGCAGTTTAACATTTTTAATTATATGCGAAAATTGGAATTAAGTTATGTCGCGTCGCTGCCGTGTAAGGAGAGGTAGACGACGGCGTGATTAAAAGAGTGATGGATTGTTTATTAAAAGATAGAAATACGATCAATGTGGGGACGAATCTCAAGCTGAGCGGCAAATCGTGAGACTACAAGCGCTGGCGTATCGCATGCTACAGAATTCTTAGAGTATTTAATTGAATAGAACTTGCTGAGAATTAATATTAATCATTCAAACTCTTTCATATTGAATTTTGATATCTTTATGAAGATTAAGATGATGATGTCTAAATATAATTAGGTGTCTAATCATATTAGTATTAATGATATTAGTTATCAGAAAAAAGTATTTGACTCGACTTTTAGCATTCATTTTTTTGAAATCGAAACAGTAGTTGATTCAAGTAATTCATGTTCATTTAGAAAAGAAATTTGAACGCAAATGTGGTGTAACAGACAGCGCACTGGTCTGATATTTTAGAGATCCCGGGTTTGATCCCCGGCAGAACAATTTTCATACACTCGTAGTTTTTCTCGGAAGGCAATGGCAAACCACCGAGTAGTATACTTGCCCAGGAAACTTCCTTACCAAAAATTGTCATTCGGAACCGGCGTTTAAATTATAGAGCCTCATGTACGATCAGTGTGTGCGCAAAGATATATGAAAGAGAGAGAGAGTTCTACGCGCTGAGATAGCGTATGGCACTTAAAGAAGAAGAAATAAGGAAATTTACAATAGAACCGAACAATTCAAGCGATTTTATCATTTCATAAAAGAGAAGAGGGGAATGGATCGAAAGAAAAGTAATTAGTGTGCTAAATATAATATTTTACTATAATAAATACAATTTTTATTGTTTACAACGTATCCTGCCAGAACACGGTTACCGTCCAACTGTCGACAGGAATGTTGGAAACCTGATGGAATTATCGCGAAGATTCCTTCTGCGAAAAGGACTTTCAGGACCTGACGCGAGACGGTCATTTGCAAATATTTAAATGAAAAGTCAACGTAAATTGACTGGAGGATAACGTATAGACGAAAAAACTGAGCAACTCCTACAAGCGGTCAGCCCAGACAAAGGGGAACATCTGAGCAGCTTCTACAAATGCGATCAGCCTATTTGGGATGTAGGAGAAAAAAACAGAATGAGAGAAAACTGAAACATGTGTTCTTTTTCAAAAATTATATTGTTTTAGATATTCTAAGCTCGACGTGTCCCGCTCCGAATTCAGAATTAATCTTCTGAGGACCCGCATATTTTTTATTTTAAGGGCTAGAACTTTTTTGTCAATGTCATGGGATTGAGCAGTAAAAAAAGTGGCGTCATTATTGAGTCTTTAAAGGGGCCTCCGGTCTTTCAAAAGTTAAGAATAAATCCATACTGGATCGAAGAATGTTCTGATCTGCTCGATTTTCGCCGTACTTACATAGATGTAAGTTGTTGGCGCTCGCGAGTCGGAAGGAAAGGGAGATTTCGATTTTCCGAAAATTGCCAAAGGATATTGAACTTCCCATAGAAATATTGATTGTGCCAAATTGGAAAAATTAATTTCATGCATTTTTGAAAGATTGAATTGATTTTTTGTTCTTTAATAAAGTTTCAGAGTTATTAACTAATTTAATTCTCAAGTTTCGCTTTATCTGAGCTGCTCTTTTCTCGGATCCTGATTGATCGGGCGCCTCGCATAAAACATGACTAATTCGTCTTTGTTTAAATCTATTTCAGGTATTTATAAAGTAATTACAATGGTGAACGATGAACTGAATAGAAATATAAATAATATAACATAGAACTATAAAATAATAATTATATATATTCTTAGCCTTAGCAATCGAAATTTCATGCGGGAATTCGAGCGACGAGTGACACGCGCGTCGCGGGCCATGATTGGTGCGCCATAACCGATATTTATTTTGAGCGATTACAAAAGTTGAAATGCTTTAATCAAATTAATTTTTAGTGATTTTTATGTAGGATATGTAGGATTTTATGTAGGATTTAGGTAGCAATGCGATAAGGGCCTCGGCTCGTGCGAACAATTTCCTCATCTCCGAATGGAGTTATCTCCTTCAATTTCGTTGTCGGCATCACACACATACATTGGCACACGGCAGGCAAGTGACTTGATTGCTAGCCAATTGGTTGACGCCAATTGATTGACGTACGTGTTATGCTATACCGGCGTGATAGAGAGCAATATTATTATCCGAAATAGGTTTTCGCTTGGAATATTCATTAAATGTTCGAACTAGAATATTTTATATAGGCGATGTGAAATTAATTAACAAAAATAAATATAACGTAAAATGAGAGAGGGGTAAAAGAAGAAATTTATATGGACGTAATAATGGTAAAAATAAAATGTTATGGACAGCAATTATTTAATATTGATGTTAACCAAATTCTTATTTTTATTTTCTGTACAGAATTTGTGACTTCTGCATAACATTAAAACAATCGGGACTAAAAGGTAACGTAATATTTAATGAGGGTCACATTACAACTTGACACATACAAGAAAATGAAAATTATTACATACATTCAGTCAATTTGGTTTTTATAGAAGAAGATTTGACGCAATCGTGAAGAATTTAAGTATATACGTGTATAATGGTTAATTTTTCAAAGATCCATAAAGAATGTTAATTTAATTTTTTCGAATATTATCGTTTAATATCTAGGCAATTCTATTATACTAATGATGATGATGATTGAATAACATCGAAATGTCTGCATATTTTAAATATTGATAAATAGGTATCGCATCCAATGATGCGCTGTTGTGAGAATTATTTCCACGGGAATGTTTGTGCGCATGCATAAACTGCCGTTACAGTTTCGTATTGGCTGTTTTCACATCGTATCGACATGCATGCGCATAAACATCTCGTACGGGAATAATTCCCACAATAGTGCATCACTGATGTACTATCATCGCATCTATGATGTACTATCATCTTCTGCGTTTTGGTCTATATACTCTTTTAATGTTTATTATTTTCAGGATTGACAAAAGGGTTACTTTTCAGTTACTTTATCGTTACTTTCTATAGTAAACAATTTGATGACGATATTGCAATTTTTTATGATGGTAACGCGAACTAATTAAACGTTAAAGTTGTGTTAAGGTTAGAAAAGTCACTTTGAAAAGTAATTTGTCATCATTACGCGTTATTTAAAAAAAGTAATAAGTAACGCGAGTAAAAAACTAACGCGTTATAAATGAATGGAAAAGGGGTTATTTATTTCAATGAATTTTTCAATCCACACATAAGTAACGATTGAACTCTGATGTTACTATTACCGTCATAAAAAATTCACAATGTCATTATCAAATCGTTATTATAATACGATAACGATCAACAAAGTAACGACGTTACAAGTAACGCGTTACTACTAACCTTGATTATTTTTCAACACAATTCAAAGAGTCAATTATCATCATTATACTTGTTTATATTTATGATTTTTATATCGTAATTTTTACGTTTTTGATATATTTTAATTTTCTTCAGTAAAAAGTGATTCTCTAGATGCAAAGCATTTAATTTTTTTATACTACGTATTTTTGTTTGTTAATGGAAGTTTTTACAATCATTAATATTCGTATATCGGTAACTATTTTAGAATTTACGTGATGGATTTAGTATTTGAATGGATCAAACAGAATGGAGGAGTCGAAGGTATGCAAAATTCTGCCAGAAACAAGAGTAACAAAATATATAATGTGATTGATGGATCAGAAGGATTTTATGTGTGTCCTGTAAAGTCAGATGTACGTAGTAAAATGAATATTCCATTCAGAATAAAAAATGGTGACGAGGAATTGGAAAAGAAGTTTCTTTTAGGTGCCACAGCTCGCGGTATGCTGCAGTTAAAAGGTCACAGGTCAGTAGAAAACGTAATAATTAAAATAAAATCTCAATTATAATGGCAATAATTTATTATTATTGCAAAATTTTTTACCTTTTTGGAAGAAGATAAAAAAGGCGCCAAGCAGGCGCTTCTCAATAAACGTAACATTGTATGGTATGATATATTAGGTGTACAAAAAAGTTCTGAGTTTTTTTTTGTAAAATTCAATCTTTATTCGTATGTAATCGTACGGAAATGGCTTGCTGCGTAACGCCAAGCTGTTCTGCAAGCTCCTTTTCAGT
>Ga0157364_1006797_pt1 | contig 11793 bp, 10 predicted proteins | sample AttsexASBM2_FD_111476 | JGI IMG/M metagenome (GOLD analysis project Ga0157364, IMG submission 111476) | Fungus gardens microbial communities from leaf cutter ant in Ribeirão Preto, State of São Paulo, Brazil - Atta sexdens ASBM2 | ecosystem: Host-associated > Fungi > Mycelium > Unclassified ...
ATATCTCTGTCCTATTTTTCATTCTTTAACACAAGTCACAACCATCTATGTATTTTCCTATATCTCTTGTTATTCCTGGCCACCAGCAGTTTCTTGTCACCAATTCCATTATTTTCTACCTCCCTTTATATTCTATCACTGGCATATCATGATATAACCATATTTCTACTCTCAGCTCCTTATTTTTTAGTACATATATTTTTCCTTTCTTCAACACTAATTTCCCCTTTATTTATCATTCATCTTTTTGCAATACTTTTCTAATATATCTACCTCAGGTTCTTTTATTTGCTAAACTACAAATACATTGTTTTTTAATTAATGTCTGGTTTTCATTGTCCTTTTCTACTCTTACTTTCTAGTCCAGTCTCCTACTAAGTCCATCTACTTTTTCCATTTTTGTTTCTGGTACATATTTCAAGATGAAATCAAATCTTGATAGGTAGACTACCTGTGCCCAATGAGCTTGTCTTCTGTTCAATTTCTGCACTTTTATGAAATATTCTAAGTTCTTGTGGTCTATCTAAATCTTAAACTTGAACTTTGCTCCCTCTAATAAATATCTCCAGTTTTCTAATTCCCTGATTATCACCAACATTTCTTTGTCATGAATTTCATAGTTTCTCTCTGTCTCATTTAGAGATTTTGAGAGGAAAGCTATGGGTCTCTATTTCCCATCTTCACATTCTATGGATAAAACTTCTTCTGTTGCATAATATAATGTATTAACTTCTATTCTCAATTTTTTGTCTAAATCTGGTGCTGTCAACACCAGTTCTTTTGTAAATCCTCATTGAATACCTTCTCTTGCCTCTCTGTCCAATCCCACTTTTGATCCTTTTTTACTAGGTTATGCAATGGTTTGGCTATAGATGCAAAATATTTAATGAACCACCAATAGTAATTAGCTAGTCCTAAAAACTTCTATATATCCTTGACTTTCTTTGGAGTTAGCTAATCCAACACTCCCTTCACCTTCACCTCCTTCATCTTAATTCCTTCCAGCCCAATCACTACTTCTAAAAACCCTACTTCTCTAACTTTCCACTTGTATTTTTCTGGTTTTACATATAGGTTGTTCTCTGCTAACCTCTTCACTACTTCTTCTACCACTTCATCATATCCTTTCTCCTCTTCCATTTCTATGATTACATCATCAATAAAGCTCACTATATCTCCAGTATTGATCAAGTTCTGTAAGATCTTGTTTGGAATGTTACTAGAGAATTAGTTAGTCTTTCTCTTCCTTTAATAACAGATACATCTGTCTTATCTTCAGTACAAATCCTTTATTTACTTCTATCACATAGTCCCACACTTTTATTGGCATCCTCTCACTTTCTTTCTTTCTGAAGACATAGATCCACTTGTGGAACCTTTGAGGAACCAGTTTCCTGGCCTCTTCTTCAGACTTTGCCACTTCTTCTTCCTCATCCCAAATCTTCCATTCTTCTACTATTTTCTTGACCTCTATTGTTCTTTTTTTTTGTTTTTTCTACTCCTTCTCTTCTTGTTTCTTTCCCTCTTTCTCTTTCTTCTCCTCTTTTTGCCACCCTGGTTTTCCCTACTTTGGCCTCCACTACTTTCTACATTCTTCTGGACACCTCAACATTTTCACCTCTTCTGTTCTTCAGTCAGTCTCAGGATTATAGTGAGCAAGCCACAGCCTTCTCAAAATCACACTCTATTTCTGACTACCAATCACACCAATCACATCAATTTCTATCCTTTCTCTGTGCTCTTGATAATAAATATTGACTTCTACTATATATTCAATTGGTCTCTCCTTATTAAAAGAGCTATCCACATTCCTTATATGTATTGGTCTTTCTATTTTCTTCAACTTAAACCTCTGCTTCTTAGCAAACTTTGGACTCATAACTAGCTCTATTGCACCACTATCCAACAATATCTCTACTGTCACTTCTTTCTGCATATCAATTCTCTCAAGACCAATCTTCACCATTATTTCTCTTAGTATGTTCTTATTGTCTGGATTGCAACAGAATGTATTCTCTATTACTCTACTGAGCATTGCAAATCTATTATGTATTCCAATCTTTTTTCTTGTCCTACTATTCTCCAATTCTTGTAATTCCATATAATATAACTAAACCCTCCACAACTATGTTATAGGTGCATAAAAATTACATTTATCTTCTCCACTTCTTCCATGAGAGCAGGTCCTGCTAGCACCTACTGTTGAGAAATTCTCTTCCTTCTTGGCCAAATCTAAGGCTGAGGTAATCATTTTCCTTGTACTCTACCAATAGTTGCTAATGTATTTATTCTTTGAGTTAGAGCTTCTATTTTCCTTCTTTCTCTTAATTTTTCCTCTTCTTGCCTACTCTTTCTTCAATATATATTTAGATTCATTGTCCACTCATACCACTGCTTGATGCTTCTGGAGGTGTTCTAATTCCATTATTTTTTGCTAGATTACCTTATTCATTCACTACTTAAACTCTTCTACTAATAGTCTCTTCTTATAACTACTTCCTCTAGCTGCCCTTCTGAACTCTTGTACAAGCTCCTCCATTATTCTACTTTCTTGCTTTACCTTTTTCAATTCTGCTACCTTCAGTATCTTATCATCTCTTTCTCTAAATTCTTCTTTTAAATCTGCTGGAAATTCTTCTATTATATCTTTTTTCCAGATATTTGCTAATTCTCTCTACATATAAGGCAAAACCTACTACACTTACTCTTCTACTACTGCTTCTCTCATCTTCATTCTTATATATAATCTACATGCCATCAAAAAACCAGAAATCTTACTTGCTATCCTATCAAACATTTGACCTAGTGTTGGATTGAGGAACTTCTGCTACTACTACTTCTATTCCTCCTACTAACAAGATTTGGAGTTGTGCTTACATTGTTGTGAGCTACTCTTGTTACTTGATGATTTGTTTATAATAATTTGAGTTGTATTGACTTATGTTATAGTAAAATAGGAGTAAATCAATTGGAGTTGGTGATGATAACATGGGTAGAAATGTAAGAGGTGATGAAGTGTAAAGAGTATTATAACTTAAGTCCTTGAGTAAAAATAAAAGATGACTTTTGTATTAAATAATATAAAAGAACTCAATAGAGTTCCAAGTATAAGATAGTCTACCTTATATACTATAGGCTATGGTCTATGTGCACACTATAACTAACCTATTCTAATATCTATATGCTTTCTATAAGACTAATATATTATTACTATACTATATAATATTATCTATTCCAGAATATTCTATAATCTCTTATGTGTCATGTGATTCTGTAACTTATAACTGTGACATTATATCACACTCTTTGCTGAAGTCCCAAAAGAAAGTAAAACCAAAAATAAAAGAAAAAACAGAAAATAAAAATAAAAGAGAAAGAAAATAAATAAAACCAAGTCTATTCTTTACAACTCTAACATTGCTTTCCACTCATCTTCTTTTATTCTTATATCTTTATAGTCCCATCTTAGATCTAACTTCATAAATATCTTCTTAGTCCTAATATTTTTGATAATATCCAAAATAAGTAGTAACAGATAATTGTTCTTTACTGTCCCTCTTATTAAGATACTAATAGTCTTGTATCATTCTCTTATTTTCATTCTTCTTCCCTACAAAGAATACTAGTACAGTCTGTGGTGACTTTAATGGTCACATATATCTCTTTCTTGTCTTCTTCTGAATAAATTCTCTTACTTCTCCTCTCACTTCTCTGGACAAGAGATAGATTTTCCCTCTTCTTGGTACAAATCCCTCCTTTAAATTGATTGCATGGTCCCACATCTTTCTTATCAGCATCCTCTCACTCACTTTCTTTCTGAAAACCTTAATTTACTTGTGGAATTATTCTAGTACCAACTTCCTCATCTTCTCTTCTGATTTATAACTAGTATTTCTTTAGAGATGTTGTAATGACCACACTGCTATGGGAATATATCCTCAGAATAGGTAGACATATAACATAAGGTTAACATGTGATGAACATGATATACTATTATTGTTAGGATGACTGAACAAAGTCTATAAAGTTATAGTAGAGTTTGTGTCTTCAGGAGAATTCTAAGTATATTATTTATTTATATAATCAATAAATTATGAATAAGAGAACAGAATGGAGTCTTCTGAAAGCAATAGCTACTATAAGTACTCTACAGTTTATACCAATTAATCAGAATAGTTCTGATATAAGTAAAGAATAATAGAAACTAGATGGCTAGAAATCTTAATGGAAATATCTGAAAGATTGTCTGTCATAAAAACCACTAACCAAAGACAGTCAATAGTACACTAAGTAGTCTTATAGATGAGAATATCATAAGAATCACAAGAAAGAGTAATATAGAGAATTGAGGGCCTCCATAGAGATGTCCAAGTTAGTAGGAGTAGCTGTAGGCAGATCAGACTTACTCAATACAGTAGCATCACTAAGTTTGAGGTCAGGAAATAGAACTGGTAGTGGAGAAGGGAGCATAGCAACAGTAATTTTTACCAGTGATCTAAAATGAGAGTTGTTAGCAATATATAATAAGGTAGAAATCTGGCAGATCTTGGCAAGAATACTAGCCATCAAATCATTGCATGTCTCTAAAAGAAGATGCTGTAAAGCAGTAAGGCGGTGACTGAGTTGGGTGTGTTTAACTGATTACATGAAGGAAGAAGATAAGAAAAGAGTCTGAGAAGACCTTGAAAAAGAAGGAATAGATTTTATAAAGAAAAAACTAGGCTCTGATGTATTTCTATACTATATATACTACTATTACAAGTTCTACTCTAAACTATATGTGTTGTCTATAAGTCTACTATATTGTTACTACAAGATAAACATACTATAGCTATATCCTTAACATCATTGTTCTAGTTTCTTCTATTATGTTCCAAATCTATGACATCACATGATGTGATGTATTATAAAGAAAATTGAAATGCTAAAGACATAGTGATGAACTAACATCCTACTCAAAAGAAAAGGCATTAGCATTAAATTGGAGAAATAACACAAAGTGATATAGTATATCTCTTTTAGGATTCCAATAGTTGTTGAATCTCCTGCATCCATGCAAGATATATTACCTGGTTTCAATAGGGTATAGACTATATGGGCACAAAAACTCTTCCTTAGAGAAGAATCTCAGTTAATACTCACTTATAGGAGCATGATTGACAATGGCTCTAGTAGCTCGAGTATATAGTGAATTGGAATGGCCAAATAGTTGCAACCATAGACTGCCTTTATTGGCTGACAGTTTGATATAATTGAGATTATTATCAAGTAATTCCAAAAAATTCTTTCCTTTAAATTCTGATGCTTGGAAGGATATTCTCTATTGGGAGAGAATAGAGTCACTATCCCATTTTTTGCAGTAATCCCAAGACAATTTGCATAGAAAGATAGAAAAAGGGATGAAACTCTTAGAATCTTTGTCCACCATCAAATGTAATGGCCAATTTTGTTTGCTGGAGCAATTTCAGAACTTGATATGATTGTTGTAATTTTTTAGGAAGAAACTTCTGAGTTCCCAAGAAATAGCAGCAGAATAAATCTGGTAAGGGTGCAACAATGAATTGAAGATTTTTCTGGCAGTATGGAGAGAATCTGTAATGATAATGATATGATTAATATTAGTGGTACCAGCTGCTTGGTTGATACCACATCAGATGGCAAATAGTTCAGCTTCAGTGGTTGTAACATTGACAACACTATGGATTGTCTTGATGACAGGTTTATTATGTGAATGAATATATACTATAGATATAGCAACATGGTTCTTGATACTAGCATCAGATACAACAATGGAAGATGAAGGGTTGAAGGACACTTTGAATATGATGTTATCAAGGTTCCTAATGTGATTCTTGACATTTGAAGAACACAGGTGGAATGGAAAATGATCTGGGAATAAGTCATAGAAATGGTGACTAGGGAAAAATTCCTCATCAAAAGCTGAAAAGGAAGGGATGAGTTCATTATGTCTATTATCCATGTCAATAAGAGAGGAGATAAGATGTAATCTTTATTTGGGAGTGAGATTGTTAATAGAACTATAGTAAGGAACATGATTGTATGATCTATCGGAACTGAGAATAGATTTAATGATGTGGTTAGAGGGAAGCAATGAGCCTCTTAGAAGTGCTCTGTTGTATAATTTCTTAATATGGAGATAAATAGGAATGAGGCCCGAAATAGCTTTGATTTCTACTGATAATAATGTTTAAAAGGCACCAGATATCCAGAGGGCAGCCCTATGCTGCATTTTTTGGAAAGTGTTGAAGGGATAAGACAACAGGGCCTTGTTGTAATACCACAATTGGAAGCCATAAAGAGCTATGGGTAGCACACAGCATTTGTAGAGTCTATGCTTTTGGAGGGGATTGATCTCTCTCAATGAGTTGCCAAGCATTTTCATGCACTTCATCATAAAAATGGCTTTGTTAGCATAAAAATCAATGTGATGCTGAAAAGTTAATTTTCAATCAAAAAAGAAACCTAGGTATTACCAGATATTCCTGGGGAGTAATACAGGGCCAACTAAGGAGGAGAGATCTAGAGAAGGAAGGTTAAAGACTCTATGCAATCTATAAAAATAGAACACTTCAGTTTTTCCATGTTCCACTACAAGACCAAACTTTGTAAGAAGAAAAGAGATGACATTGTAGCTACAAAAAAGGTTTGCATTTGAATAAGAAATAGATTTGTTCTGTGAGATAAAGAGAACATCATCAATAAAGAAAATGATAGAAATAGGATTTTTTAGGATTTTTAATCATTTTTCCAAGATATGAAAAATGGGAGAAAGATAAAGAGCACTTAGTTTTTCTTCCTATAAGATAGTTCTTAAAGAAGGACAACACTTTATAATCAAGTCTCATTTTATTTATGATAAGAGGTAGAAGGTGATGGTTAAGCAAAGGAAAAAACTACACAATATCAAAAGCAAGTGTACTTGTGGAGAAATTTTTGATCCATACTGAGTAAATAACATGAGTAAGAGCAACACCAGCATCTGTAGTTAATCTGTGCTTGAGACTACCTAACTGACATAGATAGATAAAATTGTTAGAGATTGTAATAAACTGTAATCTTTCTCTGATCATTTTCTCAAATAGCTTCTCCAATGTGTTCAGCAACACTATGGTGTTATGGAACGCTTGAACACTAACAATTTTTATTTTTCTTTTCTTTTATTTTTCTGATTTTGTATTGATTTTCATTTTCTTTTCTTTTATTTTTCTTTTGGACAATAAAGAGGCATGTGACACTGCAGTCACATGCCAGGTCACATGATGTGACATCATATGCCTAGAACATGGTGGAAGAATCTGGAAGATGATGTCAGGGCACATGTATACAACATAGTAGCCTTGAGTAGAGAATGAAACAGATATGAGGTTGTAGTATGGACAATAGGGCAGGCTTAATTATTGGTAGCACAGACCAGGCATGTTTTGTATATATAGGACTCTAATTTAGCAGAGACTCTTTGTCAAGTTCTCTTGTGATTTTCCCCACTTGATTGCCTACTGAAGAGTTTTACTCGCTTGTATAACTATTGAACTTTGTGTCTAGTGGTTGCCACAACATATGGGATAGAAGAACTTGGGAGAGTTATATGATTTTTTGTTGGGTTTAGGGATAATAACAGTTGTAGATGTTTTGAAATGGGATGGCCAGTGTTCTAAGTCAATACATGCATTAGCAATATCAATGAGTTTGTTAATGCACTTGTCATATCATATGATTTGCTTGATGTGGCTCCATGATATTTTATCAGGTCTAGAAGCTGATGAATTGTTACATTTGCCAATAGCATTGATGAGCTCTTCTTTTGAGAATAGGGCCAACATCTTAACATCTTTGTCAGAGATTTCATTTAGAAGTTGGAAGTCAACTTCTCAAGATTGTGTGGAATTGAATGAATTGTGTAGAGTATCCTATAAGTCGTCCAGTTCAATATAAGGTCAACCATTAAACAAGATAGATTCAATGGTTGGGAGCTTACATTTATTGACTCAATTCATAAGTTCCCATGGGCTGTACTTTTTGTTTGAAATCTTGTTGATTTTATTATCAAAAAAGACACACTTTGTTCTTTTGACCATCTTTTTGAATTTTTTCCAATCTTCCAGACTTTGGAATTGTCAGTATTTGTTGATATCAGTGCAACAGTCTTTGTTCTACCATGTTTTAGAATGTTTAGTAATATTAATGCACTTGGAGTATTTGAACCAAATACTGTTAATATTGAAGACTAGTATCTAAACAATGTTCTTAAAAGCTTTGATGCTTTGAATATGGAATATGTCTATTTGTTTGACAGAGTTAGCAAGTTCTTCAATGAAGTGATTTTCCTCTTTGCTATTCTTAGTAAGAGATCATTTCTTTATTGGTATACATTCTTCAAATATAGAGATGTTAACAGTAATAGGAGTGTAATCTGAAGATAACCTCCAATCAGGATGAATATGGTAATTGTCGAACTCTAATGAGAACAGTCAAAGAAAGATAAGATCAAGAACTAAATTGGAGTCTTGATTATTGTCAGAGTATCTGGTAGGAAAGAATTCAGTAGGTTTAGAAAGAACTAATTGAAATGAACCAGCAATGTCAAATAGAGAATCTCTATATGAAGAATGGTGAGAAAAGTATGGGTCCTAAAAACTATCTTTCATGTTGAAGTCTCCTATTATGATGAGGACATTATTGATATTGACTTCAGTATTCTTAAGATACTTTAAAGCTGACTGGAATGAGTCCAAATATACATTAATCAGAAAGAAGATTAAATCTTGATTGAAAAAGGAGATACACAAAAGTCTCCATGATTAAAAATGTCATTTCACAGAGAGAAACAAAGAGAAGAGATACAAATGTTAATGTAAGTGATAACCCTAAGATATTCAGGTGCACATGAAGAAGATCTAGTGAATGTAATCTAGTTAAGATAATGAGAAACTCCAACTAGTTTGTCACCTTTGCCACTAGTGGAACTGAGGATAGATTAGATGACCAACCAAGGAGGTTCTTGGATGAATATAATGTCAAAGGAAGATTGGGTCTTCAGGATAGTGTTAATGATGAGATTATTCTTATGAAAATTCTGTGAGTATAATTTTATGTTGTCATAAATCATTGTTTGGCACTGCTTATGGCTGAGCAAATTGATTTACTCCTACTCTCATGTAGTTCCTGTTGTTTTTGGCTATGCTACTGTCTGTTGAAGCAGTGTTTTCAGAAGAGACAGATATTAAAGTCTGCTTGGTGGTCTCCTCAGCAGTTTGAATACTTGAAGGAGTGAGAGCATGGCTTACTGTTATAATTGATACCTTGAGGATGCAACATGGAGAAGATCTAAGGGTAATGATGTCACAATTGGCTGTGCTGAAGTAGTCTCAGTCAGTGCCTCATGTAGTAAGTGCTCTATCCTTGCTTTATCCTCATGTACTATGACTCATTTACCTTATGGACTACAACCTGTTTCCTTGTATCTTTCTTATATATATAGCATAGATACTATCCTGTATTCTTATGCTTTACCACTTATACATCTTCCCTATTCTCATCTCAAGTCTTTGCCTAAGTGTAACCTGAGCTCTAAGAATAAAGGTCATAATACTTGCTCTTCTTTGTTTCTAATCTGGGTGGATTAGTTTTCTTGTTAGCTTTGCAACACCATCCAAATTGTCTATAGTGCTCAGATTTGTAAGAACTATTGTATTTAATGTATTTAGTCCCTTGAATGTAACATGAGAATGTTGAGTGTTCCTATCTCCAATAGTTCTTGCATTGAGTTATGCCTGAGTTCATGTTGGCTCCTCAAATAATGGCAATGTAATTACTCACATTGAAACACCTGTTAATGAGCATTTTTGCATTGCTACCACTTTGGACATCCCATATATCAATCTAAATGATCGCCATGTTAGATTTTGGAGAAACTTTGATAACTCTTGGTTTTGATACTAAGAAGATATTGTTAAAGATATGGTTTTGTTTTAGTATATCTGCAACCATGTTAGAGTTGATGGGAGAGGTGGTGTTCTCTTGGAGATAGGGTAAACCAATGATTTTGAGGTATAACTTTGATTGTGGAAGCCTTGGGAAGTCAACTTTGTTGGAGTTGATACAATTGGCACCTTTGATATACTGCTCAATAGTTTGCAAGTCTAAAGATGAGGCAATATTGTTAGTTACAGCAATGATACCTGCATTATCAGCATGGATAAAGTTAACCGTAATGTTGGACTTAATGTTCTTTAAAGTCCTGTTCATGTTGAAAGCATAGGTATTGCTTTCACTCATGGGAATGATAACCTGTTTTTGTAATGGTCCTTTGTAGTCAAATTGATACAAGGCTTAGATTTTGAGGTATTGAAGGCTTAGATTTTGAGGTATTGTTTCTATTAATGATTTTCTGGATGTTGTTAATACTTCTGGCTTTTAATAACAGGAAGGCTTTTTTTATTTTCAAAACCTCTTTGATATTGCCTATGGGTTTGGTCACTTGTGCATATGAAGTGACTTTGGCCTTGATGTTAGTAGCTGATTTTGTAGGTATGAAATACTTAGAAATTTCTTTTACTTCCTTTGGCAATTTGGCCAGAATTGGAGGAGGGATTCATCTAATTCTAGCAGGTTTGTCAGCACTTTTCTTTCTTTTCTTACTATTCTTTTCCAAGTTAACTCTAGGAGTGAACTTAAAAGCTACTTTTTGCCTAAAACTATTATTGTAATTATTAGCAATAAACAAGTTCCATCTAGAATTGTAGATAGAAGAGATGAGTTTCTAGGCTGCTTTACTTATGCCATCTAAGTCCTTGATATCATTAGCTTTAGCTATATCAATCTTGTTGTTTTGAATATATTTGGCTATGTAGGTCATAAACTGTTTGAGGTTAGATATATTAGAGAAAAGGTATTCTAGCAATCCATAAAGGGAAACAGAATGGAAGTTACCATCTCAAAGTTCTAGTTCCATAAGTTGGTTAGAATCATATAAAAGTTGGATGTTAATAACACCATCATTATCAATATGAGTAGGGCATAAGAAGTTTAGGGCTGGTACCTCATTTGAAATACATTGGAGCACTTGCGGAAACACTAAGTCAATTGCCATATTGACACAATGTGATTCTTGACTCTTGTTATTATACAAAAGTTGAGAACTATTGATAGGTTCCCTAAATTCTTCATCAGGGAAGTCATTTTGTATTTCCATTCTTTTGTAATAAGAAATGGTAGAAGTCTTTGACAAAACTGAAGCACTTCTTGAGTTGATACTATTAGAAGAAGGAAACCTTCCTCTGATATCATCATAATTATTAACATACTTATTGGCATTAATATTTATCACTGATTCAACTGGTAAACAAGCTATTTGGAGGGTAGTAGATAGAATAGCTGAGGTGAAAAACTATATATTTCTTAAATCTCTATTGGATACTACCATGCAAGATAGTGGTATAAGAGAAAGAAGGATGATCTCTTTATCATCCAAGAAATAAAAGAAATAGAAAATAAAATAAAAATAAAATAAATAAAAATAAAAATATAATATAAGGGTTCAACTATACTATAACATTGTCTAGAGGTACACAGAGTATAAAGTAATAATGATGTGATTTATAATAGTAAGTATAACTTATAGTAATAGTATTATGTTATATCTTATTTTAGCTATTTGTCTCATAACTATAAATAACTCTTATTCTCTTATTTACACTTTCTAAACTCTTCCAGTACAGATCAAATTTCTCTATTTCCTCTTGGATATTCTCACTAGTTCTTGTTAAACTCCAT
>Ga0157364_1006798_pt1 | contig 11793 bp, 3 predicted proteins | sample AttsexASBM2_FD_111476 | JGI IMG/M metagenome (GOLD analysis project Ga0157364, IMG submission 111476) | Fungus gardens microbial communities from leaf cutter ant in Ribeirão Preto, State of São Paulo, Brazil - Atta sexdens ASBM2 | ecosystem: Host-associated > Fungi > Mycelium > Unclassified ...
CGGGAGATGCCATTTCCGGTATTATCGTCGGCGTGGCGTTATCAGCAACGTCATCGGAAAAGCGTCAACTGTGAAAGGATTCACGTCGGCCCGGGAGCCGTTTCGCATTTTTCATATCTCGCCCGGGCATCGCGTCGCGCGATATTTCCTGAAGCGACTGATACGCATCTCTGGACAATCGCGCCGCACCGCGTCGCGCCGGAAACATGAAAAGCAAAACACGAAATTTATTCGGATAACATCAAACGCTCATTACCAGAAACGAAACCAATTATATTCTCACTTTTCCCCGGCGTAATTGCGCGCCATTTGTTGCGGACACGTGGGTCCGACACGGCCCTCTGGTGAATTTTATAAAAAAAAAAAACATTAAAAATGATTCCGCCACACTGGAGCACACTTGCATCGCAAAAAAAAAGCTCCCGTGTCCGACACGCTCTAACGCGCATCATAAACCTTAAAATTTTTGTATGATCGATTTAAGTTATTTATTTGTTCGCTATATAAAATAATTATCGTAATTATCGGATCAATTACGAGCAAGAATTATAACGGTTGAAAGCGACCAGATCGAAGAAGATATCAAGAAACACATCGCTGTCCCTGATTTCTAGAATATTATATCTGGATTATTGTCAAAGTGATGCACGCCGAGACTGAACAGCGAGGGTGGAGAATGGAACATGAAAGTGATAGAGTTGCGAAAGCGAGGTTGATAATTAGATTCTCGGTCGACGATTGCTCTCTCTCTGTATTGAATAATTTCTAAAACGCGTAGCTATTGGCTGCATTCAGCAAAAAGACATCGTTGCAACTGTTGTAAAATTCTTTAATATGATTAGTTTATATATTTAGATTCAGTAAGGAACTAAGAGCAAGACGAATTATATAGAAGAATTTTACAACAGTTACAAAGCTGCTTTAATTGGCCTGTTTTTTAATTTTGAACTAGACTGCACTAAAATTTTCTTTCTCACTTTTGTCAAATATTAAACATGTTCGCAGGAAAAAGCAAAAATTCATTCTTAAATCAACCATATATATTCATATATAAACAAAAATATAAAAGATTTTAGTCTTGATTTTATATTGATATAAGATTTTTAACTGAGCAAGTCTCGAATCGAGTGCAAAGTAATTAATTGCACCAATTTAATCAAGACTAAAAATCTTTGAAATAAGATTACAATATTTTTGCTTGTATATCACACTGAAAGAAAAATGTTTTGTATTTGTAACTATAATTATATATTACTATAATTATGATTATTACTGCTGTAATAATAATAACGGTAACTGTATGTATATAGCTCTAGCAACAAATGTATATAGTTGGCACTCTAAAATGACTATAATTACAGTCATTTTAAAAATGACTATAATTATAATCATAAAATAGTTTTAAATAAAAATCATTTTTATGATAATTTCAACTATTTTATTATATACTATTATTATATATTATATAATATATATTATTATAGTCATTTTAGGTTGCCAACTATTATAAATTTGTTGCTAGAACTATATATATATATATATACTTACTGTTATTATTATTATTATAGTAGTAATAGTCATAATATTTTCATTCTCTTAGAGTAAGATTTCGCTCCAAGAAATTTAGAGAGTACCAGTTATTTCACTTTAAGTTCCAAAAGTATATTCTAGTTCAGCTACAGAAAACAGATCTCATGTCTGTCTAATAACGCAAGATGGTTACGCCCGGTTCAATTAACTGTAATTAAAAAAGTGTTTAGGAAAAAAAAGGGAAGATACATTGACATGCGCCGAGAAATAAATTAATCGCACGTGCATTGCGAGATGTCACACAGCGATTTTCGAGCGAAATACGGTTAATAGTCCCATGAAGTATATACATATAGTGAGGTAAGCTGGCCTCGAGGCTCGAGCACGCGATGATAACCCGGAAGGCAAAACGTGTTTATACATTTAGTTTAGGCTTATGCAAATTCCGTATTACATCGTGCACGCATTTCCGTGAACGTGCACGTCGCACGTATGTGTTTGACATATTGCGTTCTGAGCGCGCGACCCAATTCGAAGTCGCGTATCCTCGAGGGTGTCTATATAGATCCATATACCTCTTCCCTCCGAAGAGCCGAGAAAGAAGGCTGGCAATTCGCATAATCGCGGCTGTGCAACGCGATATCCTCGACACGCTGTCACGAGAAGCGAGAATTGATTTGTTGAAAGATTGCCGAGAATGGGTGCGGCGCACGTCTGCTATCTACCCCGTCCGTTCTACGGGGGGATTATCTAACGTGAGGATTATTGATAACCAGGTCACACCGTACCGACATACCTAACGTGACTGGCAATAAGTAAGTAACGCAGTGACACGCGTACAAAACTCCGCGCACGCATCCTTTTTAACGTGCGAAACGCGATGAAAAATTGGCGTGGAAAAAAAGCTTAAATTTGGTTTACGATAAAAATAATACTGGTCATTATTTACTCGGCGGTTTTTATCAGCGCGGATCGTTTCGACAATTAAAGAAAATTAAAGAAAATTAACTGCATTATATTGAGCAGAGAAATTTTGTGAAGAAAGAATCAGAACGAAAAAATTGTTGATCTTCATTTTACTTTAGGCTAGTTTGCTGTATAAATAACATCATTAAAAATAAAAGTATTAATAAAAAATATATGTATATATCATATATGTATATCATTAGAGGTAAAAACATCGATACATATCGTATAATTTATTTCATATCTCTCGATACGGAAATGAATATATTACGCCGATCCTAATTTCACCTCTGCCTCTCGTCCCCCTCAGTTTCAATCGCAAATATTGTACCTTCGACGAATGATTATAGCTGATGCCAGCGTTATAGTAGCGCGAAAGGAGTAAAAGGCGATTTACGTACGTATGCGCAATCATAAAATAGTGCAAAAGAACGAGCGGTCACCAGGATACGGCTGACTGCGGGCGAACGTGCCGCCTCGTGGGTGCATTATGTGCTTTAAGTGCATTCCGTATCGATAATCGAAGCTAAACCAGGCCTCGCGCACAGGCCAGCTTCACGCGAGGGAGAGACGCGGCAATGCAGGGGGCGCGCGAGAGGGAGAGAAATCGCGGCGGTACACTTCTCCACTTTTCCTCTTCACCACTCTCCGCTCTCCGCAACCGACCAACGGGATGGGATGGAACGGGCTGCCGGTGACCGCCGTCTCTACAACGTCCTCTCGTCCACATTCGTTCGTTTATTTCGCTCGCTCGCTCGTTCGGCTCCCTTGTGTGTGCATGTTATGGATTACTGTCGCCGCACCTAACTCAATTAAAGCAACTGCCGACTACTTTGCCTCGCAGTCTCGTAAGGCACCTCTCGGGTTTTCGCTCGCGCTACACGCTATCGTGTACGTCGGTCTGGCGCGGTCTTGATATCCCTTACGCGGCATATCGAGGTCAATCTTTAGCTACTTAATCAATCCTTGGCGCTCCATCATCCTTTCAAGATTACTCTTGAGTTTTTTTTCCTTCTGTGCGTTCATTCTCGAGCTATTCTATAATATCAAGGAAAATCTCCGATAACAGATCGCCTAATTCGTGGAGCTATTATCGAATCGGATAAGCAATATCAGTTTTCGACGTCGATAGGCTCTCAATGAGTCATCAATAAATTCTGATGCGACCAAGTATTTATTCTGAATATTATGGCTTCAGTATCCGAGTTTTAAAGACGATATATCCAAATGGGAAATAGGTTGAATTCATTATTGAATCATTTTTAATTATTTCAGACATTTCCTCAATTCTTTTTCCAAGAAATGTATCAGATATAAATAATGATGTTACAATTTTGGCGCATAGACCAATAATTAGATATTGCAAGTGTATTTAAGTAAAATATATATTTATATATCATATATAATTATAGGAAACGTGTGTCATCAAAAATTTAGCACCATATTTCATCTTATATTTTTCTAAAATAAGAAAAAGCTATAAAATATTTGGCGTGATATATTAACCAAGTTTTAGTTGAACAAACGTGCAGTTATATATTAAAGATCATTTTTCTCGAAAACAAAGCTTCGCATGACAAACATTTATTGCCACTTCAACTTGCTTCAAACTGTAAAATTACACATGCTTCTTAGTTTTCTAGAGATTTCGTCTTGCCTTATATCACTAGAGGCGTGTTCAGATTCTCATCTAGGTGCTCCCCAAGTATTATGTCATTCTTATCTAATGTACGATAAACAACAAGGATGGAATGATATCTGGATGACACTCGAGTGGAAATCTGAACTCAGTACAACGATACTATTAAAGACCGTCGTCTGAGCAAATTTTCATGACTATTAATAGAATCCAGGGGGACTCGGGGATAATTAAAGAACGATGACGTTACTTGCAATTAATAAAAATTTATGATTCCTTGTTAGAAATGTATGTCTATTCAGTATGGATATTTAATAATGGTATTACTATCTAATATTATTGTATTCTCATTAGTTGTGCCAATACTGAAATGGACAATGTCCGTTTCATAAGCAGTTGATTTGCTTATTAATCAATTTTATATCCATTATTTGTTATGTTCTATTCAGTAAATGGATTCAGATTTTACAGAATTTTTGTATGCAGTATACTGCAAACAAAGTGTTACATCCTGATTGGAATCCTAAGTAGTTTTCCTTCTTAGTTACTAGACAGAAGTTGGTATAATTGTTTAATAACTGCTCAAAAAATGCGAAATTTCTACCAGGGTTTATTAACATAAATATTTTGATAATACATTATTAAATTTTTTATTATATAAACAGTATATAAATAAGTGCGCATACTTTTAATGCTATAATATTTTATATATTGCCGAAAAATTATACGATTTTTTTCTCTGCAGTTATCTTTATTGATAATCAAACTCGGATGATAATATTAAAATCACAATTTTAAATAAAAATCGAGTATTATTAAGTTTTAAACATATGTACATATCTAAGAAACTAATAAATCATAAATTTAGTACTGTATTGTTAGTTTCTTACTCTTAATCACTTAAATTTTAACAAGCACGCGAACTTTCATAAGCGCCGACCGTCTTTATCTCATCGGTGCTTATATTTATAAACAAAGTCGAGTATTTTCAGAGTATGCAGCTTAGGACGCAATTATGACACAAATAACATAAATAACATTTTTCAATAGTTTTTGAAGGTACACAATTCAAAGATAAATCTAAAGTTCCCATAAGCATATTGAAACATTCCTGGGGTTTATCGCTTGCTAACCAGAACAGGAATTATCGTCGTAAACCGCTGTCGATTTAGTAAGATACTCTGAGATGCTTACTATGTGGATTCGCACCGTGTTAATAGTCGCGATTAAGTTCGCCATACGCGACACTTTACTTACGTTCATCGGCGAATGCATGATGGTGTAATAACGCGAAATATACACGTCACATAAGAGACGATGTACGAGGCATCGCCCTAAAACTGCTGGGTCGTTAGGAGTTTACGAGCTAGCGGCAGTGCTCGAAGGTGCAACGTGCAGCTCCAAATCCACTCATCGTTCACGTCGTCCCGGTGACAACCGACACGTCTTGCTACTCGTAAAAAGGTATACGTGTGCATTCGCGTGCATCCGAGCGTGAATCGAGGAACCGACGAAGAATTTCTTTACTCGGAACACACACAGTCTGCCAACAGGACAATATCGCGCGTTTAAACTTATTACATCGAATTAAAACGTCTAATTTCTTCATTGTGACTTTGACAATGAGTGTTGAGATCCAGAAGGAGATACTTTCCAACGATTCTATTCTATCGCTTAAACGACATTTCATGATTGGAAAAACTGAAATACGTCTGAAATTTTATGAAACTTTTTCTTTTACTTCGTCGAAAAAGAAAGTCAAGACTTAGAGACATAATTCCTTTCTTTGACTTTTTATTAGATTGTTCAGTAAATTCCATACAAATATACTTTTCTGATTTTACATGAAAACAACATAAAATTACAAAAGAAATCAGATGTGAAGAGCATTAGAGACAAAAGAGACGCGATGAAACAAATCTCGCCGACTTCTTCATCAAATGACAAACGAGGCAACCATCTCATGGCAGTTTCACGCTCGTGTAAAACACGAGACTTTGCTGCGAATAAAAGAGGCAAACTTTTGAAACACGCGTCGACAATTCGCAACGCAAAGCATCGAAATCACAGAGCAAATTCACACGTCGTAACGACTGCGACGCATTGCTGTCAAGCTTATAAGTTATTACAATTCGCGTGCGTTGTCAAGCCGTACATTTACAAGCCGAAAATGTGCTATGTAGTGCATGGCCCGCATGGAATTAACGCACGCAGTAGTTCACGTTCACATAAAACGCAGATTTACAGTTGCCACTTTTGTACCTTCAATAATCCGCGAAGCACGCAGATCTACATGCAATCATGCACGCGGCTCGTTGGACATGAAACCATCATAGCGATATTTGATTGACATTTTATAGTGGAAACGATCGACATCGAGACCGTCATGACGGATTACCGAACGCATGGAAAAACTGATCGCAAAAACGGACATTGACTCGTTAGCGAATATATTGATCGTATTCTGAAAACATTAAGAAAAGAGAAATAAATTATTTGACCGATTTTGAGTAAAATGACATCTACAATGAAATTTTAAAAGGCGCAAGAGTAAAAAAGTGATCAAATAGCCGATAATTTTTCTTGCGGCTGTGATTGGTCAATTTCTTATATGAATAGTCTTATATGAATAATCTTATATAATATGTATCTATATAAATTCTTAACCCTATATGGTTAATACTGTCAATATTAACAAATTCTGACAATATCACTGATCGTGTGTGATTAATATTGATGATGGATTGACGTAGAATACTGACAGTGATCTGGATTTTGATTATTGAGCGTCAGGATCGTTTTATTAGCATCCATGTCACAGTATGTCGCAGTGCAATAGATAATGTAACGTAAAATTAAATATAAAAATGAAATATATTGGATTGTCCGGAAAGTTCAAGCCGATTTTGAAGGAAAATTGAAACGCAGATTTAAATTTTTAGTATACATTTATTAAATTTAAATCTTTTGCGGCACGAACTTTCCGGACAACTTAATATATCAATAATATTGATCGTTAAAATTGTAAAAATGTACTAAAAATATTGATATTTATTGTCAGTATTACTAATTAATACTATTGATCGTGTATGTAGAGTCACTTTTAAATACTTTAGTAAAATTATTATTCCCATGCAGATGTTTAATATACACACTACGAGTCCTTGAGATTGATATCGAATATAATATATAATTATCACTCGAGAGAATCAAATCTTTGTTAATATGGCGCAATAAATAAGGACAAGGAATTGAGAACACAACTATACGCGCTCGTACAATGTGACTATTTCAGTTATGAAGCGTTAGTATTTGCCGTAAACGCTGTTTATTCCAATGACTCCAGCTACTATTTCATGTATTAATTTCGAGATACCGCAAATAGGAGATACATAAAAGATATCATTGAACTCTCCAAGTTAAATTTACGACAGATTTACCTGGTTTCTTCGATGTTTCGCACGAATGTATAAATAAAGAACAATTATATTAAGGCAGAAAAAGTCACCCGAGAAAATTTTCGATACAAATGACAGTTAAAAATACTCGAAGAAATCCTTGATACAAATGAGATTTAAAAATATACAAATCACTGTAAAAAATATGTCCGAGAAGTGACCTCGAAATGCATGTCCAACTAGCATGGAATGTTGCATTTCTAAAAACATCCGTGCTTGAATAGGGACCACAAAGGTGGAGCAGCGAGAAAGAAGAGCGAAGGAGATCACAGCTGGAATGCTTTTGTGTCGTCAAATGAAATTTTAGCTTCGCGTGACCCGTGTCAGACCATGACACTACCTCTCATCACTCCTTACCTGTGTTTTTCTTTTTCCATGTCATCTTCTCCATCTGTGTATCGTAAAAAAAATAGTAGAGCCGTCGTCATCGCGTGTACGGTTATCGTTATCAGTCGCCATGCATTCCGCCACTCGAAAGTATAGGATGTATAAAATAATCAACGATGCACATATATACATACATACATTTCGTATCATGTGCACTCAATAGATGTATTGACTCGTGTAGCACATATAAGGTAATTCGAGGGAAAAATGCCACAAGAGGGAAGACGTCTCTTTATTTATAGTTTTTTTTAGAATGCGCGTTGGCCATACTGATTGTGCAAAAGTGTGTGGTAAACAGTTGTACAGTTATCGGCAGAGATGAACATATTCATGCCAATGTTGATTGGAAAAGATTATACGAAATACGAAAAGGTAGTGAGGTCGTGAAACATGCTCTCTGTAATATTTGGTAATAGCTAAGGTAATAGCTAAGGTCTGTATATTTCGATGTTTATTATATAAAATCGAGTAAATAATATACAGTTTTTTAATAAATGTTCCCGCGGTCATGTGATAATATAGATTATAATTTGTAATATTCTTATATGCAATTGAATATATTTCTTTTATACTTGGGGATAAGATGACAATAAATGCAAATCACAATTTTTCCTGCTTGAAACCGTTATTACGATGATTTTAATGAATTAAAATTTTGCTTTAAATAATTCGAAATATTTTAAGTTAATGAAATGCTGTTTAAACGAATAGAAATATGTTCAACTTATTTCCCAAAATACTTTCTTTTCTCAATTTATATTTTTATCATACCTATGGACTGTAAATAAGTAAAATATGCAAGTTTATATTGCATCACATTATTTAATTGTTCGTAACATCTTCTCTCATAGAAAGTGGCATCTTATCCATATATATAGAGAAAAGATGCCACTTTTGCAAGGTATAATATATTAATTTTTTCCAATAATGCGGAATATTAAATGTTAAATTTATAAATTTGTGTAAATAAAGAAAGGTCTCTAGAATATAAATGATATTTTTTCGTAACTTATTGTAATTCCACAACATTAAGAAGTTATTCAAGAATACAGGCTTAAGTGTGGTCAATTATCTTACATTTCCTTAAACAGGCTAAAATTCGGGGTATAAAATATCCGTGAATCGCGACGGTGAGCGCTTGATTCTCGCCAGAGATGGCAATAAATACTTACGAGATAACGTAGGAAATGAAAAAAAAAATGCTATTCACGTACGACACCATACCACAGAAAGTCAGCGTGGAATTTTATGACGGAATTCCTTTCGGTTCCTCGATATGCATTTCTCACTGGATCTTCTGATCTGAATCCGCGGCGTTATTCAGCATCGCCTGTACAGTGAACGAACTGAGAAACCAACGGAGTCCTTCAACAATACTTGAGAATGACCTTTCGAGAAACCAAGATTTCTTGTCGTTTTATATTGCGAAAACGTAAAAATTCGAGAATTCATAATGCCAACATATCATCACAGGAACGAAGAATGGCTAGTCTGATTTATGTGATGGCTACTAAAACTTTTCCATGTGCTAGAAGCCATTTAGAATCCGCTAGAACGTAATAGCGCGAAGAGATTTGCACCGTACAGTAATTGCCTACACAGTGCTTCCTTTGATCGGTCCTCTTGGCTCCAGAAGAATCCGCGATGTTTCCGTGCGAGATGGAACATTTTGATTCGGTCAGCGAGGAATGCGCAATGTGTCGGAATTACGCATTACGCAAAAAAACAAAAATTCTCATTCATAAAAGCTGAGTAAAGGCAGGAAGCTAAGATTCGCCGATTCGATGATAGCTATACGCTTAATTAAATATAGTTGAACAGAGAGAGACGTGATGTGCCCGTTTGTATGTTATACACTTGAATACAAAGATCCCATCGACTCTATTTGAAACGCATTAACAGAGTATTGTACATCGAATGATTGTCCACACAAAGAGATTAGGAGGGTCGAACGAAATATATCCTATTCCTCTTCCGGTATTGTTTTCTTCTCCGGACCTATTGTTCGTCGCTCATTGTCATTTTCGTGCCGGTAGGAAGATTAACGTGTGCAATATCCCAGAATCGATTTCTCTATCTCTCTTTACTCTCCTAACTCTCAAATTGTGTTCCTTCGAGCCGAGAGAGTAGTACGGATGCGATACTTCCGGAATCAAGCCACGGAGCCGTTCGTACCGAAATATTGCGCCAAATCTCCGAAAGGAACAAGGCTCGATCGGAACATGACTCGCGTAATACACATTTTGCGGAAGAGTATTGTTGTTTCGCTACGATCAATTGCCTATTGTGCGACATAGTTGATCGTCGTCGAAAATCCAATACAGTAGAACTAACGGTGAATGACCTTTTCTATGATGAGAGTCCATCCTTTTCCGTGGCAGATATCGTAGGACCGATATATTTTGACGCTGGCGCGAAATCATTTAGGATAAAGACTCTCAGAGTCACGCGCGAGAAATCTATATTTTTGACGCCTTTCGCTCGATATCAGGTCTTTGATAGCGGCGTCGAATGGAAGCGTTACTTAATTCCGTGATGGCCCGCAGTTATACCTGAGTTATCGTCCACTTACGATAAGAACGTAAATCACGCGAATCTTCTAGGAGTTACACGCGAATTCTCTGGGAGTTAAACGTGAGATTCCTTACATTCTGCTATCTTTCTTTTTTTTTTCTTGCTAATTCCGTCTTCCAGTCGGAGTAATACAAAAACATTAGAAATGAAAAATATGCGGATGAAATTTTCGTTACCGTTTATCATACAATAATTACAGTTTCGCGCTACTTATCATTCATGTGATAAGATCTCCGGTATCATTTCTGCTTTGTAGTCACAAAAACCATCGATTTATTTTCAAGTTAAATCTCGATTTTCCGTAACGAGTAATTTAATCTTCCTACTCCGTTTTCAGAATCATTAATTATCACGATATCAGGAAGAAATTAATATTTGTCTATATCTAAGCTTCTTCATAGTTGAAATCACGCTCTGATACCTGTTACGCATCTTAAACAATGACGTCGAATTTAGTGAGGTCTCACTTTATCTTGACTTTATCGAGCAAAGACTATTTATAGAAACTTGACCAGCGTGGTGCATTCAGTTTGAATTGCCGTAAGCATTTACAGAAGTTATTTAAGAGGGCAGAGGGAGAGCACGAAACGATAAAGAGCACATTTTCTGATAAGACACGGTGAATAGTAGTTAGGCAGTAGAGGGTGTTTTAAACTCTCATGATGATCTGCAAGATTAGTTCAAATATGTCCCCTTTCGACTTACCTTTTGGAAATAATCTGATTTCGGACACCTCGATTAATGCTTGGTAGAAATGCTATCGTTTAATTTATTCAATATAAATTATTTCGCTCGTCATTATGGTCATCCAATAAATGAAACGATATTAAGTTTATGAAATATGGGACATTAATACTAATTTGAGAAAAACATTTCAAAATCGTTATTTACGGATTAAAATGACATCGAGATTCGAGAAATCAATCGCAAAAATCATTTTACGCACACGGACATTATTGAATAAAATAAAAATTCGTCACGATTACATTAACGAACTAATCATATCAGATTCGTATCATTTCGCACGTATGATTTTAATTACGATAATTATCGATGACTCACATCCACGGAAGCGATTTCATTTGCGGCATTAACAATACCGATGATTACGTATCTCGATTAAATCCTCGTTGATTTCATTTAAAGTTGAATCCCGATACAATGGGTTGGGAACAAACAATTTCGCACAAATATCTGAAATGTCATATTCTACAAGCAAATATATACATTCGTAATCGA
>Ga0157364_1006799_pt1 | contig 11791 bp, 8 predicted proteins | sample AttsexASBM2_FD_111476 | JGI IMG/M metagenome (GOLD analysis project Ga0157364, IMG submission 111476) | Fungus gardens microbial communities from leaf cutter ant in Ribeirão Preto, State of São Paulo, Brazil - Atta sexdens ASBM2 | ecosystem: Host-associated > Fungi > Mycelium > Unclassified ...
ACACCTGATGGGAGCTGTCATCTGTCATAGCAGCTGTCAGGCTAATTTTAGAAGGTAACTAATTATGTCACTATATTGATATACTTGTATCTCTACCAATACTTATTGCTTTGAGATGCATTATATATTATTGTAAACAAATTGATGAGCACTTTCCAACACAAGTTTAATCATGCAAATCCGTCCAGCCATTCATGAGATATTAGCAAACAAAGCTTTTACAGTTACTGATGGCCTGATATCTTGGTTTTTTGTTGATGCTTTTGTACATCCCACATATGTGTGGATAGCCCTCATTTGGGGCTTTCCAGTGCAACTTAGTTTGTGAAAATCAGTCCACTAGTTGTGTAAATACAAGCTGAATGAAGTTTGTGACATTTGAGTTGTAATACTATCAAAGCTTAAGCCAAATTCATAGTCTTCTCATTCTTCAAGCCCTAAAACAATATTCTGCCTTAAACCCTCTTAACATTTACAACACCTCCACAGATGTTCACTCACTTTCTTGTGACTATTGACTTACCTTCTCTATCTACCAATGAATGAGTTTTCTCCATTCAGCAATATTCTATAGAGATTCCTGACAATACAGCTTCATCATTCTGTAGTTAGGTTACCAAATATTTTGTCTAATATTCTACTTGATTAAAATAGACTCCTAGATACTTAGAGAAACTCTATCCTATTCTTTTAGAATTTCTCTAGAGATAAGTTCTGTATGTAGTATTGTTGGACAATATTACTTAGAATTTTCCTAGAGTTATAAACTTTACTAAATTACTATGGTCTTCATCTAGTTATTCTAACATAAAGATATTAAAGTTTGCTTAAACACTACAGACTCTACTAGCCACTCTAACATACAATATGTTAGCCTTATATAGACTTTAGAATAGACTAGTTGTAGTATATGCACAGACCACTGTCTGTGGTATATAAGGTAGACTAGCTTGTACTAAGAACTCTATCAAGTTTTCTTATATTACTCAATATAAGAGTTTGTCTTTTGTTTGCTCACTTGTTATAATATGGAACACTATTAACAACCTCATCTCAATTCTCAACATACTATTCAACTCCTTTGTCAGCTCTACTACAAACTGTGATTCTCTGTCTGAAATCATGCTCTTTAGTAATCTATATAATTTTTATACATTGTTCTGGACAGTCTTATTAGTCTCTCTACCAATATTCTCTCTATTTTTGCTACAAAATGTACTATCTTTGACAACCTATTACATACTACTAAAATAGCATTCTTTCCTACTATTCATGGTTAAAATCCACTGTCAAATGCATTTATAACTTCTCTAGGATCTCATTTGCTATTAAATTTCCTGTTGGTGCTTCTGTTTAATTTTTCATTCTCTGATACAAATCATATCCTTCTATATATTTTTCTATGTCTTTCATTACTTCTAGCCATTAATAATTCCTCATCACTAACTCTATCATCTTCTATCTTCCTTCATGTCTAACTACTAGTATATTATATCACTTATAACTACAACTCTTTGTCCTTCAGCACATATATCTTCCCTTCTTTCAATACCAATTCTTCTTCTATTTCCTATGTCTCTTCTCTTAATATTTTAACTCCAGTCTTCTTTTCTTCAACTACTTTTCCCACTTTCTCATTCTTCCCTCTTGCTTTCTTTTATTAATTTGTGATTTTCATTATTATTTTCAACCCCCACCTTCAAATCTGGTCTTCTACTAAGTTTATTTGCTTTTCCTATTCTTACTCCCAGCACATGTTTCAAGATAAAATCAAATCTAAACAAGTATAGTGCCTATCTTACTTATCTCTGATTTAGTTTTTGTGTTTTCATAAAGTATTCCAAATTTTAATAGTCTGTCCAGACCTCAAACTGAAATTTAATGCCTTTCAAAAAATGCCTCTATGCCTCTAATCTTCTAATCACAGCCAACATTTCTTTATTGTGAATTTTATAATTATGTTTCATTTTATTCAATGATTTCAAAAGATAAGCTACTGATCTCTATCTTTTATCTGCACACTCCATTGATGACATTCCTTCCATTACATAATCTAATACATCCACATCTTCTTATCTAAATCTGATACTACTAAAATTGGTTCTATAGTAAACCTTTTCTTTAATACTCCAAACATCTTCTCTTGTCTTATCTCCCACTATAATAATTAGCAAGTCCTAAAAAATTCTTGATTATCTTAGGAACTGACTAATCCAACACTATTTTCTTCTTCTTCTTCTCTATCTTTATTCTATCTTGTTCTATCATGACTCCCAAAAATTCTATCTTTTTAACTTTCTATCTATACTTCTCCAGATTTACATATAAATTATTTTCTTTCATTCTCTTTAATATTTCTTCTACCAACTCATCATGCTCTTTCTCACTCACTGTCTCTACCATAATATCATTAATAAAACTCACTATCTTCCCAGTATTAATCAAGTCTCTTAGTATCTCATTCATCATGGCTTGGAATGTGGCTAGTGAATTTATAACCTGGAAAACATGACTGTAGGTTCAAATGAATTCTCTAGTGTTGTAAAAGCCACTTTCCACTCATCTACCTTTATCCTCACATTATTGTACTCTTACCTCAAATCTAATTTTATAAACACTTTCTTGGTCCTAATATTCTTTGTAATATTCAAAATAAGTGGTAACAGATAATTGTTTCACCATTCCCTCATTAAGATACTGATAATCTTGTACTATTCTTTTTTTTCCATCTTTCTTTCCTACAAAAAATAAAAATACTGGCACTGTCTGTGGTAACTTAGATGGCTGAATATATTCCTTCCTCATCTACTTCTGAATGAGCTCTCACACTTCTTTCATTTCTTCTCTGGATAAGGGATAAATTTTTTCTTTTCTCAGTACAAATCTCTTTTTCAAATCTATTATATGATCTCACATCTTTTTCATTTGTATCCTCTCACTTACTTTCTTTCTGAATACCTTGATCCACTTATGGAGTTGTTTTGGCACTAACTTCTTTATCTCTTCTTCTAAACTTGCTGCTTTCTCTTCTTTGTTACAGATCTCCCACTTCTCTACCACTTTTCTTATCTTCATTGTCTTTTCTTTCATTTTTGCCACTTTACTTTAATCTCTACTACTTTTCACACTCCTTTAGACATCCCATCATCTTTACTTCCTCTGTTTTCTAGTTGATTTCAGGATTGTATCAGACAAGCCATAGTTGTTAAGACTTAAGCTCAAGGGTTAGAGTGAAAGAATTATCCTTGTATTAGGTAACACAGGAGAACTTGATGGAGTTTCAAGTACAAAGTGTCTATCTTATATATACTAGACTATTGGTCTAGACTACACTAATCTTAGCCTACTTTAAAGACTATGTGCATTACATACTATTGATATATAGAATGACATCATTATTCTGGAATCTTTTACAATGTTCTGTGCAACATGTGATATTATGCTAAAACTCTAACCCTAAGTTTAAAATAGCAAGATAAATAAAATAATAAAATAAAGTTCACCATCTTCAATTTTAACAATAACATATCCAAAATAATGTTCCACTTCTGTTTTCCAATTATATAAATCTCTGTCCTCTCTCTATATTCTTAAAAATAGATATTTACTTCTACTATATATTCTATTAGCCTGTCCTTATAAAACATTCTGTCTATATTCCTTACATATATCAGCCTCTCAATTTTTTTTAGCTTGAACCCTTCTTTCTTGCAAACTCTGAATATATCACAAAGCCCATAACTTCATTATCTAACAGTGTCTCCACTATTATCTCTTTTTGTATATCTTTCCTCTCTAATCCTATCTTTACTATAACCTCTCTTAGTAATTCTTTTGTTTTACAACCAAAATACCTCCTTTCTTACATTTTTCTCTCTTGATTTATTTTCTTCTGTCTTTCCCACTCTTCTAATTATCTCCACTTTTTCTCTTCTTCTTTCTTCTTCATTATTCTCATCTCTTCAATTCTCTCACATTCATCTTTTATCTTTTTCTTTCTTTTTGCTTCTTTCCTTACCCTTTTTCTTCTTTCTTTGTCTTCTTCATACTCTCTTCTTTACTGCTTTCTCTACTCTTCTCTCCACTTTCTTTCTTCTTTTTCTTTGATTTTCTTTAATTTTATTTGCTTCTTTATTGTATAATTCTCCCATTTTTTATTACTTGCTATATCAACCTTATCTCTTCATTTCTTCTAACTGTCTTTAACTTCTGCTTTTTCAGAGCTTGAATCCAGCCTAATATATATTTCTATTATTATATTATTTAACAACAAAAATTTCTAATATTTTCCTTTATAAGTGCTAGTTCATATTTTTCTTACCTGGCCTTATACTATCCATTAATGTCAGGCGTGGTTCACACTGGGTTGGAAGTCTGCAGGATGGACTCGGAAATGAGCAGACTTGTGGAACAACCTTGGCTTCAGCTTATATACTGCACCATCTGTCTGCTGCATGGTCACAACTTCAGATGATGGAAAGAAGTCCTAGATAGAAGTGAGTGCTGATTGATGTGTCACCGTTGAACACCAGAGATCGAGTTCAATAAGAGTTTATCTTTGTCAATTATCAGACTAGCGGATTACAATGTAACTACTAGTCTTATATACAAACAGAAAGTATAGGAGAGACTCGGGGTTTCAGTAGTACAACCTCTATTACCCCGAGCAGAGATTTCAGTGTTGAGACACTGACAGGGGTAACTCCATCATGGAAGACCAAGTTGAATATAAGTATCTCTGCCTTGGAAGACAGAATACCTGGAGGTTTGCAGTACTGCCATAAAACATGCTACAAGAAAGGTGGCTACTGTGGAAGGCAGGCTTGTATGTTTTGAAGGTGACTCCACTGCGGGGATGTAGTTTCCAGACAAGTGGACTTGCATATGACAATTAACTATCTGTCTACTATCCTACTAACTACTGCCCTAATCAAATCTAACATCTCTAAGCAGAGAACTCTTATACTAGACACTTTCTTTTTAGTCTCTTCATTCTAAACTATTCCTGATTACTTAAGTATTATTATTCTCTGCTTATATAAACAGAATTCTGATATATTAGGGTTATTTTTATCTGTTTCTATTGCCTAATTATCTTCTTCAAACTCAGCAAAATTACTCAGACTTTATATGAAGTTTTTTCCTTTCTAATCTGAACTTCTATTTAGTGTTTCACTACTGAAACATCCACTTGGAGATCTGTTTTAATTACTCCTTTTGTTACTTTATGTATTTAAGACTGGTGATTACTTTGTAATAGCTAGCTTGATAATTGACTAAAGTCAATAGTAACATACTTTACTTCTCTTCTTATAACTCCTTACAAGGCCATCCTCTGAAATTGCAACCATGTGGCTTGTTAAAAGCACAACATATAAGTTGAGGCTAAGGTTATTCTAACAAGTCTATATTATTGAGCTTATTACATAAAGTTTCTATACTTTGTACATTTCCAAACCAACTCTATAGACTTTCATCTTCAAGTGTAAACTGCACCTAACAGTATTGGATAATGTTACTTCTCTGCATGAAAAGATTACAATAGATCTTTAATATAAGGCTTTTACTAGAAATTGTACAAATACTCTACTTAATGCTACTCACTTAAATAATAAGTATTGTTTAGACATTGGCCTGAATTTGGTCAATATCATCCATAACTGTTTATACTAAGTAACTAGCTCTTTTTCATGTTTAGGGTCTAGCTTCTAAACTTAGAGTTTATAGTATAGAAGAAGTAAAAAATTACAAGAGTTTAATAATAGATATTAAAGTTTATGTCATAAAAAGAGATGGATTTTGCAAAGCAATAGATTTTCCCTTATATCTGTCCAGTTATCTTAATAAAGTAATAGTAAGCAAAACTTAGATAAATCTAATTTTGGACAAAAGTCTAAGTCTAAACTTAAATCTAAACTAAATTAGAACTATATTTAAAATCTTGAAAAAATAACTTTATTTATAAACTACAAATTATATAGTAAAATATTCATATTTTACATTGTAATATTACAAAAACTGATAGAAACTCTGGTCTTCTTTCTATATATCTTAAAATTGTATCTATTATATTCAAAATACTGATATTGAACAAAAATTATCTATGATATGTAAATTCAGATTACAGATAATCTTAGCTTTAACAGTTATGTTATGCCTTTACATGTTATGATAGTTATATTTTAGGAGAGTGAAGTAGTACATGAGAGAAGTTAGGAGTTCAGACATGGATATCTAAAATAGTATACTTACAAAATGAGCTACTCATTAATTGTAATACTTAAAACTTAATAACTTAACAGTAATTCAGAGGTTCAGTATAAGAAGATAGTGATGATAAATAATGAGTGGTGTCGGAATTGTGAATGATGGACTTGGTTTCATTTTGTTTTTCTTTGCTTTTATTTTCATTCATTTTCCTTTATTTTATTTTATTTTATTCATTTTCTTTTATTTTATTTTTGGTTTTATTTTACTTTTCTTTATTTTGGACTTAGATAGAAGATATGATATGATATCACATATGTCACAGTCACAGTCACACAATCAGATAATACAAAGAAGAATGTAGAAGATTTTAGAACAGATAATATCATATAATATAGCAACTATATGTTAGTCTTATGGAAAGCATATATACTTTAGGGTAGGTTAGTTGTAATGTGTGCACAGACCATGGTCTGTAGTATATAAAGTAGACTATCTTATACTTAGAACTCTATTGAGTTCTTTTATGTTACTTAATACAAAAGTTGTTTTTTGTCTTTTTTACTTAAGAACTTAAGTTATAACAAGTAGTATCAATAAAAATAATGTTGTCAAGTCTGAGGTCTAATCCTCAGACACAAAGATATATATACAAAAGAGTAATGGTCTGTGTGCAAGCTATTTCCATCACATAATCAGAACTTGTATCTGATAGAAGCTGTTATCTTTTACAGCAGATGTTAGGCTAATTTCAAAAGATAACTAATTATGTTACTACATTGATATACTTGTATCTCTATGAATACTTACTTATTGCTATGGAATATACCATATATCATCAGAAATGGTTTGATAAGCACTTTCCAATGCAATTTTAATTATATAAACCCATTTAGCCATTTATAAGATATCAGCCAACAAAACTTTTACAGTTACTGGTGGCTTGATATCTCAGTTGTTTGTTGTTGCTTTTGTACATCCTACATATGTACAGATAACCCTCATTTGAAGCTTTCCAGTACAACTTAGTCTATAAAAATTGATCTATTAATTGTAAAGATACAAGCTGAATGAAGTTTGTAACAATATTACACTAGTTAATTTTCAAGGTGAGGAACTACATAGTATCTATACATCTTAAATACTGGTACTTAGTGTTGTGGCAACTACTAACCAAGATAGTTAATAGTTTACTAAGTAGTCTTATTGTTAGATATAGTTCATATCTTACTATCTGAAATTCAATGATAACCTCTTAAAAGTCTAAAATGAGTAGTTTGTGTGTTATTTGAGAATGTGTGTTGTAGCAACCACTCACCAGAACAGCACTTGTAGTTTGCTTACTTCAGCAAAGCTCTCAGATAGCTATCTAGTAGTGGGGATTACAAGAGAACTTGATAAGGAGCCCTTACTGTATTGCTACCCTATTTATATAAGTTACAAGTGGTCTGTGCTACAACAATGTGTCTGCCTCATGTCTACTCCGCAGCGACTGTGTAAGACTGTGCATCCTGCTCTAACATCCATGTGTCCTACATGTGGTAGTAATGTGGTGTACATGCTCCCTGACGTCATCGTCTAGGCTCTTCTAGCCTTATAGACCTTTCTAGACTTATAGACCCTTATAGACCACTCTAGGCCTATGACATCATCTCACATGACTTCCAGGTCACATGCCCTTTTCCCATTATAGACTAATAATAATACTACTGTTCTATTTCTGTCCTAACCCTAACCCTACCTGAAGTCTGTCCACATACTCGTCTTATAACAGTATCCCCTCCTCAAGGTTTCTCCTCCGGAGAAACACCTTGGTATTCTCTCTCTCTCTATCTCTCTCTATCTCTTCCAGAAACCACTCTTACCTCCTCTTCTTGCCATTTGTATTCTTGGTATTGCTGCCACAACAATTGGTGTTTCCTTCTTCTCTACTTCTTTTTTTTCTTCCACCGTATTCCAAAAACCATCTATTCCTCTCTCTATATCTTCTTCCTTTTCCAGACTCTCTAACTCTTTCCATATATCGTCTTCTACTTTCTTACCTTCTCTTTCTTTCTCAAACTTCTCTACTCCTTTCCTCCAATCTATTTTCTTTTCTTCTGCCACAGTTCTTCGCTAGACTCTTCTATCTTTTCTATATCCTTCTTCCAACAATCTTCTTCTATCTTTCCTTTCTACAAGGCTTCTAACTGAGCCTGCATCGCTATCAACTGTTCTCGTCCTGCTCTCGCCATTTCTTCTAACTTCATCTTTTCTTCATCTTTTCTCATCTTTTCTAATCTAATCTTCTTCTCTTCTTCTAATCTCTTCTTTTCTTCTTCCTTTGCCTTTTCTAATCTCCTCTTCTCTAACCTTTCTCTCTCGTCTTCGTCTTCTTCCTTCTTCCTTTCTCTTTCCTCTTTTCTCGCTATTTTTATTTCCCTCTTCTCTAACTCTTTATCTTTCTTCTCTGTCTCTATCTCTCTCTCTCTAATCTTACTTTCTAACTCTACCATTCTCTTTACTCTCTTTGCTATTTCTTCTTCCTTCTTTCTTATCACTTTCTCTTTTTCCTCTATCTCTTCTTCAAACTTCTTTCTGATCTCAACTTCCATTTCTTGTATTTCTTTCTCTCTTCTCTCTACTCTCTCTTCTCGCTCTCTCAGCTCTATCTCTCTCTTATCTTCAACTATTTCTTCTACCTCTGTCAATATCTCAACATCTTTCCTCTCTCTTTTCTCTACCACTATCTCTTCTCTCTCTGTTTCTATACCTATCTCTTTTCTCTCTATCTTCTTCTTCTTGCTTTTCTTCTTCTTTATCTCTTTCTTATCTTTCTTTTTATCTTCTTCTATTTTCTTCGTCTCCTTCTCTTTCACTATATCTTTCTTCTTCTTATCTTCTGTCTTTTTCTCATCTTTCTCTAACTTCTTCTCTAACTCTTTTTTCTCTACCTTCTCTGTCTTCTCACTATGATCACTTCTTTTGTGACCTATTCCTCCACACTCATAACACCTCACCTTCCTCCATACTAGGAGGTATCTCCCCTTCAAGATTTCTCCTCCGGAGGAGAAATCTTGCATTTCTATCTCTTTCTCTTTCTCTATCTTTTCCTTTCTCTTCTCTACTTCTCTTGTCTTTTCTTTCTTTTCTTTCTTTGTCTTTCTCTCTTCTCTTCCTTTCTTTGCTTTTTCCTCCTTCAAAATTTCTCTTCTCTCTTTTCCTACTTCTCCTCTACTTCCTTCACCTCTCTGCATCACTCTATCTTTCAACACTTCAAATTTATTCTTGGGCACCTGTACCGGTCCCTCTTTTTCTCCTCTATTTCTGCAATAACAGGCCATATGCCCAAAAATCCCACAAACAAAACACCTCCTCTCTCTGATCGCTCTTTTCCTCTTCTCTTCTTTTTTCTTCTTCCTTATCTTTATCTTCTTCTCTATCTCTCTCTTCTTTCTCTCTACCTCTTTTAGCTCTCTCCTCCTATTTCCCCACCTCATCTTCACTTTCTCAATCATTGTCTTCTCCCAATCTTCCATGCTAAACATCTTTGCCATCTTATCTGATCTTCTTCTGCCAAATATGTCTTCCTGCGATCTTTCTTTATTATCTTGCTATTGACCATCAACAGCAGCAAATGCAATTGTTATCACGTTATCGAATCTTCTTCTCACAAAAATCTTGTCCTATCTATTCTCTTGCTAACAATCATTACCAGCAGTGGTATTCTTTATTTATTCTCTTGCTGTCGATCTAAACAGCGGCAAACACAATCTTGTGTTATCATAAATCTCTCTCTCGTTGCCTTTGCGTTTGACAATGGTATCCCTATCTATCTATCTCTCTACCAACTATCTACCTATTGAACACTAGCTACTTCCTAATGTAGAACTGTATCTATCACCCCTAAGAAGGAAATCTCTACTCTAGACGTTTCCTTACTAGACAACGCCATTTTTTTGCATAGACAGGTCACAAGTGGATCCTGTAGCACAAGGCTTCTATCAAAAACTATCTAACTGTCCACAAAAGGGTAATATGACCAAAATGCACCTGACCGACTAAGCTTTCTCTGCCTAGCTAGCGCTTCCCCTTAAGCCTAGGGCCTGGCTATAGTTTCTTCTTGACTAAAAGGCTATGCCGTCCTTTGGTCGAGGATGAATAAGAAGTGAGGAGGGTCCTGTGCTGGACAGTCCTAAAGTGGGGTATCGAGTTCTACTGTTGTAGCAACCACTCGCTAGAACAGCACTTGTAGTTTGCTTACTTCAGCAAAGCTCTCAGATGGCTATCTAGTAGTGGGAATTACAAGAGAACTTGACAAGGAGCCCTCACTGTATTGCTACCCTATTTATATAAGTTACAAGTAGTCTGTGCTACAACAATGTGTCTGCCTCATGTCCTATTACTCATCCACCATGCTTCTACCTCAAGGCCACCATGCCATATCCATGTGCCCTGATATTATATTCTTTAATCTCCATTACCATGTGTGTACCATGTGTACACCATGAGGAACCATTGTCTCTTGACGTCATCCCTAACTCTAAGTCCTTCTAGACTGTTCTAGCCTCTGTCACATGACTTCCAGGTCATGTGCTCTCCATCTGTTATAGACTAATAATAATACTATCTATCTATGTCTGGCTAACCCTAACCCTAGCCAAAGTCTGTCCACACTCTTGTCTTATAACAATGTGAAAGTAGGAGTTAGAATAACCTTTGGCTTCAGCTTGTATGCTGCACCTCTACAAGTCATACTAGTTGCATTTTTCAAATAAGATACTTAGGAATATGAGAGTAGCTAAGTCTACTGGAAGATGGAAGATATATTATTGCTAATACTGGAAGTTGGTGATAATTTCAGTTGGTTTTCAGAATAAGGCTTTTTACAGTATAAAATATTGGTATATATACTAAGTATGCTAGCATAACTAGGGTAATCATTTAGAATAAAGACTACTAAGCATTATTCTAGTTACTAGTAATCCTTAGATATTAGAGATGGAGATCCATGGAGTTGGCAAGAGTTCAGCAAAGATGTCTAAGATAGAATGGAAGCAATTAATTCACACTGGAAAAGATTAGGGAGTGTAGATAAGAGAGAGGTATTATCCATAAATTAGGATGTATATGGCTGGATCAGGATATGATACTTACATGGTTTATGCTATCAATAAATAACTTTATCCTAAAGTACATATATTATTCATAATTTTATTATATATACATTATAAAAATAACATACTGTAAATATATATCTTAACATCATTGTTCTAACATCTTTTACTATATTCTAAACCTATGATGTTACATCATGTGATATATAATGTGACAATAGTCATATATCTCTTCATTAACTAAAAAATAAATCAAATAAAAAGGAAAATCAAAATAGATAAATCCAAGAGTAATCAAAGTCTCCCCGAAATCGGACATGGCACTAGTATGGATCGACATCTGGGATGTCCAGAGCGGTAAGAACGCGAAAATGCTTATTAACCGATGCTTCAACGTAGGAAACTTTATTGCCACCATCAGAGGTGCGAACATGAACCCTGGCGTCCCCCTCTGCAAGAATTGTTGGAAGTGGGGTCACGCCACCATG
>Ga0157364_1006800_pt1 | contig 11791 bp, 3 predicted proteins | sample AttsexASBM2_FD_111476 | JGI IMG/M metagenome (GOLD analysis project Ga0157364, IMG submission 111476) | Fungus gardens microbial communities from leaf cutter ant in Ribeirão Preto, State of São Paulo, Brazil - Atta sexdens ASBM2 | ecosystem: Host-associated > Fungi > Mycelium > Unclassified ...
CTCTCTCGGTCTTGTGTGTGTGTGTGTGTGTGTGTGTGTGTGTGTGTGTGTGTGTGTGTGTGTGTGTCGCGCGTGAGCCCAGTGCTTGTGGATGCGTGGATGCGCGCGTGCGCCTGTGTGCGTGCACGCGCGCGCGGAACGGTCCGGGAGAGGGAAACGGATTGGTACCCAGGTGGGGTCCAGGGGGTCCGCATGCACAAGGAAGGAAGAGACATCAGGACCAGAAGGTTACACAGGCGGTGCGAAGGGGACGCGTTTGATGAGAAGGTGGGGCCACCTTTTGCACCTCCGCCGGCTATGCCAGCATGGAAAGATGGGCACGATTATTCGACATCAGGGAGTCCACCCTTTTCGTTCCTCTTCGTTCCGGATTCGTACAATACATATACCTGAATATAGCCATCTCTTCTTTTTCCCTCTTCCTCATGTCACGCCACGTTTGACCAAATAAGTGTCACAGCCGTTTTCTTTCAGAACGGCAAAGGATGCGCTCCACTCGCGTTTTCGTAAATTTCAATATTGGTCCAGGATGGACGAGACGGGTGAAGATTATCATATGCCGAAACAGATTTGTTTATATCGCGTATCAAGTAAATTATTACATACATGTATGATTTTTAATTCAATAAGTAGATGACATTAATATGCGATATTACATAAATTATTTTAAATGTGCTGAAATGTAGCAAAAACAGAAATTTTTCTACAAGTTTGGATTTAATCTTTTTTTCTGAGACCTTTCTATTCTTGTGTTATTGAGAGTTCGCATATTTATTTTCTAACTTCGCACATAGCTCGTAGATGTTTCATAGATGTTTTCAAAGGACGGACATATAGAAATATGAAACATTTATATCTACCAGACATTCCAAGACGTTCCGTCCACTCGGCGATGCTCTAAGGAGGAGCATTTATTTACGCGAATAGACATTTCTCTTGCACTGTGCCACCGCCCGTTATTTTTCGTTACATTGGCCGTTCTTCTCAATTGGTCACCTTCAAAGGATCTCGGTTCTCTTTCGTTATCATGTCTTGCCCATTTCTTGTCCCCATAACTCCTTGTCTGTTTCTTTTACGAGGTACTACATGCACAAGAAGAAATCAGGGCAAAGAAATTGCTGCGCAAGGAAGACGTACTCGTTTGGATTACTTTTGACAAGCATTTTTCAAGCAACATGGAAAAAGTGTTTTACACTAATCTTAAAATGATTCGATCATTCACTATTCAATAAATAAATCGAAATTATATATTTTTATTTTTAATCAATATCATTGTACTATTATCTAACATAACAATTTTCATTACATTTTAAATAATTTATGAATACTCAAAATATAGTTTATTAAATATAATCTTTCACTATTTGGTAGAAAATCGCTATCAGCGTGAACGATTAAATGGTGATTCATAATTCACTTGAATTTGTATAATGATACGTATATCAAGATTTACATGCTGGATATAATATATATTAATCTGATCTGAGCAGAGAAGTATTAAAGTTAAGGGACTGACCCTTTTTTATATCAAACTTTTTTTTATCGAATCTTCCACGTGAGGAAGTCAACAATTTCGTGGCGTGATGTTCGAAAAAAAGGCCGTGTCGGGTTTTATCAAACTTTCGCCGAGAACACGACTATTCGGCTTCGCAATAGCCGAAATAAAAGAAGGAAAACGAATGTGCATTAAGGGTGTGGCGACGGCGGGGATGGAGATTTTGAATACACCGCTTTTGAATACACCGCTTTAACTGCACTCCCCGATTCGTTACAAGTGGCCTATTACAGATCTTTCTCTAGCCCGTCTTTTATCCTTGCACTTTCTTTCCTCGTGGGGGTGGCATGCTTCTTTCTGGCAAATACTTCCTTCCATCCACCGGGAATGTTACTTCTCTTATCGTTTTTCAAGTTCTTTGTTTCACTTGTCCTCCTTCCCGGGAGCGCTGCTAGTTTACGCGGTATTCCATCCAATACATTCACCGCTAGAAAGCTTTTTCTAACTAGAAGCATCTTATTTCTTGAAATGGTTCGCAATGGAAATTGAAAAATCGAAAATTTATGGAGTTTTATGCATAACTTTTTATATATTATAGAGCGAGAATATCCTCGATTCTTGTCAGCTAAAATCATCGTAATAGAGACTCACGAGCATCATCCATGTGAAATTAAGTTAAGAAGTAGTAAACATTTCGCTACCAACGCATTTCGAAATAAGATTTACGGATTTGAGGAGAACTAGATTCTAGATTTAGATACGTAATTGTAAAATATATTATGAACTTTTAAAATATTTTAATAACTTATAATATCATATTTCTTACTTGCCTGATAATTACTTTGAATATTGATGAATTAATAAAAGTACAAGATTCTCAAATAATAAACAAGTAGAGAATTCAAAGGTCTCATTTTGAACTCTCTACTTGTTGAATATCAATGTTTAAAAAATAGCGTGTTCCCGTAATGCAATAATAATGAAGTTATAGAAATAAATTTATTATCTATTCTCTTTTCTCCGGATATTATCTTCTTTTTTAGAGCATCCGAAATAATTACAAGCGTCCGGGATTTTTCTAAATATTTTGCGCTACCTTGTATTAATCCAGAATTAAAATAAAAACAATAAATGTAGTAAGCCTTCCATAAGAAATTGATCAATCACAGTCAAATGTGAGAAGAATAATTGATTGAGAAATTTCTTACGTTACTGCTAATGAACAATTAGATATGAAATAATTATTCATTAATTAATTTTAATGAATCGTTGTGATTAATTTTACTAACCAACATGCATTTATGCGAGTCTGGGAGTGCAAGCGAAATGTCCGGTGGTTTTTTGTAAGTTTATGCGTCTGGGAGTGCAAGCGAAATGTCCGGTGGTTTTTTGTAAGTTTTAGTTTTGAAATTTTCGATATAGCAACTCTATATAGGAGCCATTACGAATATAAGATTTATAATATTTCGATATTTTCTAGGATCGTATGACGGCTAATGGAAACTCACCGTTAGACAACATGAGGACTTTGGAACACTATCTGAGCGACATTATGCGAGCCGGCGCAGCGGACACCCCAGAACATCTGAAAGGTATGTTTCATATCTTTAAGCTGTGTGCAATTGAAACGATGTACAACGAGCGTGTAATATCTATGAAAGTAGCGGTCTGCGTGTTAATACCAGTTAAGTTAGAAACGTGGAAATTTCTCCTTAAAGTCTTGCGTCGTAATTGCAGAGAGCTGTGTTCTCTTTCGCGTTTACAACGGCTGGGAATGCGTTAACAATTCCATGAAATATCTTACGAGAGCGTTATACTCTCACGAAGCTCCTATCCGCTTTATCCTCGAATCTGCAGCTTGAATTTGATATATCAGTCACGAATAATTAAACTTTTTAACTTTAACTTTAACTTTATTTAGAAAAAAAACGAAGAAAAATACTGATAATAATTTTAAGAGGCGGATATATTATAAATTTACTAACTATACAATAATATTAATTTGTAAATGATACACCTTAATTAATTATAATTAGACCTCAAGTGTAGATCCCCTTCGAGTAATTCGACAGAAGACATAAAGCGACTTAACTTGACTGATTGCCACAGATTTTATATATTATTGCACGATAACATGACAATAATGAAAAGGAAATACGAATTTCAATGATTTTATGAACAAATTAGGAAAGACTAGTTTTATGACGTATTGCGCCGGTTTGTTTCTCGCTATCGACTTGTAGATTCTAATTATACGACGCATAACGATAAAATATAGCGTCCACTACGACTTCTTTATGTTGACGTAGCACGACGTTCGTGATCGTATTTCGCTATATATATTCCGCGAATCGATCTTCAGTCGTAACGTTGCATTTAATGCACCGTTTGATTACGTCGCTTCGAGTCTATGTCTATTACATCAAGAGTGTACTCGAGGTCGATCCCCCGATATGAACCCGCGTAAACGTGAGATATAACGATGCCATTGAAACTGAAGAGCAATTAACGCATGAAGCAGAGTATGGAAACTACATGAAAATATTTCCTAGTGTCATTCAGCATTCTGCAAAATTTTAATCCTATTACAAATTTATTTGCAATATTTGCGGTAACACAGTTTCGATCAGAATATTAACAAGACGGACGATGATTATATACAAATGTGAGAAAATATGTCCATTTTAATCGATCTATTACATGAACGTTGTTCGTGAATTGCTGTTATGCCATGACACAGCAGCGATCTTTACATGAATGAGTCTCTTAGGATACAGGATCGGGGACCAATCGAACAACTAACCAACCAATCCAACCCCGAATGATCACTCGACGCACCGTCGGAGTACTCTGCACCCTCCACTCGACGCGTTCTACTCACTTTACGTCGGCACGTAGAGAGACGACGCCATGCAACTATGCGGTGCGCACATGCGGACGGATGGATGAACGGACGCACATTGCATTGAGCAGAGCGAGAGAGTGAAAGCTGTGAAGGCAGGATGACATGTGTCTCGCCTGCATCGTTCGTCTTCTACCCCTTTTGCTCCTCATTTTCTTTTTTGTGCCCTTGTCTACCGGAAGAGAAAGAGAGGAAGAAAGGAACAAGAGGAAGAGAGAGAGAGAGAGAGAGAGAGAGAGAGAGAGAGCCAACAAACCCCTCAGACGAGCGTTCTCGCGCTCTGTAGTCAAGGGCAAGGGTGCTATCGCCGAGAGTCTACCGTGTCGGGTAGTTTCCATACAACAATCAGAAGAGGAAGAGAGAGAGAGAAAGAGGATAAACGGGATCGGGGGTTGGATACCTCGGCGCGAAAAATCTCGGATTTTTTTCTAGCGAACTTCAAACGAACCCATCTACTTGATTCCGAAAGGGTTCGTCGCATAGCCGCGAAAGTCTCCTTCGCCTCAAAGAAGCGGACAGTGAAAATAGAAGAGCGCTGAGTTTAGCGAAATGTCTATAGTCCGGCATCGTTGAGATTTATCGATCGCATCGTGATTCTAAAGAAGACAATGCGAGTGCTGAGAAAGTAGTTACGGGTTACGAAGAAGGTAATCTAAATTAGGTGGATGTGATAATTGAGTATCCATGTTCTCCTTACGAGTGCGTTATTGAAGTTACTGAGAGTATTCAATGGGAAATTAGAATGATATGATAGAGCGTTAATATACTCTTTTTTATATAATCGAAATTATTTCTTTTCATATAATGAAAATACTCTTATAAATGATATAAAAGAAAGAATTTCTTGCTTGAAAAATTACGAGAGTAGTTTATATTCGTTTCTCTCAATTATTCTTTTCTATTGTAACAATAATAATTCTGCTCATTATATTCCATCTTTCGAAGATAAAGTTATTTTTAAATTATATATCGTGCTATATCGATTAAAAGAAAGAAAAAAGAACATAACATTCGGTTCGGAAGATCGACACCTTCATTGCTTCGTATATGATAATTATCTTGAAAATTGCTGAGACGACATTAACGATCTTCATGGTGAGGTTCTTTTGTCTTAATCCATCTCGTGTCTCTGCCGCAATTAAAATCTGATCCGTTGAAAAAACAAAGTTAAATAACGATGTAGTATGTAAGTGATACCACATCGATGGCAGCAAGAAGTGTCAATCTTTCACAAAAGAGAAGGATGTGCAGAAGAAGATGAACGGCAATACTTAAGGGAGCAGATGACAGAAAAGGTGATTGATGAGGATAAGTCCTTCTTATGCAAAAACGATTTTATAAACAGATTTTATATTTTTTATAAATATAAATTTCTTTTTTGAAAATTTTTTTAAAAAGGAAAAATGCTATAAAACCGATTAGAAAAAATTATTATTATTATATTATTTTGTTTCCGCCGTTTATTTAAAATCGATAAATGCTTAAAAATATCGTATAGAAAACACGATATATTCATTAAAAAAAAAAATATTCTATTGTTTAACGTGTTAATGTCAGAGGATTTTCCATTTATGTACAACCTCAAGAAGATACTCCACAAAGTAGAGAAATTTCATATAATCATAAGATGCTGGATTTAAGATTGCAAGCCTCAATGCTAAAAGAATGTCTTGCATGTATTGACATGCGCACGTAGCTACGATAGCACAAATGACAAACTTTTTTTAACAAAAAAAACATATCGCTAGTATCTTGTATATCCTTTTATTTCAAAGGCTATTCGAGTTATTATAATAGAATTTTCCATAAAGGAATTTATTTTTGATCAGAGCTCATGTGTCCTCATTTTTATAGACGATTATATGTTATAAATATACGCGCCTGATTCATGTAAGATTTTTTGCTTAGAAGAAATGCTAAGAGAAATTTCCCGCTTATTGGTAAAATATCTTTTTTGAGTGTTCTCTCATAATAATGACATAATAACTCAGATTTATTACAATAGCGTCTGAATATTATTCGATTTTAAATGAAAATATTTCAAAAATATATAAACTCTTTAGACATCAAGAAGAATTTAGGAATTAATTCTCCTCATGGCAACTTATGAAAATACGAGTAATCGGATTCAAGTATCGTACATCATGAATTATAAAGTTTCAAATTCTCAAAGTTTATCGGCATGTCCGATTTCCAGTATACGGTACGTCTATTAGGAGGAAAACTTTATTGAACTTTTGCGGTAGAACCAGGTGTGGTGAATCGCTCGTTTTCTTGCGAAAATGATTACGCGAACGAGCTGACCTAGGTTTACACCTAGATTTTCTAAAAACTTGACCTACTACTATAGTGCTAAAATGGCGACGACATTTTTCGAGATGGGATCGTGGCGAGTACAAGTACGCCCACTCAACATTGCTTTACACACAATGGCTCTAAGAAGAGAGCTTTTTGCTAAAAGAAAAATCTATTCTGGCTGCGAAGTTAGCTTAGTTCGCTCTTTTCATCTCGAATTTTTGAAAGTGTGAAAATGACACTTTAAATTTCTAATCTATCTTAGATAACGTTCTTTTTCTTAACTACGGCTTTTCAGGAAGATAAATATTCAAACTAAAACGAAAGATTTGAATGATTTTTAGCAAAGTTTTTTTATTTTTCAAAATAGTCCCTTTCAACTCAATACTTATTCCAACCATATTCTAACTTTTTTATACCATCTATGTAATGCGATTTCTTTAAGCCTTCAAAGTAAGCGTTAGTTTATCGATTACTTCAATATTTGAAACCGATCTTTTTTCTGCCAGCCATTTCTTTATGTTTGGAAAGAGATAAAAGTCACTCGAGACTAAATCTGAATACAATGCGTATGAAACCAATTTCAAGCGCTATTCATGCAATTTTGTGACTACGATTGAAGAAGTGTGAGTAGGTGCATTGTCATGATGGAATCAAAAGTTGGTTGCTTTATACGACCGAAACAAAACTAATGAACGCATTTGTCAAACTTTAACAGTAGCCCTGTTAAGATCAAACTTGTCTAAAATTATAGCAGTTTGATATGTATAGCGTTATTCTGTGTTAGGCCGAGAATTTTTCGAACTATCTTCATATTTATCTATAAAATAGAGCTTATCTATAAAATAGATGTAGGCTAAAAAAACATAATAGAAAAACATGTATATTTGAACTAAATTCATTATTACAGATAAAAGATAAATATTTAATCTAGGGAAACAATATTTCTTTAAACTTGTTGTGTACCGCTTGTTTGTTTTATTCTTTTCACATATTTTTTTATTTCTTAAAATATTATGATGCGCTACTAATATATTATACTAATATAGGAAATGCTTATCATTAACAATAACGTATAGAGGATTAGACAATTTATCTTACCCCTTTAATAAATGTAGTTTCATTCATGGATATGCGAATATGTGATCACGGCTACTTCTGAATAAATGGCGGTGTTTAATATACGTTTCACGCGTCCTTGAATAACGTTGGCTTTGTAATTTCATTTTCTGACCTATATGTAACTGTCATGTAATCAGCTAGTAGCACGATGGAATCGTGGAGGGTGGTTTTAACGGCCGCGTTCTCCACCTAGGGTTTCATTGGATTATGTGTTTTATTCCCCTTCTTTCTCTCTCTCTCTCTCTCTCTCTCTCTTTCTCTCTCTTTCTCTCTCTCTCTCTCTTTCTTCCTCCTTTTTTCTCTTTCTTGTTTTATTCTTCCAATAGCCATCCCTCACTCTTTCTCGTATTTAATCGTACATAAGTGTGTACATATAATTGAAAAAGTGAATGGATAACGAGAGTGAAAGGGAACACATCAAAGTTTGCCGCATCATCACGACCTTGAAAAAAAATAATTAATGCATATATGTATTCCACGCTTTCAAATTAAACGCGAAATCTTCTTGACTAGTGAAAACGTTAATTCTGGATGTTTTGTGAAGAAACTATATTATACGTATAGAGAGGAACGTGAAATACGGTATTTGATCAGAAATCTAGATCCCGTTACGGCGCTGGCTAATCCTATTTTCTTATTTACATTGAACATATTCCGCGACACATTGTATAAATAAAACGTTATAGGATCAAGCTTCTATATTTAACACCAAACGTGCGAGCGCGTGATAATAATATTTAATGAATCAGCAGTAAGTCTATAAATATGTTAGCGTTCAAATTTCGCTACGCTGGCATAAAAAGTTTATCTCGATATAAAATCAAGATCGTCGAAGAGAAATCACATTCCCTGTATATTTAAATGTGCCGTATAGAAAAGGATATATATACGATCCGTTTTTCCTTACGATTCTGCATAAGTGATGTAGCATGATCGTTTCTCAGAAATAGTCTGATATATGTAGAAAATTAGATCTAAGGGGGGGGTATCAAATGTACTGCCGTTCTACGAGCACGTGCTCCAAAGTGTCTTTATCGATTTTACAAAGTTCGACTGGGTTCTAAGAACATGTAGATCGTAGAAGGTAGAAACGCGAAGAGTCAATGAACCCCCGTTTTCTACGATCCACCGTAAACTCGGTGCGCGATTTTATTGATTTTTCACAATCCGACGTGCTGCTTTTCCAGTTAGCGGAAGTGACTACGCGCCCTTCTGCTGCTGTCCGTCTCTTTTCTTTGAATTTAGGGTGAAAAGTCTGCCAGAGGAAGAATTGCGCGAAGTCAATGAACTTTTCTTGACGAAACACTTCTGCAAATGGGGGGAGCATCATTATAAACTTTGGATTTAGATTTTAACGAGCTTACATATTTTTTTCTTATAAATGTTATTATCATTGATGTTTGTATTCTTATTCTGGGCTGTCTATCTTATGTTAGTAGATAGTTTTTTAAACATTTCGAAAACAATTTTCTTGTGGTTATTTATTTTCAATTATTTATTCATCAAAATTGTATTAATCTCAGACTCGATATTTTTTTTTTCGAAAATAATGGCGAGAATTCACTTATCTTTTTCGAGGTGACGAATCCCCTTCCATGGGGTGGAAAAAGAGAATCATACCGGATTGAGGTCGCGGGGCCGTTTCATCAACAAATCCACGATGTGCCTGTCACGAGGTGGCGCCATCGAGATACGATATTGGTAGAGATTATATGAGGAGCTGAAGATGCGGGTAGTTATCGATCGTAGTCGATATGAGAAAACTTGGCGGAAGGACGCGAAGCTAAGCCATGCCATGGCTGGTTTAATAGGGCCGATCGGTAACTGGCCTCTCTTCTAGGAGAGATAGGCTAGAAGAAGGGTTTCCTTCAACTCTCGTTATTTTCCTCCGCACAGGGATATTTCTCGAAAGAAGGAAAATATGGATCCGTTTGTAGAACGTTGTATAGACCTTCCTTTTGCGGATCCTGTTACCCTCTTTATGTTAAGAGTGCTGGAAACAACGCTTGTTTTTTTCTTGAAGGAAGATTACTTTCCGAATTTATGATTGATATTGTTTTAGGCCAGTTCCTCGTATACATTTTTTAAACATTTCTGATATAGTTCCAAAGGTCGCGCGACTTTAAATTTAGTCCACTTATGAAAGAAACTTTGTCTTTCCACATCGTAACATTTTAAGAATGAGACGTCCGATGTTCGAATTTTTATCTTATATTTTTTTGACAGATTTTTCTCTTCCACAACTTCTTGATTTTTATATAATTTATTATTGACTTAATTTTTTTAATAACTTTTTAATAATTTAGCAACACTTAACGACACCAAAATAATTCTTTCGTGCCGCAAAGATGCCGTTATCTCTTCCGCGACACAGAAGAATTGCCTTGCTCAAGAATTACATTCCGGCGATGCGATATCATCTCCCATAAGCCTGTGCGAGATAAAGCGAAGAGTTATTCGCTATCTTGACGCGTTTTCGAAGTTCTGGCATAACGTCGAGAACTTCAAAAATTACAGAGGAAGCTCGAGAAATAAAAGAAATAAGAAAATTAAATTAGAATTGACTAAGAAAAAAGGCATAAATGTATATAATTTAATTTTCTTAAAATCTAAGATGCTTAATTATAATCAATTTGTAACTATAGTTACAGCTTGGCCGAGCTATTCAAAACTTGGTCATGTTAATCTACTCAGATTTTATCGCTTCATTCTTTTCGTATATCATGCGTCGTCGCGTTATCAGACATTACCTTATTTTCTTAAGACTACTATCAGGTCGCGCTACAAGTCCCCAAAAAATTATTAGTACCAGTAGACAAGCTGATCCATATTACGACATTACATTCAGCCTTCAGATTAATTGCTCCTTGCTGATATCACAATGTTACGACGTTGTGATATCAGCAAGGAGCAATTAATCTGAAGGCTGAATGTCGTTACGTGTGGATCAACATGTCTACTGATACTATTTAATTTTTTAGGGAGACCCATCAAATGTAACATCACGGAGGAAAATAATTTTGCTATGAACGCAAAAGGAAAATTATAAAATTTAATTGTCAGCTTTGTTTGTTGTTTATAGTAAACAAATTTACATATTTGACAAATATTTTGCATTTGTTGCAAATAATTCTTGTAGCAAGTATGAAAAAGAATAAATATTTGTTACACCTGCAAATAATTTACGATCCCTATATTTGCAAATGGACTTTGCTGAAATTATGGCAAGGATTAGCGTTCGTAGCAAATTTTTTCTCTTCGTGATGTAATCTCAATAATGACGTAAATTTTATCTTTTATAGCACTATCTGATACTTTACAATATTTATTAATTGTTTGTATAAATTATTTATTTATTTCTCATAATAATATTTGCTTCTAATCTTATTTGTCAGACATGTATATTCTTTTTATTTAATCGAAATAAGAACGTAGCTATGATATAATATATACTCGTAGGAGTTAACGGACATGGCATGTACCATATCGGCATGTGACGTGGAATCTCGCTTATAAATATGACATACACAGCAATGCCAGTGTTCGCATCATCACAACTAGACAATGCCAGTTCCAAACTGGAGAGAAACAAAATAATGGAAATTTTATTATTAAAACAAATTTAGTTTTTATTCTGAAGGGAATTTAGCGACTCTTTAAATTAGTATTATTCGTCATTTTTCTCATTTTCGAAATGTGATATTTCCTTATGAAATACGCAATGGCTTCAAGCGATTCGATAACCGTTTCGGTCATTTGTCATCTTCTCCGGTATTATTCTTTCATTTTAGGAAATCTTTTATCATCAAAACGGCATGTTTTTTCATTTCGAATCTGGAATTTGTGAGCGTAACGCGGCATTACGACGTTATATGAGATTCGCAGAAAGAAAAGATTTGTTAAAATAACAAAAACACTAAAAACTGCACTGATTCAGCAAATCTTCAGCTGCGGAGACAGTCAATTTTTTTTGTTAA
>Ga0157364_1006801_pt1 | contig 11789 bp, 1 predicted proteins | sample AttsexASBM2_FD_111476 | JGI IMG/M metagenome (GOLD analysis project Ga0157364, IMG submission 111476) | Fungus gardens microbial communities from leaf cutter ant in Ribeirão Preto, State of São Paulo, Brazil - Atta sexdens ASBM2 | ecosystem: Host-associated > Fungi > Mycelium > Unclassified ...
AGATATTTTAGAATTTCTGAGAAATAATGTCGAGCTAGGTTTTTTTTATGCGAATGTTATTGTCTTACAAAAACGAAACAGCAAAATTTTTTTACTTCCCACTTTTACTCTCTAAATCTGAATCAGTGGGTAGCCACTGATATCAGTGTCAAGTATGTCACTGGTAATCAGTGAAATGTGAGATCTCTGACCTAGCTAATTTTTATTATGTGATCTAACTAATCTTTTAATGCATAAATTAAATGAATATGGTATCAGAAGATTGAAATTAAAGTGCAAATATCAATATTTTATTATTTTAGTTATATCAAGCTCAAACATTCTTCCTTTTTTAGTTGAACTTTATTGATTATTCAATATCAAGTATGCCACTGGGTAATTAGTGACTATCCACTGATCCAGATTTAGAGAGTAATTATTAAATGATTTTCTTATGTATTTCTAATGTGTTTCTCTTGTTTTATATAAAACGATTGTTTTTTTTAATTTCTGTTATGTTTTTGTCGTTATAATTTTATTCTGATAAGGTAAAGATTAATGCGTTCAAAATTTATAAATAGGTATAACGGCAGCTGTATAAAGTCATAAATCATTAAGTGGAAGTATATGAAAATTGTTTCCGTTATAAATAGGTTTTTCATGTTTTTACAATGTTTACTATGTTCCGCATAAATTATTCATGTAAGGCTTAGTCTGCGCCATAATCTTTTATTTCTTGTTATTTGATATCTTGGCAGCGTCCTACAATGATAATAATCGAGTGAAAGCCCGTAATATTAATTATATCAACACGAGTTTTAAATGAAGCTAACGCACGCTTGCGGTTAATTATTTTTTATACAATGTCCCAGTCGATAAACGTCATTTATCACACGGATATGACGTGGCAATTCTGTTTAATTCGTCGTGGTAAGGAAAATATTGAATTATGTAAAAATAAAAGCTAAATAAAAGGAACTCCGATTAGACAAGCTTTTAAAATTTGTTATTTTTATTTTTGATTTATAAATTAAAATAGATTTCTCAGGTTTGTATTTATAATTATAATTCTATTGAAAAATTAAATAAGTCAGTTTCCGAACATGTAACATATGTAATATATTTTAATGAATAAATCTTGAAAATTAATTTATTTTCGTATCGTGCTTTGAACATTTAGTCTAAATGTAATTTGACAGTTATTTTGAGATTGATAACATGGAATAACATATGAGTCACCGAATCGAATCATATCCAAGTTATACTTATTAAATTATTGATAATTAGTTTGAGGTGAAAATAGCAAAAATATCTCAAACCTTTATTTCTCATAGCTGAAACAATTCACATTTTGGAGCAAGAAAAATATAAATGAATTATAATAAATCTGTCTCGATAGTCTAAAGGATGCTCCTACGGAATGTAAAAGATCCGAGTTCGACTTCTGACCGAGGCAATATTTTTCGCAATAAGTTTATTACAGTTTTTTAAGATTAAATTTGAAAAGTTTGGAGGGAATTATTAATATTTCAAATTGATTGCATTGAAAGTCCGACAATATCGGCACACAATTATCATTTCTGAAATTAATTCATTTATATGAATATATATAATAGTTCAACATTTTAACATTTAGATTATATAGTAGTGCTTCGTATTTAAAGTAACATAATGAATCTTATTCAAGAGAAAAGAAAAACTGTAAAATTAAAAAAATAGACTCTCTCGCCTTGTGAAGATTAAATATTTTGTTTAATTTTCAGCCTTTGTTTTATTTTGCAAAGCTATCGTGTGTCGTATTGTGCCATATTGTCATTTGATCGAAATTTGAGTCGGCAGATAGCGGCAATTTTATCAAAATAATCACCGAGTGCAAATAAAAAACATGTTTGAAATTTTATCCTGGGTTTTATTCGTGTGTATATTTTAAACAAAAAAAAAAGATTTTCATTTCTGTGTAAAGCCAATTAAAGACATTTTTCATCTATAGTGTCGGTAATTCCGTTACGTCAGTATCACCTTAAAATGTTTTGTTTGATTTTACTTAGAGTTGACCGAATAAGGTCTTTAATACTACAGAGAAGCTGGGAATTAATCTTCTTTTTAATGAGAGAATTTAAGAAGAAAAAGACAGCGATACGTATCGCTTCGCGTGTCATCGTATTGCTCATCGAAATACATTCATACCGAATGCCATGCAGTATTAAACAATTATTTCTTACGATCAATTCACTAGTTATCCACCAGTGTAATTAATTAATTTTGAAATTAACGATTATAAATGCATTGACTTGCCGAAGTGAGAAGTTTGCACAATATATTTTTTTCACGAATTCGAAATGACAGGGAATGAAAATTATCAATTTTGAAAGATTTTTGTTAGATAAGAGCGATTATTTCAAGAGGCAGAAATTATATGTTTATGATTCAGTGTTTGTCAAAGTCACATATGCTGCTCAAGTCAAACAAATAAATATTTAAAGAACAGAAATATTTTGAACAATTAATAATAATAAATAAAATTGAAAATATGTTAACGGTAAAATTGCAGTTTCAGCGAAACACAGTTATATCTTAAAACAAAATTTATTATAAATTAGTCAATATCACCAAATAAACATGATGCAGACATTCGACATCTATATACAAATTAAGATTATTTTCCTGCATACATATGTGAAAGATCTCCAAAATTAAATGCCTATTTAAAAATCACTTAATATTAATAATCTAGAAATCATCCAATTGAAATTGTTACATTCAGTTCTATATTCTGTGATCACTGAATAGCTAAAAGTATTCCATTTTATGTAATTACGATGTTCAGATATTCTGGTTTTAAGTTTTCTACCAGTCTGGCACATGTATGACGTATCATAGTCTTTGCTTTGGGATTTTGTAGACCATATATTTCTTGGAAAACATTTGCTTAAACCTGCTCAATTTGTCGAGATCTTTCATAGTTTCAACAATTTGAACAAGTTTATTAAAGGTCAGAAAGAAATTCTTCCAACGTTTTCCAAGAAAAATATGATCTACAAAATCCGGTACAAAGACTGTGATACGTCAAGCTAGGCTGGTAGAAAATTTATAAAACCAAAATATCTGAACACCGCAATCATATAAAATAAAATATTACTAGCTATTCAATAAAGCACCGAATTGAATGTAATCACGATTTCAATTAAAATAATGATTCTTGATATCGATGTTTAAATAAGTATTTGATAAAAAAAGTTGAATCTTTTACGTACTAAATTTATTTCTGCGCCCCGACTTCGCGCGTGATTTGCCGCACTTACGTATTTATTATTATTGCGAGTTTGATTTTACAGTATATATGTTTATATGTACTATAGTTATCTTATATTGCTAAATATTTTTAATAATTATCTTATTACGTATTATAATATTGTGAAATGCGTCACAATGATTATGCAATATTTTAATCGTGTCGAATTTAAAATAAAAATATAATCGTATTGTTTTTATCATCAGTCAAATATACTCTCGCTTAATCTTTAATCAAAATTTGAATATAACTATTCCTATTTCAAGATGAAATTTTGTCCTAAATATTTCGCTCGTACAGAGTTTAGAACTATCTATATGAAATTTTATATATTTCATTTTGATACATTAACCTTTATGGTAAATTTAATGGTATGAACTCTTTTTCTTAAAATATATTATTACTGAAAAGAAAATCACACACGAATAATTACTTTCTTCTCTCATAGTTATCAAAATTAGCATCGGACTGCTTAATTATACTAGATTAATTGTAAGTTAAACGTAAAGAATGCCCGAGTAAGTTAAATAGCTATAACAAATTAAATGACTATGAAAGCGGTTGTATCGCATTTTATTTAAAAATATGTATATTCTCAATGAAGCGATAGTGCGAATTATCGTAATGATACTTTGCGAACTGTGTAAGTTTTCTTACTTTCAGGTATAAGACACATGCATTGTGTATAGATGCAATTAAATTAACGAAGCAATATATATTTCAAGAACGTCCTCCCTCTCTCTCTCTTTCTCTCTTTTCCTTTCCCTCTCTCTTTACGTCAGCATTACAATGTGGAATTCATTTCCTGTTCCTATCAGGCAATTGCAATCGTTGAGTGCATTAAGCATGAGCTTTTTCAATATTTGCGGCAGCAAGAGATGCATCAATTCTTGCAATTTATCTTTATTTTTGCTTATGCTAATTTTTTCTATTAATATTTTACTTTTTATTTTTCTTTTGTTTATAATTTATTTATCTCCCTAATCTTTTAAATTCTTATTTTTGTATTCTGTATTTTTATTTCATAGATTTCATATTACTGTCTTTTTTATGTTTTCTTTACTTGTCTTTTTTATATTCCTAGAGAGCTTGCCCTAGAATGTTAATAAACATTTCTCTCTCTCTCTCTCTCTCTCTCTCTCCCCCTCTCTCTCTTGTTACATAAAATTATAATTATTATCCTAAATATATGTCCTTAAAAGAAAATTTAGATCTTTTTCTTTAGATAGAATACTAAAGATTTAAATAAAATAAAGAAAAAAGTATGTTATTAGCAGTAAATTTATATTAAAAAAAATTTTTTTTTTAAATCTGTATTACATCGAATTAATCTTATACACGTATCAGTTTGCGAGGCAAAGAAACAAATATGTGTGAAACGTATTCAAGGAAACCGGATTTTCAAAGCCGACAAGAAATACTGCTGACAGCTGGAACTGTCTCGATACATAACGAACAAAGACGTGAGGCATTATTGCTCATTTCGGTGGACACTCGTGATAAATGTATCAACCTTGTTCGGTTGGTAGAGCGAAATCTCGTCAAATCTGCGAGCAATCGAATCCCAACGGTTCGATGATTCGTGCGCGAAACGTGATTACATTCACGGACACACACGTGCACATACTTTTCTGTTCGCACGCGTTTCGCAGTACACATTTATATGTGTGTATGCTAAATAGTTTCGATTTCGACACACCTGTTCAACGCTATTCCAGTTAACTACTTTTCCTTGTTCTAATTTGGTCTCGAACGTATGATTTTACACTGACATTAATATGTTTTTGCAAATCGTACATCATTATATTAACGTATCATTTCACGTTTTATTGTTTATTATTAAATTTTTATAACGGAAATTAAGAGGTTTATTTATTTGTGTTTAAATTAATAATTAATTTTTTGAAATTTACAATATTTTTCTTTACCATTTCATTTCTTTAATGTTCTTGTCAATAAATTTAAATAACATTATACTGATAATGATTAACAATTAATGATCTTAATACTCATTCATTAATATTCACGTATTGGAAAACATATTATTTAATTTATTTATGTAATTAAATTATAATTTAATTTATTTAGTTTAAGTATATTAAGAATAAGTGCTTTTATTGAATTTTTTTTTATATAGTTAAATTATAATTTATTTTATTTAGTATAAATATATCGTGAATGAGTTTTTATTGAATTATTCTTTATTGAAAATTTATTATAATATGATAATATATAAAAAGAATATATATAAAAAGAACGATTTTGCTAAAATATCTAAAAATTTAACTAGATCTGAAAATAAATATTGTTAGACTTTCATAACAATCACATGAGTGAAAACATTATTTTTGATCAAGGTGGTTCTTTGTATCTAATATTTCTTGTTAATCTGTATAATTTTCAGGTTAAGCTAATTATGCGATTATTTCTCGGTCTTGAAACACAGTTAAACGGTCTTAAACGGAAGCTGAAGTAGTAATATCACAAATTAAATCGACAAGCAGTTTAACCTTTATTAGATACAATTTGGTGTCTTATCCATACTAACGGGACACTAGAATCCGTCTGGTTTTGCACCTATTCAGAATTATTTTTAAAAATCTTTAAAAATTCACCAACATATATTCAACTTTCTAGAATAAATATTCATTCTTCATTTTGAAAAATAATAAAATGTAGTATAATTTATAATTACTGAAAGAAACTTGCACGAGCAGGAATCGTTCGATAACTAAAAAAACCCTCCTTAATAAGGTAAGGGTTAATATTATTGCTGTGCAAATACAAGCATCTTAGAAAACTATTAATAATTTGATGCTAAGAAACATCAGAAGAAGCAAAACTGTAAATAATTTATTATGGCAAATATTATTATTCCAGTCGGAATTCGAACCCAAACCTCCTATATTCTGTGCATCCTCTCAATGTATGATAATTTTCTTATGTATGATAATTTTCTACATATTGATATTAGTCAGGCTAGTTGCTAGACTGTCAACCTCCCGCAACATTGTTATCATATTTAAGTGTTCTACATAATAATTTTGATATTCCAACAAAATAATTTCTAGATTTATATTTAGCCAAATTTTTAGATGCTACTTTTTAACAAAATCGTTCTTTCCATAAAGAACGAAAATTTTATACTTTTCTCGCAATCTGTTCTCTTAATCTCAAATTAACACGATTTTTTTGTATCATGTATACCTGTTATTCCTTCATAAGATGTACACGAAAATCATGAATGACCAATGCGAGCGAAATCACCGCACCAGATGTTGTTATTTGAAAACTCTTGTACATCCTCTCACCCTCCGCAATAGAAATTTCTCAACAACAACACTCTGAATAGCTATTCATACGTCATATCTCATTATTTCTTTTCATTATTACATGAGACATCTCGTGATCCAAAGTAATAACAACTAATAAAGTGCCGCGAATGTGGCATTGGAACTCGACATACGCAGCTGCTAAATGCGATCAACAAGAATTTCGCAACAACAATACTGCGAATGAAGTGTCCATATGTTGTTATTCCTTTTCATTACTTGCGCAAACTGTCTCGGAATTTAAAGTACAAGATGCTTGGTGAAAAGCTTAATGTAAGTGTAGAGATATCATTATGCCGGAATTAAAGTATATAAAAACAGGTTAAGATAAAGCAAAGTATGATATTTTAAAGACCAACTCTCCAATGCTGTTGAAAGTTACAAGAAGGGACTACTTTCATTAATGACCATTATATCGTATCAATACTGAGAATAACACGGAATCTCAGGTACTCGGCGTGCATGCATTCAAATTGCAACGTATCGTCGAGGATATTTGCGGATTACGTATTCTAACGTGACGCGAACGTGTCGCGCCATTATCGAAAACGTATATTTTCCTTTGCGTAAATTGAGCGACGCATATATGATGACTTTTGACGCCGTGGCGTTTTCGCTGCGCAGACGCGAATCGATTTCTCTCGCCAGCGGGCAAAGAAGCGCCGGTGCCAAGTTATTTTAATTGAGAACTGCTTAATTATATGCATATCGGCACGTGATCTTCGACACGGCGATCGGTGATCCGATGTGAGAGTTGGCATGCGTGGAAGCAAGAGTCGAGAGTAATCGGACTAAACACGCAACACGAAGTGTTCCTCTCGTCCTCCGTTACATAATGACCAACTAATCTACCATCAGAGATAATATCCATTCGATACCCGATTCATGATGCGTACGCACACATGGATATGTATAACACATGGCCGACGATCGGATCGTCCGTTCGTGGGTCGGCTGGTTTCTAACCCACCGGATTCATCACTCCCGGTATGCATTCGTGAAAGGTTGCACGCTCAGATTGGGTAATAAGAGACAATTTTTTTGCGCGACAGGTTTTGAAATAGCTAACATGACGACGGGACGAGCACAAAGAAAGCTGGTGAAAAAGATTGAGATTCTATTACGATCCTCTTTCTCGAAAGGGAGACTCGTTCATAATGAGATTCACCGTCACTCATAAAAATATTTGGATAAACTATAGGAGTACATACTAAGAAATGAAATATAAGAGCTCGGTAAGAGAGGATCCAATAGAAGCGAAAGAGAGAGTTTAAGTTCTAATATATGCGATTACTTCACCAATTATGTCTACCACTCTCAGTGGTGACAAAAGTTTATTTATTTGCAATTATTTTACATTGTTTTATTAAACAATATAGAGAATAAAATAGGGAAATAGTAAAGTGTAACTTAAAAGTATGTTTAGTATGATTAATAAGATACTTTTATTCATCTACTTTTGCGAATGATTGTGATATTTAAAATGATATTTAAAATAGTTAAGATTTAAATGATTTTTACAGATGATAATTCTCGATATAGAAATATTTAAGGCGCGGAATCTAAGAGTCCTGGATGCCAAGTGTCACGAGTTACTCACATTGTACTTAAGTATAATTTAAATGTGATTTATCATGATTAAATGCAAATTATGTATAGGTCGCAGTTTATAATATGTTGTAAGGTACGCGTACAAACGTTACACTTAGTCTATTGGCAAATTACATTTAATCCAACATTCAATATTTTTCTCAATAATAACAAATTAGCGCATATTTGTCTCTTGTTCCGCGGAAACAAGCTATCTATATGACAATTAATAACAATCAGTCGAGTGTATCCTTAATACATAACTCATTCTTTCTTGACATAATTAAAAAGTACATTAAATTTTTCTTAATTAAAAATTAACAGAATCTTATGTTTTAATATCTTCAGTTTAAATGTTTAATTTATGATTATCAAGAAGCTTAATTTTGTCATCCAAGAAATTGCAATGGCTAGATTGTTTTGCTATTTTTGAAAAATTAATTAAATAGTAGAAGATGAACATAAAGGATGAGATTTACATTAGTATATATGAGCCACGTTTGTGATAGACAAGAACTGCAACCACCGAGTAGTTATAACAAGCAGATTAATTATCACGCAATGTAGTAAACTTGGTATTTCTAACGTATGGCTTATCGCGATTATTTTAATGCGCCAGACGGCTCACCTGTTGGTCTTTATCTACACATTCACTTGGCCAACTCGCTTTATCGCTCGTCTATATTTATTAAACAATAAATAAAGTTAGAACGTATAAGCGAAGGAGTGCCTGACAATCGTTACAAAGGAAACTCCCATCTTTAGCACGTCATTCGTTAGAATTTGATCGTAAAGTACACGTATAATACTCAACACTTATACCATACAAGAATAGTATCTATAAAACACTGTAAATATTTATATAACATTATTATTAAAATGATATTCGTGATGAAATTATTCTTTGCCATAAACGTATTTTAATACTGTCAATGAAGTTGGGAATCTCGATCAATTCACTTATAAAGATAGCATGTAAAATGGTACAAGTGTTTTTGCGATAAAAAAAAATCGTCCTAACGATACTTTTCCTTATACACACCATCGTGTGACGTAAAATTGAGACATAAAAATTGAGACATAATTACACTCTTATCCCGATACATAGGTCATAAATCGTAGGAAGCTTAGCCAGCTGTCGACGACCAATACCGTTCTCTTTCTCAATTCTTATATTGTGTCAAGTGTGATGGACAAATATCCAATATCGAACCTCTTTTCTAACGCAACTAATTATAAAATTATAATATTTTTTATTTGCAGTATGCGAAGATAAATCTAATAATTTCAAAATTTATCTATAGTTATTAGATAATTATATAATTGATGTAAAATAATTGTTATATAATCGATAAAATTATATAATCGACCAATTACACGCGACAGCGTGAGATAAAATTATATTGAAATTAAATTACTACACGTGCTGCGTAACTTATTTAGAAAGAGTTCACGCATGTACATTGGCGCCGTATTTTTAGCAATAATAATGATATTAAAGCATGTAATTAAATCGGTTATATATTCGATTCGATCGGTTATTGATCGCATTATCTCCAATATTACATTTATAATATCATAACGTTTATAACATCATTTCTATGCATATATATAGTAAATGTAGCATTACAAATGAACCTGATTGCAAAACGCCCGCAGTTATGAAAATTATCATTTTAGTCACGTTTGATTAAATGCTACACGCGTTGATATAATCATTTTCTATACTTCAGGCAAATTCTTGTAAGATCATAAATTATTTTATTTAATGAAGAAAGAAATGTATGTCGTATACTTAATATATTTCTGCTTTGAGAATTTATATATTAGCCTAGTGAAACAAGATTGTCGACTCGGCACTTAAATTAATTTGTGAATGTCCGCGTCTAAAAACACGCCATTTGAAATTTAAATAAGAGACATATGATAAATGTATTTTTATCTTAAATACGCATAGTGAAATAAATTTTAAAGAGCGAGAGATGAAAGATTATATCTTAATTTAATTCTTTCAACAAATTTCATTACGCACGCTGAACCTTAGCGAATAATTAATTCGTTATTATTACCCATTCTTTTAATGATTTTAAAGCCAAGTTTAAATTTACTCGTCTCTCCCCTTAACAGATTTAATATGGGACGATCGCGAACTAATCGCTTCATTTAACGCTAAATTTACATCGAGAATACGCGGACGTGGACCAGGATGTGACCTGGGCAATTTCCAATTTTAAAATCATCTGGCGACGTCGCGACCGCGAGCCTTCAATGCCCTTTACTTATTGTTAGCTAAGCGAGGAGAACGCAGCCTCGACAGTCGAACGAATCTCATCTCGTGTCGGTCAGTTGAGGAAATTTCGCCGATCACGAATCGTGGGCGTGCCGCGCGGATTTTTCGCGGAGACGTGCTGCGCTCGCTCTGTCCTGCGTTGCGCTGCGTGTGTGCGTGCACGTTGCGCACTTGTGTGCGCACGTACGTACCATAGAAAGGCAAGACCTTGATATTTCGTGTAATAAGCTTTGAGAATTATCTCCCCGGGACAGAGGCCTGGTTTCAAGTCCCGGTATATCTGCTGTCTACCCTACCCGTTTCTCTCCGTTATCCATCGCGCGATCGCTGAAGGCCTGTCGGACAAAAGTGTACGTCGCGATAAGTGTACACGCGTGACGGCAACATCACGCATACGCGTCTGTCGTGAGGTCACGTCACGCGCTGTATGAAACCGGCAGCGCGAAAATGCGCGGAAAAAACAATCAAACCCGTTCGACCGCGATTAATTATACAGCGCACAGATCGAACACGGAGAAGGAGAAAAATGAAAGATCTCTCATTGGAGTGTAATTAACACTCAGCGCATTAATCTGTGGCAATATGTTGTGAATTTTTACGCTCGAGGTTGATCGCTAACTAATTTGTCAGCATAAGTTGATGTCTTCGTTTTACGATGATCGCGCGGAAGCATGATCACGTTGTTCTCCTTCAGCTAGATCATTTAAGATTTTGAAATTATAATATTTGCAACGAGAATTACATAAATCGTCATTTATAGCTTGACTTTCGTTGAAATTTATACATGAATTTCTTTTTTTACATGAAGATTTACACATGAAGATCAAATAGATTAACTTTGTTAAAAGGTAAAAGAATATGTGAAGTTGTATAATAATAATTAATAATAATTTTTATATTTAGAAATGATTTATAACTTTTAATAATAATAAATTATAAATCAGGAGCTTTTTATCTGCAGGCCTTATGGCGTTATTCTTTGGTATGCGATTCTGAATTAAGACAGAATTAAACAAAAAGAAAACTACAATCTCACGTATACTTTTTTCTTTGGCATTAAACGCAAATACAGAAAGAATTAAATACAGAACGATTAATATTTTGATTTACTTTGATAATGATTTATTTTAAAAGGAATGTAAAACAGAGCATAGTAAAAGAAATAAATTTTATTAAAAGGATTCTTTCCATAGGAAGGATAATTTTGCTGAAATATCGAAAAATTAGATACACATTTAATTAAATACACGGATCAGAAAATAATTTTGTTGAATCAACAAAATAATTATATAGGACGCTCAAACTG
>Ga0157364_1006802_pt1 | contig 11789 bp, 3 predicted proteins | sample AttsexASBM2_FD_111476 | JGI IMG/M metagenome (GOLD analysis project Ga0157364, IMG submission 111476) | Fungus gardens microbial communities from leaf cutter ant in Ribeirão Preto, State of São Paulo, Brazil - Atta sexdens ASBM2 | ecosystem: Host-associated > Fungi > Mycelium > Unclassified ...
CGCCGTCATCACTTCAAATTTGTTCCTCTTACAAAAGCTTTAGAATGCGCTAACAAAACTTCATCACTACAATTACCAGATTTCTAACGAGATTTCCGTAAGAATCTCGTGAGGTTGAAAGTACAGAGGAGTTTACTTCGCGAGAAGGTAAAGAGGGACACAATGAAGAGACTTGTCTTCAACGGGACAAAGTGATCTTCGAAGAAACGAAGAAGCGAAGACAAACGAAGAAGCTTTGGGTTAGATCGGGCGAATCAGGCCGGTGACGGGCCTGATCGGTGTGATGGTCTCGGGGTGGTGCCCGTGCGTGCCACTGGGGCGTCGGCAATCGCCGGCCCAGCAGCAACAGCAACAGCAACAACAACCACCATCGTCGTCCAGGGCGCCGTTCACCGTCAGCGGCGCGACCGATCGTGCGGACATGGTGCAGATGTTCTACTATGAGAACCGTGGCAAGTGTTGCAAGAAGTTGCTCAGATACAATGGATATCCGAATAAGGTTAGATAGTTTGCCATTTCACAATTTTATTTTGCGACAGAAAATTCAATCTGCTTATTATTAATTACGCTTCATTATATCCGTTTAAAAATTTGCTATTGAGTTTGTTTAAAATAAAATTCATAAGTTCCAATAAAATATATTAAAATGTATTAAAATGTATTAGATAATATTAAAAAAAAAAATCCTTTTATTTAATTTCTTATTTAATTTTTATGGAATTAATATTTTTGTAATGGTTTTGATATTATATTTCTTTAACGATAATCTATTTAATAAAATACAGCTGATGTTTTGTATTATATTTTAGTGTACTTAAAAAATTAAGATTTGATAATTAACATTGCGAAAATTCTTTTGCGAATATTGGCAAGTCGCGTTCTTTAAAGGCGCGTCGAAGTGAATCTTAAAGTGCTCTATCTCTCTGCGGAGGTGAGCATTAATTATTTGACGAGCGTCTTGATGAGCTTTCTCTAGAAAGGCACTTAAACTATTCTCCCGAGTAGTTCCTCTCGAAGACTTAATGTGCACGTCCTAGTAACCCGTTCATATTACTATACATACATAGGAGAATCCAGATAAGTACAGTTAAATTCAAGTTTCATGGAGCGTTAATTTTGAAAAAATACAATCGATTTACTTCTGATCGATTTACAAAAAATCGATAAAAATATCTCTTCTTAATCTCGATCTCAATTACAGATTTGAAAGTTATACTAATTCTTACGTTGCTTACGTTTCAATATTTCAAAAATATTGAGTGATAATTTCATCAAAACATCAAAAATATTCTAATGATAATTTTGTAAGTATTTTATAGAAAATTTAAGTAGCAACAGAAAATGTTAGTCTGCAAAGAAGAATACACGATTAGAATTTTTTATATTATTCTTTACTCTGACAAATTTTAAATCGTATTAACATGTAAGAAAATACAACTTTTGATGAAAATGATACCATTCATTCAATCGCTTGGTCTTTCCGTCGGTTATCGACTTTTCCGTCCGCTTTTCTTAATTGGATGTGATTTTAATCACATTTGTGAGAAGCAATCGTTCTGATAGCATTATATCGAAATCTCTTCGATAATTGATCTAACTAGGTATAAATCTACCCACATATCCATTTATCTATCTAATGAAACTAACTCTCCATCTATCCATTTATCCGTATAATTAAACCGTCTATCTATTGCTCGATTACATCGAATTTCCTGACTGAAAGACGCTTTTAAAACGTTTGATTGTTACGTATAAATTGAATTTTCCGATGAATTGACATGATATTAACTGTAGTTTACATCTAGTGTTATTAATATTATTTTTACTAAGTCTAATAACAATAAATACACATATAGTTATTATTTATTTATTATAAAATATATTAAATTATGATTTATAAAAAAAAAAATCATTAAATATTCAAATTTATAAATAAATTCTTGATTTATCTGGACACACAAATTTCTCGTTCAAATTCTTTATGTTCGGTTTAACGGTCGATTTAAAAGATTTAGACAAAACGTGACGATAAAAGTTTAGCGAAACGAATGTGAGCCAATGAACATTTCACGCTCTATGGCAAGTCCAAGATCTCGGGGACTCCAAAGTGTACTGCAAAAGCGAGATAGATAGAGGAACGAAAGAAAGAGAGAAAAAGAAGGAGATAGCTATTCCAAGTTCACCGCAGAGATGGCCGAAGTTTCCGAATGCCTCCTGGGAAATAAATCGATTCGATATCTGAATAGCCATTACGCAGACGTGGCTTTGCGGAATAAAGAAAGCATAGTAAAGTGGTCGGTGAGAGGGAAAGGAGGCTTCTCCTCGGAGAAGAAACGAAGGAAGGACCTTATCCGGGAACTAATATTACAAGTTGAGAAACTACAGCTAGAATTTTCTTTCAATAACCAAATTATTATTCATCATGGTTATTTATTACTCAAAGTCGACTTACTCGTGTCATTTTTCACTCTTGCTTCGTATTATTTTTTCGCCAATTCTTTGTAGCTATGCGTAAAGAGGTTCCCTCTTTTCAAACAATGTGGATAAATCGGGTTTTTTTATTGCCTTAGGGAGAAAATAATGCCAGCTAATAAAAGAAGAAATGTTGGCAACGTCTGTCGATCGTCGGTCTATTACGGGAAACAATTCGCGATGCTTATCACTTGTCGGAAATTTCAATTGTCTGATAACGGAAGCGCCGCGCGGCGCCAACTCTTCGCGTGGCTTTTCGGACGGATTTCCTTTCTCTCTCGCTCATTTTCTCGAAATATGCTTTCTCCTTTCGACATATCTTACGCATCAATCTTAGACATTACGCGAATGCTCGAAAATGGAGAATCTAAGAGTTATCCCAGAGCCAGAAATATGAGAACGCGATAAGTTCTCATTTCGCTAAGATATTCCTCCCAAATTCCGAATGCCATTCTTGCAATATTTTGAAGACAAAGTATAAGTAGATTCCTGAGATATTATCTTGTATTTAGGTTTTATAGCTCACTATTGTTATTCAGAATTATTCTCGACGATGGAGATACGGTTGTTTGTTATATTGTTAATTTAAGATTTTTTTAAAGATTTAAAAGATAATAGTTTTGGTAACACGTAATGTATCTTTATTTATGAAATATCTGATTACGAAAGTTATCTCACTGAACCAACATAGATTATTACTTCGACCAACATAATATTATCTTATGTCTCAACAATTGATTCACTAACTTCCTCATATTCTCTCTCGTAACGTAAATCTTAGCGTAAAACAATGTAATTCCAACAATAGTCGTAGGGCTAATAATAATTCTAAACCATAGGTTTAAATGCAGTATTCTTTTCCTCGTCAATATGTCATTGACGATAATGTCGCAGTTATTTTTACGCGCCCTTCGATACTTTAATGCGAGCTAAAACGTAGGAGGTATTTCTGTGATCAGAGAAGAAAATGTTAGGGTCGATTGATAATTTATGAGAACAGAGAGTAAAATTTCTGAGAAAGTTGTTGAATAAGAAGAGATTTTATAGAAATTGCCTGTGAAACTATCTTTTCCTTTTGAAATAATAATTAACAAATTTAATAGAAGCAATGACATTGACGTCTGATCAAATATTAAATAGCTATATGAAAATAGTAAAGACTATATTGTACTTAAATATATTTTTAACATGTACAATTTGTACAATTTTGTACAATTTTATCTTTACATATTTTTAAATTGAACTTTCAAGAGTTTTTTTTCATTAAAATTTGGAATCAACAAAACTCTTTCTTAGAAGTAAAACAGCTATTTACTTTGAAAAACTTTTTATGCACTTTTTCAAAGAATAAAAAGATTTCAGTTAGTGACTCGTATAATGTAGGCGTAACTCATCCAAGCAAAAACTTGTACCTTTGGTATCGTCTGATCGAAGAGGGAAATGATTCGCGAAGAAAAAAAGTGGCACGTAGGGATGCGTCGCTGATTTTAATCCATCACACTCGACGTGCTAGTGATTAACGAGGGTGTCGCACTGGTTCTCTGGGGGTTTGCGACTTAACGCGCGCTGACATGTGTTTCGTTAGTGGCGATGTCTGCGGCATCGACTTTACCAAGAAGGTATCCTCACGATGTCTATCGTGGTCTGATTAATCGCCTCATCTCACCCGTTCCGCGGATGATCAATGTACATTTCGCGAGTAATAAGCGAAAGTACAATCGTATTCTCTCGCATTGCCTGACATTCGAACAACGATAATTAACGATAGTTTGCGGATAATCTTCGTGATAGTTATTTCGCTCTTTAGCGTTGTCTTCTCTTGGTGTATTCACAATGTATTATGTATAATTTATAAAGAAAAGGAAAGATAAATAAATAAATATCGCCACTTATTGAGTGCTTTTGGATAAAAATCCTCTCAAGCGCCAATAAAATATATCCGTACAAATTAATTATTGTTTACAATGTATAGTGATTTTTACACAAAAAAAATTTAATAAAAAAATGGTAATAATAAAAATAATAATAAAAATAGAGAGAGAGAGAGAGAGTGATTGGAGATAGTACTATAAAATGGAACTTTGATCCAAATTTTGATAATATTTAAACATACAAGAATTTGTATGCCTGAATGATTTAACAGTAAGACATCTTAAAAAAATATATTTTTAAACATATTATGGCTTGCTTTTAATATGCGTGCTATTTAAATATTTTTTCGTCCACAGAAAATTTACTTTATTTTACAGTAATTTTAAAAAAGTATAGTCAAAAAGTTTGAATTTTTTAATTTAATTTACATTTAAAATATTCATGTTTAAAAATTTATTTTAAAGAATTGATAAAGTTGTAGTACATGATAAGCATTCGTGTATGGAATGAGAAAAGAGTTAAAGTTAATATTTATTTATGTATTTTTCCTTGATTCTCTTGGATAGAAAAATAATTCTTCATGCGTTCCTGGGAAAAACGAGGTCGTTTAGCTTATAACCCGACTGCGCGTTATCTATTTGTTCCTGTTAAAAGTTAATTAGCGAACCCGGCGAAATTGCCCGCGGAGAGATCCGACAGGAAAAACAGCGAGGGATCCAGGAAAATATATCTTTCCACGAGAAATCTCTCCACTGTACGAGATTGAATGAATCGCTATTAAAAATGCGTTTGCGCTTATGGAATTATCCATAAATATGAATATGATATATCGAGGATGGGGTAAAGACTTGAATATATATATATATATATATGTATTGTATGGCGTCATTTCTATTAAACGACTATTAAAGTCGTTTCTCGCCGCGAATAGAATTATCCACAAGTGCACATTCTTTTGCGAACTTGCATGTATCGGAGGGGCACTTTGTCACGAATGCACGATACGGTTGCAGTCATGCATGTGCACTCAGAAGAAGCGGTGCGATTACAATTTACTCGCGACATCGTCGTCGTAGTCGTATATCTTTGGCGACGTTTTCTTCCCGGTGTCGTCTTCTTCTTCTTCACCTTCTTCTTTTTGTCCCTTTTTCTCTCATCCACAGAAAATTTACGCGACGCGGAAATAAACGTGAATCGCACGCGACAAACGCGTTTCTCACGACCTTTGAGAGCTGGCCGAGTGGCAATGAGCGATTCAAATTAGCAAAGTGAGGACGCAAAGCGAGCGATTTTCAAACGAAGTAGTCTCCTCACGAACGGCTCTTCGTACGACGAGAGTAATTGCTTTTTAACAAGCGCATCCAGGATTCTGTCACACTCATTATGACCGGGATTTTCTTTATCTTCTTTCGACGTGTAGATATGCGGATTATATGAATTATATAATGACAGAAATATCAATATTCGACAATTATATAGTCACTGATTCTGGAAAAATAGAATCGGTAATCTTCGATCAATCGAAAAGCATACGCGAGAGCTTTAAATATACTAAATTAAACATTTTTTAAATTATAATATTAAGTTAAATATAATATAATTCGCAACACGGATTATTAAATATAACATGTTGTAATATAACATGTTTTTTAACCAAATAATTGGCTAATTTATGTTATTTTTTTATATTTCTCCCGCAAACGTAACTTTAAATTTTTAATATTTGTACCAAAATTTTTATAAAATATTGATACCTAAGTATCGATATCGATAACGAATAAATATACAGTTTGGATATTGATTGCAATGGCTGAAGAACAATTATTAACAAAGTCGCTTATTCAAGCTTGTGAATTATGATTGGTCGCGATTCGCGATGAACACATCGGGCGAAATTTCGTCGACGTGATAGTCACGTTTTCGTGAGCCGTTATTACGCATTATCGATCGTTATCGTGCAACAATACCGCAAGTGACGTGTAACGCAGTGCAGCGCAGTATGGGGATTAAACTCGCCATGACGAAATAAAATCGCATGGTGAACGATGCGCGATTAGATGTTGGAGAAGAAGAGAAAAGAAGAAAGGCCAAAGCCAGCCACCGTTACCTTCGTTGAAAGGGAGTCAGCCTGGGAACAAAAGAGGGCGAAAGGGCCGGCGAGGGCGATGAGGAGGGTGGTTGGGAATGGCAGGGAGGACGGCCGAGTGAATACGTATGTATACGGGGAGAAAAACGCAAACGGTGAGAGCGGTGGCAACGATAGAGGAGAGAGAAATGTAAAGAGAGAGAGAAAGAGAGAGAGAGAGAGAGAGAGAGAAGAAGAAGGCAAGAGAGAGGGAAGAGATGGTCGAGAAAGGGAAGGAGGGAGAAGAGGGAATCGCGGAAAAGAGGCAGGAGGGTGGATATTCCAGGCTGCACCCCCGTGGCAGCGGTCCCAGCGTATCGCCATGGCAACCGACCCTGAAACACCCTCCGGCCGTCGCACTACCATCGCATCGGAGAGAGCTTCGCTTTCCGATGGCAGTAATAATGTATCCTCGCTCTCGCTGTACTCGCGCTCGTTGTTGATGTAGGTCGCAGGACGCGGTGCATACCGCGCGCGCAGAGGCGCAATGCACGCTGCCGTTTCCTCCCCCGAGACGCTTGCCAGGCGGGAGGGAGCTTTTCGTGCTGTTCCTGGACCACCCCGATATCGCGTGCCCCGCGAGATAAAAGCGCGCTGTATGTTGTATCTTCGTATCTTTGCACGACGAGACGAGTGTTTCGCGTAGAATATCTACCGGGTGTTCTCGTCCAACAGTCATTTTCTTTGGATTTGTTTTTTGATTGATATGATATCAATCGATAGTATTAATCGATAGATATTGTAGTTTTGAAAACTATTTTCTTAAATTTTTTTTGAGCTTGGAAAGTTTAGGAGAAGAAATTAAACGATTGGATTGTTCGATAGAATTTATGATTTGACACTTAATTATTAGAATATTTAACCCTCTAAAGACAAATGTTGCATATTTGCAACATTTAATTTAAAATTGAATTCAAAATAAATTCGGGATCTGCAGATTATACTTAAGAATTAGAAGAAATGTATTGTAATATTATATTAAACATTGAGATCTAATTGCTAGAAAGATCATATATTGATATCAGATATTGATATATAGTAATAGATTCTTCATTTACAAGTTATTTTTTAGCAAAAAGTTTAATAAAAAAATTCTTTTTTTAACGACAAGACAATGCCGTATCTAGCAGGTTAATATTGCTCGTAACTAAGAATTTATCACTCTAATATCGATATTAAAGTTACTTTACAATCTTCCTCGTGGGGGAAAAATCGATTTTGAATAATCTGATTTCAAAATTCAATCGGTCAGGCAAATACGTTTCTTCTTACTAAACGGATTGGAAGTTCATCATTTCAACGGATTGAAATGAATGAAAGATGACTTTTAATAATTTCGGAAGTTGGATTAATCGATTTGGGATAATATTCCCCTGTGTCTCGTTTAAAGACGCATGTGAACATGTATTACAGCACTCGGTGATGTAATTCTTGCGTTTATGGTCTCACGTAGATACCTTTTCGTATTTCGCCATATGGGACATAGAGGGAAAAGATACGATTGCCACGTCGCCATTAAGGTAATACGGACAAACTGCGCGGTGTTGTAATAATAACGTAATGGCTCGTGACGATCTTGTGTGAATTTACCGTGTGCCGTCTAAATCCCGTAATCGCAGGATCCGCCATTGGCTTCGCAGTAGGAAGAACAAGAACGACAATAAGCTTTCATGCTGATTGCTTGCACTCGGGAAATGCACATTTTTTATCGTATCGAATTATTGAGTTTGTGTCCCCCTTCCTTCCGGTACTCTGGATAATTTTTTCGTATACAATCGTAAAGAAGCGCGTTTCCATATCTTTAATTAAAAAGCGCTGTTCTTTTTTCCTTCCTTAAATGAAACTTTACGGAATTTGGCTCTATCAACATTGAAAAATGTTTATTTTACGCCGGTAGTCTTCTTAAGAAATGAATAGTAAAATAGAGCAAGCTCGCATTTTCAGTTGAGATGTGCCGCGGTTCTACATCCTCTTTGTACGCAACAATAACGTTTTATTGCGATTGCACCGCTGATCGATCCCCAAGGATGAATTTACTGCCGGCGGGTATAGGTCGAAATTTATGTCGGTGTATTCGAGAAGCTGCGAACGGAGTCGTTGGTCTCTGAAGGTTTACAGCTCGCTGTAGCTCATTATTTCATTTTAAGCGATCGTGAGGAAAATTTGGACGACAATAACAATCAAGCGATTATAGATAAGAATTGTATCGCATAATTTGTACTGCGTATAATTTTCCAATTCGCCGATTCCTAAATAATCGAGTAAATATGTATTGAGTTTCATTGTAATTTGAAAAATTTACATTAAAAATATTGTTTACTTTTAGAAGTAATTATTAATTTAGAAGCATGTGGATTAGAAAAGTGTAATTTTTCAAGAATTTCTCTCTCTCTCTTTCTCCTGCGCGATAATAGTATCTTCTCTTGTCGAGACAAAATTAGTATTTAATAAAACGAGGTTAATATAGGTCAAATGTTGCGAAGATCTAAGTATTACGAGACGTAAATCTCTTATCATGTAGAGATCTACTGCGCCTCGTGCTAATCCCCAAAGGCAAAATGTCAGGCAATCTCGCACAACATATGTACGTCTGCTTTAAATATTATTATATATTACATTACTATAACTCTGACGGACTGTATCGTTAGTCTTAAACAGAACGTTCTATATGCTACGCGCTTTTCCAGCATGCTGCGGATTCCATTTCCCACTCGAATTATGCAAAACACGCCGAGGGAAAATAGACGCCCACGCGTGTATTTCGTTTCACCACACACGAGCCGTGCGATATTACGAGATATTACTAGATAACGGGAAAGATCGGCGAGCTGCTTGGGGTGAATTGATGTACGATGTCTTTATAGCTTCAGAAGTCGTAAAATCATAATTATTCAATATAAATGGTTAATAAATTAAACTGAAAAAATTAGAGATAAATTTTTGTTGTAAATAAAATTTGTTTCCTATTGATAAGGAAAGATAATTTTTTTTGCATTGGAATTAAATTTTGTAATAAAAATATTTTGCATTTGTCCGACGTTTCTTCCGAATAAAAAGTATCTCTCGGTTTAATAATTCAAATCTTATTATATTCTTCTGTTATTATTTTATACTTTCTTGAATACAAACCGCTTCATAAAGAGAAAATAATCATTTCGTGGTAAAGGTCTTTTCACCTAAAATTTGAGTATGTAGTGAACGCACACAGATAAGAAAAAAAAATATAAAGGATATAAGAAATAAAAAATGAAGAAAGAAAAGAAAATACAGCTTGAAGAAAAGCACCTTCGCGTATTTGCCGATGTATTTTAGCGAGAGTGGGGATTAACGTTTTTAATCGACGCCACTTGTTTCTAACGAGCCTCTCTTGTTTAAGCCTCTTTACTTGCACTTGAACCATCATTCTTCCCTCGCGAGCATCCCACCGTGAATTCAAATGGGCTAACGTAAAAAAATAATTTTTAAGTGTTAATGTTAAGAGTGCTATTGACTATCTAATGTATTGACAATTATTTATTATAATTATTTATTATTAATGTTAAAAAATAAGTCATTCCGCTTGGAATTAAAATATTTCAATTTATGTTTAATATGTTTATTATTATATTTTATTGTATAATTTATATATGTGATATATAGATATTTTATTGTTATTTATATTGTATTTACAACCTTTTGTACTATTTTATATTATATTTTTGTATTTTACAGTATACAATAAAATAGGTATACAATAAAATATATCACAATATATTTTAAATATGTTTAAAATATATATTTTTTAAGAGTTAACGCCGGATAATATTTTCATTTATTGCACAGAGAAATATTTCACAGATGATCTATCTTTCTTTGTTTTCTCGCTGACTGTCCTCTCGATCATCCTCACGTTTTATCCTCAGGTTTCCAGTTTGAAGAGGGGCTACGACGTTTCCATGTCAGCCATTGTGTCCTTTAATTTACGAGGCATCATCGAGTATGCCTCGTATGCAGAAAGCGAGCATGTGAAGGCGTCATATGACAGTCTACGAGTTAGACTGACAATTTATGTCTATTATCTCATAAAATCTCATGAAAAATAAGCTAAATCCCACAAGAATTAAGCGTATTACTGTCGATTTTCAGATATTAAAATTAAATATTATCATTACAATTCACAATCAGATTTTAACATGCCATTCAATTTATAACTATGTATCTACAGAATTTTTTTACATATTCGTATTCATTGTATTTTTCGAGATAATAACAAACAACGAATTCTTTGTTCCCGTTTTTTCCGGAGTATGGAGTGCAAAAGGTTGATGCCCGATAGTACGTATCGAGACGGAAGTCCCGGTAAAACTCGATTGCTATGGTTTTAATAGATCATTAAACTCGACCGAACGAAGTGCGAATTTCACGGATAACAACTGCATGGATGCAGTAGGTACATTGCACGTCGCGCTTAATTGTTCTGTGATGTGCTTTTTCGATTAACAGGACGTGTTTTGCTGCTTTCGCAGAAAAATTGCATTGTAACAACAATGAAAAAAAAACTGCAGAGCATTATTTTTGTTTTCGAGGTATTGCTCTTGCTTGCATATAATTCTAGGATTTAAAAATGCATACACTGCATGTTTGTTGCAAATATGATACATTATAATATATAAATAAAAAATATATACATTACATAATACATACTGTTTATAAATATGCAATAAGTATATGCATTATAATATACCTCTAATTACACTTAAATTATGTCAAAATTTTAGAAGAATATTTAATAAATTAATTTTTAATTACATGCAAAAGTAACTTTAAACAAATATTACGGATGGATTAATTTAAAACGTCAAAAAGTAACATTGATGTCTACGCGAGCAAATTAACAAAGACCTTTAAAAAATGTTTCATTAAAAAAATACTACTGTTGATTTCATAATGTTATAGTATCAGCTATATCTTTGATAAGTACCGGACAGAGAGTAAATTCGCCAGTGCAAATGAATGCTTGGGAAACAGCAATTCCTCAAGACGTAAATGGAAACTTCGTGAGAAGAACTGGAAAAGGAAAAGAGAGACGAGAAGAGATGGCAGGATTGATTGAAATCGATGCCGTGGAAATCTCTGAATTTCAGGAAGCCACTTTCCACTGAGAGAGGGAGAGGGAGAAGAAAAGAGAGAGAGAGAGAGAGAGAAAGAGAAAGAGAAAATATATATTATATTGTATATATACACACACACACAAACACATATATATATATATATATATATATATATATATATATATAAGAGAGAGAGAGAGAGAGAGAGAGAGAGAGAGAGACTTACGAAA
>Ga0157364_1006803_pt1 | contig 11788 bp, 3 predicted proteins | sample AttsexASBM2_FD_111476 | JGI IMG/M metagenome (GOLD analysis project Ga0157364, IMG submission 111476) | Fungus gardens microbial communities from leaf cutter ant in Ribeirão Preto, State of São Paulo, Brazil - Atta sexdens ASBM2 | ecosystem: Host-associated > Fungi > Mycelium > Unclassified ...
AAGCGGAACACGGAATAATATAAAACAGAACTTGGCAAGATTTGCACTTTTCGACCGATTTCCGCCTTCCCTTCCGCTATTCCCCTTACCTCTCGCCCCGCGCCAATTGTCCAAATGCCACTCGACGTTTAGGAGTGTATGATGCTTGTAGACATGAGGTATATCCACTTTGGGCGTTCAGGCTGTAAACTGCATTCTATATCTTTTTTTTCATTCATTACATAACTAAGATAGAATGAAGCAATGCATAAGCGCTCAATCTTATGCGTTCTAACAACGTTAGAATAATATCGCAAACGTATATTGAATACGTCAAGATATTCGAGACGCGTTTGTGACGTACAAAAAATTTCTTCAAAATTTACTATGTCTGCGGTTTTTCATTTCATAGACTTTCGCAGGGAGCTTCTAATGATATACTGTAGTTATTCTGAGATAAGTATATATAAGTATGTCTTCATTATATATCCAGTATGTCTGTATAGTATCTGCGTTATCATAGTGATGTCTCTAGTATGTGATGCATGCACATATACACATATAGAAGAAAGCCTCTATCATGAAATAGGCCTAATATGAGATAGTAGCGTTTCCGCTAAACTAATAAATGCTATCTATTGGTTCCACCATGAATTTATTGTTCTTAGATTGAAAACTATTTAGTGGAAAATTCATTAGATCATGCTTGTAGTCGTTGCAAAGAAAGATTTTAGAATTTGGATGTCTCAAGTTTCATTGAGATGAGCTTTTAAATGTTTATTATTTAATAAATAAATATTTGGCAATAAATTCTTCATGTGGTGATAGAGTAAGATCGTACTAATAGAAAAATACGTGATATGATGAATTGCTTAATTACGGAAGTTAGATTTGACGATCGTAAAACCGTGGGTATATATAATATAATAAGGCGTGGAAATCATAATATGAGATACCCAGGGTATTTCTAATATGAAATAACCCATAGTATAGTCCTATGTATAGTGAAAATCATTGTTAAAGAGTAAATGTTATTATACAATAATAAAAAGGACAATCGGAATGAATGTCGAGTGCCTATTTTTGCGACGCTGATTCCAACTGAAGAGTTCTGGATATAATCGCATGCTCATTTTTCACGTACGCTGGCTGTGTTTGCTTGCAGAAACATGAAATAAAGTTTCCAGAAACATGAAATAAAATTTTTTAATTGTAATGATATATTTTGCATTTTACTTTCGATTTCTTGGGGCATCTCATATTAGAAGCACAATTTTTTGACTTTGTGATTTGTTCACTTTTTACATTTCTTTAATTTAAAAAAAAAATGGAACTTGAATTAAATTTTATATGATGTTATTTTAAAGCTTATTAAATTCCTATAAAAATGACTTATTTTTTAAAATTCTGCCCATAGATTTTTAGCATTTATTCAAAATGAACTCGATATCTCATAATAAGGGCCTTTCTCTCTCTCTCTCTCTCTCTCTCTCCCTCTCTCTCTCTCCCTCCATCTCTCTCTCTCCCTCTCCCTCTCCCCCTCCCCCCTCCCGTGTGTGTGTGTGTATGTGTGTGTGTGTGTGTGTGTGTGTTTCAATCTTTCACTTCTGCATAATTTCTTACAAAAAATTTCCTGCGTTCATATTACCCCTAAGGATGCTCATATTAATCTACTTAGATGATAATATGAACACTGGATGGATAATAAGAGCACCAGCAATCATTTCAACATTTGCATTAAAATAATCAATTTCAATACTAAGATACATAAAACATCAACAAATCTATCAAATGGTATGCATAAAATTTTTTATTTTTCAATATGCTAGATATATGAAAACATAGATATATGTTTTCATATATTATATTTAGCATACTGAAAGTGCTCATAATATCCTATATAGTTACGAAAAGAGATAAAACTAGTATCTGCCTATTTCGCATATCCGCTTTTAGTGGAAAGTTCTCCCTCTGCTTAGAAGGAGGGACTTTCTTAGATTTATTTGTGCCTGTTAGGTAGGCCAAAACAACGATAATTATTTTTTACTTGCCTGCACGGTGATCACTTCAATAAGGTCTTATAACTTTATTAGTTTTATGAATATTGTTATAATTTGAATTGAATATTCTTGAAATGTGAGTCTTTAAGAAAATGCAAAAAAATCAATTTTTTTTCCAATTAATAAAAATCGATTTTTTTCAAGCGAGAACCTTCTTAAAGTAACTTAGTGCAATCGGGCTTAAGTAAAACAAATTAGTTTTTTTCTAGAACAAGATCATACTTATTTTTTGGTGAATAATTATCAAATCGTGATATTTTTTCAACTTGCATGTTAAAATTTTCGCATAACAGTAAATACTTCCATAATATTTATAAAGTTTTAGTAATTCGACGAATGTAAATTATAGGTTTTAAATATACACTGGAACTTCGTAATAGCGAATCTCGAAAAATTCCTTCCGCGCTATGAACAACATGAGTAGGGAATAGTAGCCACTAAAATCTTGAATTCCATTGTTTTTGAAAAAAATAGGAACGATCTCTTTATAACATTCACCCACGAACCGCATGCGAGGTCTTAGTATATCTGTATAAATAATTAAAATTAAAGTTTTCTAATACAACACTTTTCTTACAAAATTTAAATAAAAACGCTGAATATAAAATTTTCTGTTTATTTATTTAATGAAATTAACACATAAAGTACATAAGCTACGATCATTTTTTTTCATGGCTGTAAGTCTGTTATCACATCCCTAAAGAAAATTTTTTTTGCAATTCTTCATAAAATTTTTCAGAATTCCTATATAATTTTATCATAACTCGTCGACTTATGTAAAATTAATTGATTTCGTCGCTGCACGTTAGTGCTGTAACATTATCATGTCTTCTAATAATCTTTTATAAAATTTTTCAAAGTTTTTATACGTTATTGAAACATTTTTCAGAATGCTGAAAGTTTCTCATAAAATCTCATAAAATCTAAAACTCATAAAATCTAAAGAATTTTAAGATATTTTCTATTTTTTTTTTAAATATTAATATAATTAATTAAAAATTAATTAACTTAAATATTAATATAAATACATAAATTTAATAAATTAAAATATCTTCTACTTTTTAAAATATTAATATGCATAAATTTAATATTTAAATTAAAAATATTCATAAATTTAAAATATTTAAAAATTCGTAAAAATGAGAAATTATGAAAATCTTTTAACCAAGAATAGGCTCGGTTATTTTTTCATGTTTTTTTAAGACTTACGTATTTGGATTCGCCACGATTGCAAACGGCGAACATATGAAATGGAACTCATAGAATGTCTTTATCACAAATTAAATAATTACATAATTGCCACGATTGTTACATATTTAAGGTTAAAGATGATATTTTATTAATATTCGAGTTTCTAGGTTTTCTGGTTTGCCCAAAGAATCCATGTAATTGTTTCTGTCTATAGACCGAGATATATATGAAGCGTTTCGAAAAAGATAACTTTAAATGTTCCACTTCTTTCAATAGAAGTCTTTCGAGACACTCAATATATCCTATACTATACATTTCGATGTCGTGAACTCTGTGTATTTCAATTGCTACACGAATCCCTCATCGGATGTATGTGGTCTTTTGTGCTGGCTTGGAAATGAATCCTGTAGAACCACTTTCGCCGATTCGTTACCTCCACTTCCCGCCTAAGCATCGGTAAGATGAAAGTTCTTATCGTCCATAAGGATATAACCATTTGTACCTGTATCTGGCCGGACGTGGATAATACGCGAATGTATAGACCACTGCAACAAAGAGCACGATTGCATGCAATAAAATTGACTAATAAAATTGATTTTTTTATTATTAACACATAATAGATATTAATTTATCACGAGAATCATGGAAATATATATATTAATTCTTTCCAATTTACTAAAAACTAATTTATTTTATGAAGATAGAGAAGTATAGGCCGGTATTTATAGTTGATTCTTATATTTAAGATCATTTTAATTAGCCTTAAGATATCTTGAATCACATGCTATATTAGTATCTTAAGACATTATTTTAAACAGTCTTAAAATATAGATAGATTATGAATATCGACTATAGTTCTTCAAATAAATATATACTAAGCATAATATTGAAAGTATGTACATGTATGTATCAGATATAAGGCTGATATTTCATCGTCCGACAAATTTTTCGAGAATATTGATTGATGGATTGATTGACATGGAAGATTTTTAAAAACTCGAGAGAAACAAACAGATTTTTTTTATTTCAGAATAAAAAACCGAGAAAAAGCTAATTTCTTTTTACTGGTAAAAAACAGATTTTTACAAAAACCTATTTTTTAAATATTCTGAAAAAAGGATTCATTTTCATAAATATTCGTTCATTAAAATACTTATATATATATCATTTCGATATTATTTAACATTTTTTGTCTTTGTAACTTTAAATATCAATATGGAAATCTATTTGCCTAATTAATAATGCTTTCTCGAAATTGAACTTAACAATATGTATATCCATTTTAGTGATTGCACTACATTTTGTTTGTTTATGGTCTGCCTTTTCACAGAAATCTTTTGAATGTAGCAACTAAATTCTAGAATTCTAGAACAAATATTAATTTAGCGTCAAATGTTCACAGAAAATATATCGAGTAAAAAATTTTCGAGGCCAAATTAAAAAACCTTTTATTATAGATTTTTAACTTAAAGTTTTTTAAAAAATAATCTTTATCTCTACTCGAGAACTTTTCAATTAACATGCTTGAAAAATTTTCGTATGATAAATAAAATATTAACCTAATATGAGACAAGTTTTACTCCAAAGCAATTTTTGTTTTTTGTTTACGAATAATTGCAATAATTTTGGACAAAGTTTGTCCCCATGGGCATATGCAGGGGAGAATAAGAGAGAGCGCTCTTTAAATTATTTTGTAAGAAAAAATAATTGAATTATGAAAATTATTCTTACAATAAAAAATTAAACACATTGCCTAATTTGTAGGTCACATGTTACTCATAAGAAAGTTTGTTGAAAATTCTCGAAAGCTTTAATAAGTTTTGTGAGGATTAATTTTTTCCTTTTTAATTGAAATCTTAGATATGCCCATGTTTGTTCTGTTTTGCCTATCTTTCTAAAATCTTATATATTTAAAATACCACATTATATGAATTGCCAGAAAAGTATATACTTAATTTTAATATACACATTTAGGATGAAATACGACGTTTATATTACTAAATACGTCGATTTATGTACTTTCCATTTTATTATTTGAAAGATAGAAATTTCAGTTCTAAAAAATATTCGTTTCACTCCGTCATACCGTTGTAAGAACTTTTTTGGAAAAGGATTATTTACATGTTCGCCTACTTATCGTCGACGCCGATAAGTTCTTTATAGTCGATGGAACCTCTGTAACGACGCATAACGTGCAAGTCGTTTGGCAAATGCTCGTCTTTGGATATTCCTTTTACGGAAATTATCCAGCGTGTCGAAAGCCGAGGTCGGTATCAATGATCCTTGACTCCGCCAGTAGTAAGCTGACGGCATCGGACTTAAAAGTGGCACCCTCAATGGGCCGCCTAAGCTATCATGAAGGTGATTCATGAACTGAGGCTGCCCGTAAAAGTCCACGTGTGGCTGCAACTTGGGTAAATCAAGGAAGTCTGAATGGCCCAAGAGAGATATCTTCAAGGGTGCGATTTGTGGTTTGGTATCTACAGAGAGACTCGCATACACTGATGTATCGTCGTGTGGCAGTTTGGACGGATCCAGCAGAGAGCCGTGCGAATTCGGATATTGGATTTGCTGTAACGGTGGGTATTCCACGTTCGGCTGGATTAATAGATTTGGATCCAGATTCGGAAAGTGATGATGCGACGTGACCTGCGATAGTTCAGGCCGCTGGTAAGCGCCGTCTTGAGGATTATCCTGTCCGTAGTTATGTGTCGGATCGTTGTAGTTTGTGGGATAGCGTTCCGGAACACCGTATGTCGAAACTGGATGTTGGGTGGGAGGATAAGAATTTACGTTGTTGTTGGTGAGGCTGTCTTGGCCAGCTACAGTTTGATCCTTTGAATCAAAACTACCTTTCGGCACACTGTTCAAGAGATTCTTGATAACGGAGCTTTTGGTCGGGTCCGGATTCTTTAATACTGCCACGTGAGTTTGTTGATCGTTGTTCTTGTCCAGGTCAGATTTCGTCGGTGTCACGATCAGCAGGCCGCCCTGGCCGTTGTCTGTGAACGTGACGTCTGTCAGTCTTGTCAACAAATTTATTCGGTACTTTATAAGAGTGTTAAATTCGTTAGTCAAGTTGGAGCATAAAAGTTGATACTATCGAGATTAGTACGTTTGTGCTAAGGGTATTACAACGTGTCTGTCGAGCAAGTGCTAAATGTGAAACAACATGAACAATACAGTTCTAGATTCTCATAATACACGAATGGTACACTTACACATATTTGAAAGGAATTATCACAGGATTTGTCACAATACGATATAGTGCGCTTGTGTCATGCTAAATTCTAGTAAATTTTGGACGTGATTGGCAAACAACAAGGATGTAATGATCCACGGTGTCACACCGTGTCATTTGTCGCTTGTTGGAAGATACACTAAATCTATCAGAATTTCAATTAATGTAACAAGACCTCTTTTCTAATGTACAAGTGAAATCATCTTACTTTTTGTATGATTATAAGTTATAAAATATTAGGGATGTGCAATCTCAATCCGATTTTTTGAAAAATTGATCTTTTTGCAAAAAAAGATCGATTTTTTAATCGATTCGTTAGAATTCGATTTTACGGCAGATCGATTCATTTAATAAGAAATTGATCTTTGAAGCGCAGGGATGAATTAAGAGATATTCTGATATATGATTTCATCCCTGTTGCTTATCGAATGTTAAACAAGGATAAAATGACATCTAAACCTGGCCTATTATGGAACAAAGTCGGAATGGATTCCGATCGGAATTATTCTGTTTCCCCAGAAAACACAATAGAAAAAATGTTGAAAATAATTGAATAATTCCGATCAGAATCCATTCCGATTTTGTTCTACGATAGGTGCTCCATCAGTAATGAATAACATAACACTTCATCTCTTTTATTTTTCTTTATTTTTACTTTTAACTGTCGTCAATTCTTCATCATATTAACACTGTTGTTGTCAAGTTTGATTCTGATAAGTATAGATATTTAAAAAGTCGTATGTTTTCACGTAATTATTTTATTATATTCTTGTTGCTATTAAATAAACATGTTTTATGATATGTATATAATTTTAAAAATTTAATATTTTCATTTAGATCTTTATCAATTTATTGAAAATTAATTCTACATATGTCGTGTTCCAAAGAATTTAAAGTTATAATATCATTACTATGCTTACACTGCTTACATTTACCATTTCGGATTTAGTAATGTTCACAGTTACACTTATTAATTATAACTGACAAAATATATTAATAAAATTCTGTTTTATAATACTTACTTAAATTTTATTTTATGACAATTGACACTGATAGTTATAATTATATTGAATTTAATGCCTTTATGTATGATATTTTATCAATTTTACATCAATGGTTAAAAACTGTAAATGTTAGATTAAACTTAGATTTTTAAATTAAAATTATTTTACTTGGAGACAAATCAGAATCGTGTTTTAATTATTTTATTGTCTTTGTTAATTTATATGATTGTACTAAAAAAATTTTAATTAAATCAATCTCTGATCTCCACTAGATCGATTTATTCAGCTCCGAATTTTTAGTAGATCAAATTCAATCAACCTGATTCAAGATTGATTCAGAAATCGATTCAATTAATGGAGATTGCACATCTCTATAAAGTATCTTAAATATCTGATATGAATTATCGTATATTACTTTTTCAAGTAATATATTTTTGCTGATGATTTCGACATATTTATATTTATATATCAGCGTTATGAAAACAGGTATACAAAAGGGGGCATATACACCTAGAGGTAGAAAAAAATCGATTTTTTCTACATATTTAAAGTATAATGTCTTAAGAATGTTTTTGTAGAATTATAAATCAATCCAGCGAAAAATAGAGAAGTTGTACGAAATTATAGACGAGGTATTATATATATTATAGATTTGAATGCATTGAAGACAGGTAGTCGTGCCTACGACAGGATGATTCACGCAGGTAAAAAAAAAAAAATCTTTCTCTATTCATTATCTTTATCAATAGCCTCAGAGCTGCATTAAAATTTAAAAATACGAACGATTAGTTAGATAACAATCTCGTCTGGACGAGCAATTGAAAAGGTTAGCAATCAAAAGTATAAACTGAATGTAAAACTTTAAATGCGTTTTTCTAAAAACGTAATTCAAAATGCGTGACCACTACATCTTGAAGAAGACTCGACTGATCGATTTGCAATTTTACACACTTTTTCCATGTACTGAAAACTAGTTTTTGACGCAAGATTTTTTTCTTACAATTATTATTTTTTTTTGTAGCCAAATCAAGTAAAATTTTTTATGAAAAATCGCTCTGTTAACTTTGACTAATTGCCATTTTATTCAAATGCAATATTTTATAAGCAAGATCTATGTTTCATTTTAAAACTTATGTATGTATATACCATTTTGCTTTCAGACGAGTCGTGTGTGAGCCGCAAACACTGTTTTATAAAATATGACGTATGAAAATTTGAATAGTGACTCTATTTTACATTATTTTTTAATAAAATTTTAATGTTAAATAGAGAAAAATATCACCTTTACAAGGAATAAATCCGACTTCTTTATATCCGTTTTTTTCACAAAAAATTCGCAAAATTAGGCTTCGTTTTGATCCATCTAGATGTATATATACCTTCTTAAAAGAAATTGGAAAAGTATGTCAGGTCATGAAACAGGTTTTATTTGTAGTTGCTGTCTCTCGCCAACTTTCGGGGAAAGTGAAAGACCACGTGCTAATACATTCATGGGAAAACATTCGTGGTTCGTGAAACGAAATGTTCTTCCGGAAGGAGGACATTGACTTCATCGGCGATTGTGCGATACGGAAAGAGAAATTCGGGTGAGTCATCAAATGAATCAATGTGCGGAAAGAAAGATATTGCTAAAGTATCAAACAATTTAGCTAGATATAGGTTAGAAAATATTTTTTATTTATAATTATTTTAGACTATCAAAATAATTATGTAGGAGTTCAAGCTAATTGTTAGATTATAAAAATATTTTTGCTACATTGTTCATCATGCTTGAGTTTCCTATATAATTATTTTAATGTTCAAAATTCAAAAAAATTATTTTCAGATCTGTATATCATCCAGTTAAATTTTTAGATATTTAAACAAAATTGTTCCTTCCGTGCATATTCCGCAAAACAGTATCAAAATTCGATAAAAGATCGAAGATTATAATTGTCAGATTATATCAACATTTGACAAAATTTATTCGCGAAAGCAATATTCCATTACTTCTAATAAATTAAGGAATATATCTTCTTCAATTTAATTGTTTCGAAAGAGAAATTAAAGGTTTTAAAAAATAATTTTCTTCTTGCTTCATATCGAAGCTCTTCTCTTTTCTCGAATAATTGCTTATTACAACATCGGAAATATTAGATGGAAGATATAATCATTAAGACTTCATCAGCATAATTAATATTCTAAGTTAATTGTCGTTATCTCAGAAGATGCAAAAAACAGAATTTGACTCAAAGGACTTTGCAATGTTACAATTACATGTAAGAATGTGAAACCTACTGTTTGATGGCACGCCGTAGGTCTCGTGTGCTGAGAAGTCATTAGGCACTTCGGAAAAATCATCGGAATTTGGCGGTGATCCTGGGTAGCTGGGATTGTGTTCTGTAATTTTAAAAGGATATGATAAAATACTGTCATATATGAGAAGAAATAGAGATTTTACTTTTTTAATGAGATTAATTCAATATAATAATTATAAATCACGATATAATTAATGATTAATAAACGTACACTCAATAGTATTAGGTAATAATATAATGTCTGTATATATATATTGTAAAACACTTCATCGTATACTTGTTTATTTTAAAGCTTTTTTATCGTTTATAATATTCGATTGTTACAGCTTTTTGAACGAATTTGAGAAAAGCGAATAATACTCATTGACAGTTAGGTCTCGAACGTGTGATGCCGTGAATATCTGGCTTCACGGATAATCAGTTAGCTTGTAAATACTAAAATGACTTTCTATTGCTATTATCGATATAAAATTATATCTTTGATAAATTTCTACTCGATAGACAAGTAAGCGTACAATAGAAAGTAAGAAAATGTGTCAAGTTTTTAGTACTTTATTTGCGACGTATAATTTGCGTATGTGCATGCAGATGTTTAATTTTTAAATAGATTTATAGTTGATTTTTTATTATCATAAAAAATAATGACAAAAGCTTAACAACAAATTCTGTTCAGCAGAGATTGCATTTTATCTAGATATGAAAGAAAAAAATGTCTTTTTTAGGATTAAAAAATTTAAAGAACTACAGTTTTTTAACGTAAAAAACTTTTTAATTTTTTCTATCAAAATTATAAAAAAAGATATAGAATTAATTTTTTTTATTAAAATGTTTAAATCTTTATTTCGGAAATTATCTTTCGTTTTTATAACTTTAAAAAGCGAAAATATTTTTGCATTGTTATTTATGAGCGTATCCAAGAGCGTATCCATTTTCGAGGGGAACAGGAGGAGACTTTATCAATTTTGTTATCATAAACAATAATTTTTTACGTTAATAAGTTAAATAAGACTTTTTTGAATATTTACAATGTACAAATGTCTCCTTCTCATTTATGATTTTAAATAGGAAAAATATTTACATTTTGTAAAACATAACTTTTATTTTTTTTTCTAAAAAAGTGTAGGTAAAATATAGTTATTAAAAAATAAAATGTATAATTGTATAAATGACTATAGTTAATATTTTAACGCATTCTATTTTTAGCTCAAAAATTTTAAGAAAATTTTTCTATGTATCTTAGTCATTCTGTCGAAGCTTCAATTAACAGAAGAAAAATTATACTTTATATATGTTCATAATGAGAAGCAGAATTAACAAAAGAATTATTTAGAAACAAAAGTAAAGTTATATTTTTTTAATTAAAAATGAAAAAATGAATAAGATAGTTTGTGGAAATTGACTCCTATGAATACACTCACGGCGATATCTAATGAGTTAATAATAAGTAATTCTTTTTAGCTGAACTTTTGTACCAGTTCATTTTCTTCTTTTTCTTTTTAGGAGGAAAAAAGAGGAAAAAACATGAACACTTGCAAAAATTCAGCTAAAAAGAACAGGCCTAATGTTTTTTTCGAAACTGAATCTAATAGCGAATTCGATTGGATACACTAGTGCATATACACTGGTACATATTAAAACAGTTGTAGGTACATTAATAAATTATAAAATACATATTCTACCTAACAGCACAATAAAGTATATTGAGATTTAATCAGTTTTTATATTTATACTAAACATCTTTACGTTAATTTGTGTACGATAAGCTTAATGTGTATCAGTGCTGAATATGTTCAATCGAATTTGCTTTAAGTATCCATGATCATTACTACTTATAATTGGTGATTGTACTACATTGTTTATATCTACAAAGTTTGTCCCGATTTGCGTATATCAATCCTCCCTCTTCCCTCCCTCCCTCTCTCTCTCTCTCTCTCTCTCTCTCTCTCTCTCTTGTGGAAAACACGGAGTAAGCAGAAACATCAAGGAGTATCTCTATCAAGCAGCATGAAGTACATG
>Ga0157364_1006804_pt1 | contig 11788 bp, 10 predicted proteins | sample AttsexASBM2_FD_111476 | JGI IMG/M metagenome (GOLD analysis project Ga0157364, IMG submission 111476) | Fungus gardens microbial communities from leaf cutter ant in Ribeirão Preto, State of São Paulo, Brazil - Atta sexdens ASBM2 | ecosystem: Host-associated > Fungi > Mycelium > Unclassified ...
ATGTAAAGCAAATGAAAATTATAAATTATTTAAAAAATGAATATTAATATTGTTTTTTATAAGAATTACACATTATTTCTATTAAATTAAATGAAAATATTTCATATTTATTAAATTACGTAATTCTAAGAGAAATTTGCAATAAAATTTTTATAAGTTAACTATTGTGTGTAGGCCAAGAATTTAACTTTTTCTACTATTTTATGCTAGCAGAGTGTAAAGAGTAACAGGATATTTGTATAGCTGATTCCAGATGATTATATGATTACTTAATTATGATAATATGCAGGGTAAACGAATAATTGTTTTTGTCTATTGTTAAAAGAATGTTGATATAGCTTTATGTAATCAACAATTTATATCTTTATATTTTGCATGGAGATAATATAGATTTACTACCTATTTTATTGTACAGATTTTGTTAAAATATATTACTGTGTAAAATAAATTAGCTATATTTGCTACTAGTTCCTTTCATAATAATAATTTTTAATACAAAATTAGGTGATATTTTTAATATTATTTACTGTATTCGTAAATTAAATAAATTTCTCTCTTAAGACCCTGTGCATAATGGAGGAAATATTAGCAACAGGAATAAACAATAAATATTAAAGAAATAAAAAATTAAATAGAGATTGAATATAAACGTAACACACAATGGATACAAATAAAATGTACGACATATCATATGGCATATATGTATCCATTGTACGTTAAATATGTTTAATCTCTATTTAATAATCCAACATTAAATATCCAACATTTATTCTTATTTCTAATATTTCTCCTATTGTGTGAAAGATTTAATTTTAATAAAAAAAAATTTTTAATTAAATTTATTTAAAAACATTTACAGAATGTCTTCTGTTGTCTTAAAATCTTCTCTCATTAATTTATTTCTTCTTCTATTAACGCAATCCAAGTATATTACGGGCCTAGAACAAAAATATAATTTTATATATATCTCAAAAAAGGCTCATAAATTTAATTATAATCAATCAGAATTAATCTACCGTTATAAAAACAGCAGAAGCTGTTTCTGTAACTCGATTTAAAGCTTCATCTGGCTTAATTGAACTGGAAAGCATTGTCTGTATTTGTGAAATATCCTTTAGTCGTCTCTCCAGGAACAACCATGTTTCTTTGTGGTCTTCACTTGTATCTTGCAACATGTACAATTCAGTAGCTTTATAAATAGTCGCTAGTATCATTCTCCTGGCATACCAGTTAATCTAATCAAAGTAATGTACTCTATTTAAACAGCACATCCGAACAATATCTTTCTTATACTAACAGATAAATATTAGTGATACGACTTACATCAACCGATCTATCGCCAGCATAGTAGCAAATATCATCGACTAAAGTTAATAAATTTGCTAAAGCAGTTGGTACGTTCGGTGGAAGGGACATAATAGCCAATGCTTGTGACCAGGTTTTTTTGTAGGGGATCACCATTCTCAACCGTGTTTCTACAGCGTCACAAACTTGTTGTTCTGGTATCTTCTGCGAACTTAAGGAATTCGCTTCTTTTTCTAGGATTTCATTTAATTCCCGGTTACACATAGAGTAAAAGTACTCCACTAAAGCCGCACTACCTTTTGGAAACAATCCATGCATCACGCCCGGATATCCAATTGATTCAGCACCTTTAGCATCATATCTGATTATAACATTTTATTTAATTTGTACATAAATATAACGCGATATTTTAACAAATCACGATAATAGAAAAATTAATTATAAGATAGAATAGAATATAAAAAATGATTTAAATTACCAGCACTAATAGCCTGTTTGCTCCATCCCATGTCAGGAACAAATTTTAAAGAAGCGCCAAGTATTTTTAACTTAATATTTTTTTCATATTCCTCATCATTCTCCTCATGAATAGATTGTTGTAATTCCGCTTTTCTATTGTCATTTTCAAATTGATCGGCCAGCAAAGCCCTAGAAGTCCATAAACGTCTAAAACCTAATAAATCAATATCTACTTTTAAAATTATCTAACAATAATAATAAGATATGCGTTAAATATATTACATAAGACATAAGAATTATTAGCAGAAATTAATTCTAATTTAATGTTTACTACAAATATGATATTAATACAATACACAATCTACTTAAAAAATTTTTTTATTAAATTTAAACAATTACAATTTTACGATCTAAAACTATTACAATTTTATGATAGTATGACGTTTTCATGATTGATTTTATTTCTATTCAGGTAATACATTCATCAGATTTTTCCACCAATTTTTCATTCATATCTATACATTCATTAACTCGTATAAGAATGCTTTCCATTACATCTAAACCATTTATCACTTGATAACAGACAGAAATTTTTTCATGGAGTGGCATAACTGGTAATTGTTCGCCACCAACAGTCAATGTAACTTCCATATGAGCCTTCATTAACTTGCTATAATTTTGATTTTTAGCTAAATCCTTTTTCTGTTGCTCCAAATCTTTTTTCTTCACTCTCCAATGTGCTCTGCATAAGTCTATACCTTCTCTTAATGGATTCAAATAATTAGTTTTCAGTATATCTGTCATATTCCAAATACCTGTCTCGTTGTTCTTATCTCTGATAAACAAAAATCTCAGCAAGTTCAGCGCAGTAATGATTTCGTCTGATATTTCCACCACATCAGACGAACTTCCATGAGATAGATTGCAAATCTTTTTCAATAACAATTCCATATTTTTTCCAAGAAATTGGGGATTTCGTGGAGTTGAATCGAGACATTCGATGATAGAAGATTTAAATATGCCAGTGATAAAGCTTAATAGACCAGAATGTTCGATATTCTCATATAAATACAAGATAATAATATATCTAGCTTGCATGTTAAATATCTCAATATAGTTTTGAAAAATGCGTACTGCCTTCTTCCGTTGCTCATCACTATTAGAGTAAATCATCACTTTAGCGATTGATTGAAACAATTCTGTATATATTTCCAGGCTCAACACCTCAGAATCTAAGGAGCGAAGTGAAATGCGTTTTATAACACTTTCCATAAAAATTAATCCAGTGGAGATTGAATAATCTTCGCTAAGCAGTATTTTGAAAAAGTATGCACATGTTTCAAGGATATAATAAGAATTATATATTTGTGGTACATTTATCCAATAATTTTCTTGGGTAATTACGTAAAAATAAAAATTAGCATAAGCCATATTAGATATGTTTTGACTCCAATCTAAGATTGTAGAACAAAAAGAAGATTCAATATTTGTTTTTAGATATTTGCGTAATGTTTTAACATGAGTAGATTCTCTTTGACGTTTGCTAACACTATCTAAAAAATATAATATATCTCCAGTGAGGTAAAGTGTTTGTGTTACTATGTTATCCGCGATTTCTTTATATGTTATTTCTTCACTGATATATTTGTTCAAACAGCAAAAAGGTTTCCCACACAGGAAAATAAAAAAACTCAAGAGACGATTTCCAAGTAGAGATCCTTTTTCCTGTTTAGAATTGATATCTATTGCCTCTTGCACCAATGGTTCTAGAAACACTATGATTGCCTTATATGTATTTACAATTCTGTCAATAGCTGCTTCTGGATCATCGGCTTCATCTGGCAGTGGTAGATCCTCAAGGTACATCTTGATTGCATCAAAATACCAATCGATGGTTTTACTTTTATTTCGTACCAGCATTAAACAAGTTTGCATTGTACTCAAAATGGTACAGAAATTTACATGGTCACTCGCCCGCTTTAAATATCTTGGGAACTCTATGATGGCTATTGTAGGCTCGCAATTCTCAGTTAAAAACGTCAATACATTTAAATAGCAATCGAACATCGCTTTGTGATGTTGTAACACAGAGCTCGTAAGATTCGGAACAACGGCAGACATGATGCCACATAAGCTATTTTCAGTCATCAAGTGATCCTCTTTCAAAACCTGTATAGCTTCTGCAGTTTTACACTTGTCCAAAAGGTCGATAACTCGGCTGATAAATACTTCTGTCATCTTGGTAAAGCTTCCGATATCGAAAACATATAAAAATTACATGCAGTAACATTATTCTTCGAAAAAAGTATTTATATTATTTTTTATATATATATATTTATGTGTTTACCTTCTTGTGTCGATCTCAAGTAATCCCTGCTTTATTGTTCGTTATTTGTTCGAAAGATTTTTTTATCAAAAAAATATAAATATGCAGATATATGTATTCCTTATTTTCGCCTTTGAGGAGGAAATATCAAACACGAATCTCTCTCTCTCTCGAAAACGCGTCTTTAAGCGAGATTACGTCTTCGCGCAAGAACGTAGGTTAGATTACACGAAATGTCACGCACCCTCCTACTCTCAACATGAAAAGGCACGGAATTGCGAAGAATGGAATCTAACGACAATCAGATCGAGAGTGAGCGGTTGACCGAAAAGTCACAAAGACAAAGATTCCTAGAAAAAAGGTTTCGTAGGTAGGAAGAAGAATAGGACAAAATAGGACAAAGCGTGGGACGGAAGTTCAGCTCGCGAGCATCGCTAACAATTTGCTTACCGGTCGCTGCAAATTTACTCCGTGCCAAGCGGAACGAATTAAACATTGCCATGTCACTAAATATCTCAAGCTCCTATCGCTAAAAAAATTCCGACCAAACCATGCATGTTCTTGAGATGCGATTAGAATTTCGCTAGATTTCACGAGACTGTTTCTAGTTTCTACATCTGACGGTCTGACGCCGCGGCGTTTCTCATATTTGATGAGTCAAGAATGGATTATATTCGAAAACACATTTTTTTCGGAGCAATCTGAAAATGATAATGTGAATTTCCACTTAATGCAGAATTTAAAATAATATTGATATCAATAAAGATAAAAAGGTGAACAAGAGTTAAGTCTAACCTGACTTTGCATATGAAAAAATTGAAAGGCATGGTAATGCATGGAGATCACATGGGATTCAGCCAATCAGAGAAAAGAAACGTTGCTTTTTTTATTCCAATTGAAGCATAATGTCGATTGGCTACGTTTGATCGTGATTTATCGTCGAGACCAATGAACATACATCGATTCACGTCGGAGGTCGGAGCCGTCTGCTGAGTTTTGTATACTCGTAAATGATGTCTTTTTTTAACCTTAAATGCGCTCTGCGCAATTTCAGTTTTGTGATCGAAGAGAATTCATTTGATTAAAGTTATCGCGTTTGATTAAATCAAACGAGAAGATTTCATTACAGGAATTTGCTTTCTTTGGAAATGGGCGATTCGGACGAGGAGAATTACGCGACATTTGGTGTTCCTCTTGACCCTTTGGATGAAGGTATACGAACAGAATAAATTATAGTACTCAAGAATATATTGTGTTATAATATTCTTTTTGTTGCGTTATATTAAAAAATTTTGATCTCACAGAGAACATTCCGCGAAAGAAGCCCATCACGATCGAGGATCAATATGCTTATGACGCCCAAGGTAGACGTAGGTTTCACGGAGCCTTTACAGGCGGTTTCTCAGCAGGATACTTTAACACCGTCGGCACTCGCGATGGTTGGAGACCACAGCAATTCAAGTCTTCCAGGAGCAGCAAGGCAGACAATGTTGTTCAGCGACCAGAAGACTTTATGGATGAAGAGGATACTAGTCTCTTTGGGATAGCTCCTAAAGGTATTCGAGCCACCAGCGATTATGCCGATCATGGACAGAAAGGAAAAAAGAGAGAGAGGATAAGTCAGGAAGGACCTATTCCTGGTACTCCCATCTTAAAAGAGCTTTTAAGACCTGTCAAGTTAGTATTTGCAAAAATTAGTAATACCATTTAATTTCTGTTAGCTTTAAATGTTCTGTTAGTTTTGAAATTATTAATAGTATGTTTTTGTTTGAGAAAAAAATAAAATAGTGCGTTAATTATTTACTGGTGTATTCAATTTGTATTCCATTTAGATTTAAAGTGATATTAATTTCTGATAATTTTAAATATTTATAATTACAGAGAAACAGTGGGTATTGTCCTGCTCAAGAAAATGGGTTGGAAACCTGGTCAAGGTGTAGGTTCTAGATTGACAAAAAAAGAAAAGCAAAAGATAAAGCTGCGTAATGAAAAATTAAAACTAGCACAGGACAATCTCGAAATGACAGGAAGCAATTCTGAGGATTCGGATGATGACTTCACTAATATTACTTTTGCACCTGACGATTACGAGCCATTCCGGTGTAAACCGAAAGATAATTATTTTGGCATCGGTTATTCGGGTCTAGATAGGCGAAAAGTCCTTTCCAGTCACATCAATCTATTTGACAGTCCAGCTTTTTGCGTCCAAGATAAAAACAAGAAATTGTCAATTCATGGCCAGGCGTTTGGAGTTGGTGCTTTCGAAGCTGACGACGAGGATATATATGAAAAGGAAGACATGTCGAGTTATGATTTTGCTTTGGGCCCCGAGCGTAAGGCAAAGACAAGATGGTCTCAGGATGGACCGAGTAGTTCGCAAACCGATTGTTTAGACAATTTTACTCACGCGAAAGAGAGACTAGAGAGTAAGAAAGTCTTCAAACCTCCAGAATTACCGAAAAATTTTGCACCCGTACACGCTATTAGGAAAAGTAGATTTTATCCGCCGATTACAACCCCAGTAGAAAATAAACGCAGAGAACCATTGAATGCCACAGACAGAGCGCGAATCTTGGAAGACCCTGATGAATGTTCGGAAAAACCACAGGCATCATCGAGTACATCCGTTGCCTCTAATATTATTTCAAAAACCTTGAATTTGCATGGTAAACAGCAAACAGAAGAGAGAAAAAAATTGGAGACACAACAGAAGACGACAAGCAACTCTTGGCTAGACAAATTAAATGCACAAAGCTTTGTCAAAGGTGGTATTGTTGGTTCCAGCAAAGACGATAGAAGTAACTTAAAGAAATTAGAAGATTTTAAAGAATCTTTATCTGCACAATCAAGCACTGATAAATCAATGGAGAACGATTTCTCAAATAAGAATGAAACGAGAAAATTGTTCTTGTCTGATCCGGATAAACAGAGACGATTTGAACAATATCTTGTCTTCTTGAAGAACGGCGAAAAGGATAAGTTCGAAAGTATTCAACCACTTTCTATGACTAATTGGGAGAGAGAGCAAGAACGCGAAGAATTCGAGCAAGCTACAAAACTGGAGCAATCGAATAATTATATGGCGGATAAGTTTGTACATAGTGCTAATGATACGACGGACAGAGTGGATCCGGAAAAGGACGTAAAGGAAGCGGTAAGATTGAAAATGTTCGGCAAACTTACGCGACAACGGAGTGAATGGAAGCCGACGAATGTCGTTTGCAAAAGATTTAATATTCCCGAACCGAAAGTCGGATACGCACCAATCGCAACGGATAGAAAATCAGCCAGATTCTCAATCTTTGATTCTTTGGACTGGTGTAGTTCATCAAAATTCACGAAAGCCGTAGATACAGTTAAGACACAAGTGGAAGACATTCCCTTGCCATCAAGTAAAACGGAAGAAAATTTAAACGAAACAATTTCCATTGGCTCTAACGATATTCCGTCTAATATTTATCAACCTTTAGAACCTATTTCTGAAAAATTTAGAATTTTCGAAGCTTCCTATGAAAAAGTTTTCGGCAAAGGTATTCACAATATTTCTTCTGCAACAACCAAAGATGTCGAACAAAATACAGGAAAGAATTTAATAGACGAAACAATTCAAGAAATGAAAGAAAAAGAAAAAACACCTGAGTCAGTATCTGTGCTTAAAGATCAATCGGAAGAAAAGAAGGATCTGTTCAAGGCAATCTTTCTCAGCAGCAGCGAGGATTCCGACAGCGAGACGGAGGATAATGTTGACAATGAGGCTGTCAAATCGATTTTGATTGGAAAAGATCCGAAGGAGATAAATATGCAACGTAATACATCGCCGCCACGAGGAATCTTTGCGAAACTAGATCTTGACAGCTTGGTGACACAACCAAAACACGTTAATGACGAAAGTAAGACATGTAACATTTCAGAACCTAGTCCGCCAATTATTGGTGAATCGCAGAACGATCTTGTAGATCATAACAATGTAACTAATGATAAAGAGATTGCGATACTACCAGATATGTATGGTCCGGTCCTGCCACAAAGATTATTGAAACAAGATAGTATCGCAACAACGACAGAAACTGATAATACTAATCAATTGTTCAAACCAGTATTTCGAAGTGTCGTCGTATCGAAAACTATGGAGGATTCGAAACTCGGTGGAAAATGGGTGGAACGAGACAAAATAAAAAAATCGAAAAAAAAACATAAACATAAAGATAAATATAAGAACTCGAAGCATAAGAAAAAATCTAAGAAAGAGAAACGTTCGAAGCGTTGATTTCTTTTATTTTATCATTTGATGATTCGAGAAACATAGAGAAATCGATTTATCATCAAGTAATGAAAATACCTTTTAAGTATGCATCATAACTATATTCGAGATGTTTTATGCCCAATTAAAACTGTTGTTTAATTATAATAATATTTATTATTTATGCACTTGTTTCGCGATGCATATATGTACAGCTGTAACATAAACTGAAAATATATATTTAGACTGCAGTTCTGATTATGTTAACAAATCTAACACTATTTGTAATATAAGGTACTTAAAATAATTCTGGGATACAATCAGTAATACTTTATACATTATATTTTCCAATGATTGTACATTGTACAAAGGATATGTATATTTTACACACACACACACTCATATTCACGAGCCATCTTTTATCTGTGAAAAATTTTCATAAGGTAGAAATATATATATATATATATATATATTAAATACGACTACTTGTTTTGGATATTAAAACATTATAGATATCGTAGTTTAAGGATTTAACACTATGGACACTATGGACATACGAGAATACATATGTACGTGCATTTTTCTATTAAAATCATCCCGATATATCTAAATATGATATATTTTGAGCAGTCCGCCTTTTTATTACAGTGTCATAGAATGTAATATTTCTCTCTCTCTCTCTCTCTCTCTCTCTCTCTCTCTCTCTCGCTGGAGAAGTAATCGTGACGTCTAATCGAAATATCAAGTTTCTTATCAAGATCACACATGTGGGATTATTAATTCGATGTCATGGAGTTCCTTGAAGCAGGTCTGCTGGAATTGCCGGTTCCAATTTTTTTCTCTACGCTGAAAAGATATCGTAACTTTTATTAAACATTGTTACATTTGAATTTTTTAAATAATAAATTCTTTTGTCTATTTTTATGCATATTAAATAATTTGCAATTTTTTGATGTACCTGCTGCTTCTTGAACCTCTTTTGAACATGGCTGTTAATTTCTTTTTTAGATTCTTCTTTTCCAACTTAAGGGTTTCGTTGATGCTGGTTTCAGAACCAGATGTCTGTCAAGTATTCGATCATTTTAATAAATAATGTTCTATTTGCGTAAAAATAATTTCGAATATTTAAATATCTTCTTGCCTGAAGCGAGTAGTCGGTCATGTTCGGGTCATCGACGCTAGACGATTTAGTTAACTTATGTGTTAATTTTCGTATTATGCCCTTGCCGTATTTCTTGTCCCGATCTAACATTTCGCTCTTTGTCGACCCTCCGGAAAGGCGACTAAATATAATAATTATCAAATATATTCACATTACCGATATTGTGTATATTTCAAAATATCATGTAATGTTACGAATATTTCGATACCTATCTACACTGGAATCTCTCTGTCGACTAGTTCCGCGAGATTCGACTTCTGATCCCTCTAATGATTGCATGCTCGACAAGTTGCTATCCGTGCCCCAAATTCCTGCAGACTATTTTTTATACACAAAAATTAGCAGTAATCAAAAGAAGAAAGATTATAATTCTATAATATTTTCAGATTGTAAAAATTGTATCTTTTTGAGATCGAATTTCATACAGAGAACAAGAGAAGTAAACAGCACATTTGGCATAAAATCTTATCTCAGAAAATTATTTCTTATACTTCACAGAGAGATTTTCTATATAATAAACATCCTCTTTACCTCCTGGTGCCCAGACGTTTGTTCCAAAGAAAGACTCTTTCTTTTCAAACGTGGTTTACCGCGATTTAACACCACTCCTTTTCCTGGATCACTTTCTACTGATGTTGCTCTAAAACATAATATTTTTCATATTCTGAATAGTTTGGCAAGAAATTAGACTGATTATAAATCGCTTACCTCTTCCCCAATTTCTTCAATCGCATTGCGTTCGTTTCATCTGTCGTCTTCTTTGATTCCTTAAGTTCTTTCGCCACGCTCATTAATTTTTTAATAGTATATTCTAATTTTTCTGTTCTTTCGCCAAGTATTGGAGTTACAGCTACAAACGGTTTAAAACAACAGTAAATTATTTATATGTACAAAAATTAATTAAGTCTTTATTTCAAAGTACCTTTGACATCGCTTTTTGTCTCTAACATTGGTGATGACTCCCTGGATTTTGGTCCCTACGAATAATTATACATTTTTAAAAAGTTTTTAAAGCATTTGTAATTTTGGATTATATGTTAATAAGTAACATGTTTCATAACCTATTATATATGAACAGATACTTATTTTTTATACCTTCAATCGTCTCGGTGGTGTTGGCGTATATATATCAGATTTTCCGTTCTCCGTTACGGTATTTAATTCAGGAAATAGCTGTAACAAATCTTGTACTTGTTGCATAAGAATATTAATGTTCCGCAATTCAGTTTGCTCCAATTTGCATTTATTTAATATAACTTCTTTGAGTTCTTGCCTCTCCTTCTCGTGCCGCTCTTTTTCACGTCTCATTTTTTCGTTGCTCGTTCTTAACTTCGCATGTGCGTCCCGCAGTTCAAGTAGATCGCATTGCAACTAAAATTGATTGATACGATTTATGAATGAAAAAAAGAAAATTATCAATCTTTCAACGATTATATTTTCAGAGCACACTTATACAAATATTTAAATACCTCCGATAATTTTTTCTTATTTTCATCCTTCTCTTCGTCAAACACTTTCTTTAACTGATCCTGTCTCCTTTTGTTTTCAAGCCGTTCTTTGCTACGTTCTCTTTCTATCTGCAAAAATAACGTTCGTAAAGTTGTAAAAAGTCTTAATTGACTATGTCACCTTATTTATATACTAAATTACTAATCAATACCTCGAATAATGTTTGTCGCAGATCTCGCGCTAACGTTGCCGTTTCTTGCAGTAATCTTTGATGTTCTTCTCTCTCTTTTTGCCAAGCCAACTCCATACGCACTTTCAATCCTGGAATCTTCGAGCGTCCGCTGGTGAGCAATCGTTCCTCTTCCAACTACAATCATAATGAATCAATAATGATATATATATTTGGAAATGTATTATTTGCTGTTTTATCACCAATAAATCTAATTTATAATTGCCTCGTTAATTCGGGATTGCAATTCAGAGACTTTAACGTGACTAGCTGATTTTTCCGAAACTAATTCAGCCTTTAGTCTGGAAGCTTCTAGTTTTGTCTCAGAAAGTTCGTCTTCCATACAACTGATTTGTTTTTCTAGTATTAAGATGTTGGCTTTCGATGATTCTTCATCCTGTAATAACAGGAAAATATATTTTTCCTAATAGAAAAAGAATTAATAGTAAAAAAGGATAAAACATAGTTTGAAAATACTTCCAAAGATGATTTGTTAAAATCTTTAAAATTGATTTAAAATAGATTTAAAAATATATTGATATAATAGTATCAAAGCCATTTGAAAATATATTATTAATTATTTACCTCATCGGATTTTCCCGAAGATGCATTAGAGAG
>Ga0157364_1006805_pt1 | contig 11788 bp, 5 predicted proteins | sample AttsexASBM2_FD_111476 | JGI IMG/M metagenome (GOLD analysis project Ga0157364, IMG submission 111476) | Fungus gardens microbial communities from leaf cutter ant in Ribeirão Preto, State of São Paulo, Brazil - Atta sexdens ASBM2 | ecosystem: Host-associated > Fungi > Mycelium > Unclassified ...
ATTATTACATTGAGAAAATCAAAACTTTATTGGCACATTAACTTATTATTAATTTTGTTGTTGAATAAACAAGAAATAGAGATACACTTTTTTTTATAAAAAAAGGCCTCAAGTCTAATAGTTATACTGGAAGTTATAATTTTTTTTGCGGATATATTTCTGGTTCATTTGTTTGTGTTGTTTTATCATACATTCGTAATATAGGGATAATATATAAAGCGTTTTCTAAACTTTAATTTAACATTCATAATTTCATGAAATTTAATTCTCATTTTGCGTACATGTTGTTTGATATAGTTGTACTAATAATTGTACTTACAGATTTTGTGGTTAATCAGTTTGGATCATCTGGATCAATAAATATAATGAAAATAGTAAAAACGAAAACAATTGATATATAACATTATATGTATCATTATATATATATATATATATATATTGAATATTAAATCCATTTACTGATTGTGAATATGTATTAAAATAAACATATTCTGTCATATAAAGTATTTTAAAAGTAGTATTGTGAGATGAGTGACTTCCTGATATGTGCAATTCCTGATATTATCTCGGTCATGACATATACCTAGAGTTCCTTTGATAACTGATCGAGAAAGCCGACATTGATTTATATTTCGTCTAGCCGTATCTGCATAAGCTATTTATTTGAAGATTGATCAAAGGAACCTTGTAATGGTATCTTGATCATAACAAAGAGAATAGAACATCCGGAGAAAATCACGAGTCGTCGAGAGGCGAGTCATGGAATAAAATTCGTGAAATACGTGTATGATAGAACAATTTATTGCTGACCAATATCGAAAATAAGAAATATTGTTAGAATTTAGTATGGCGCGATACAGAGCATTAAACGCCGTATTTTTAAGATATACTTAGCTGTCTTTTATTTTTAACTACCTTCTCAACTTGTACTTAGAAAAGCAGGTGATTAGCCTTACGATTGGTAAGATAAATCAAGTGTACTGCGGTATTCTTGAGAATTGATAGCTTAGTTTCAAAGAATACGTGTTTCGTTAAAAATTTCAATTATTATGAATTTAATCTTTTTTTTTATTTAACTCATTATTACTGTACTGAAACTTGTTTTCTAACTATAAATTAAAAAATATATGCTGGATATAAGTAACAATTAATAATATAACTTTATAACGTACATTGTTGTATTGAAATAATGGATTATTACAACTATATTTTAACATCGCGCAACTACATTAAATATAGTAGAAATTTAGCAAATAATGGTAGCAAATAATATGTTTCTATCGCATGGACAGAGTACTTTGCAAAAAGCAGCCATAATTTTAGTGATAAACGACTTTTGAGTTGCGTAAGAAGCTTTTTCTTCAAAATGATAACAGTATATTGCCTCGCTGCAATTAATATTTTGTCAAAAAAATTTCTATATATAAAAAAAATTTTTATATATAACATTTTATATAACATGAAATATATTTGCTATTTTTTAAATAGCTTTATATATTTTGCTTGCATTTGAATGCTTGCATTTGAACTTTAATCAAAAATTTTAAAATAAAATTTTATTTCTTCAATTATACGTGAATTTATTGTATATTTATTATATGTAGCATAATTTAAATTATTCAACACTTTAGCAGAGAGAGAGAGAGAGAGAGAGAGAGAGAGAGAGAAAGGAAGAATAAAAATAGAAAGAATAAGACACGATATGTTCAAATTGTTTTAAACATCACTACTTTTAATGAACAATTGGATGTGATATAGCAATAGAGCAATAAAATAAAAATTGTTCTATTGAATTAAATTATTGATAAACTTTATCTTAAATTACTGAAAAATATTATATAATTAAATCGAAATTAAAAAAACTCGGAGTTAATAATAAAATTATAAATTATGATATAAATTTGCTTTGACTATACAAGAACTTATTCCATCTTATATTTTACTTCTTATAGAGAAAACGAGTATATATATTTAGTAAGAAACTTGCAGAATCTCTCAATCTATCTTTGAATAATATGCGATATAAAACTTTCTTCATCATTGATCGAGTATGATTCGATAAAGAAATGAAGTTTCTTTCTCTCTCTCTCTCTCTCTCTCTCTCTCTCTCTCTCACCAAATTATCACTTTTAAAAACTTATTAGAACAGTATTACTCAGCAAAATATGGTAATAAATTTTCCGTAAGAGTAATTTCTAAATATCATAAGTATTAAAGATGCTAATTTGTTTCCTTACTTATACATGCAGAAATACGCAATTAAGAAAGAATAATTATTTTTCTTAAGAATAACATTTACGCAGATCATAACATTGAAATATATGTTTTTCATATTGTATATTCCATTACATTCAAATTATGAGAAAGAGAAATATTCTCAACATTTTTTAACAATATAAATCATTTTTATATAACTATCCTCTATTATATAAATTAATACTATATTATATAAATTAATGCTATATTACTTATATAAATTATTACTATATCAATATTCTCTTTTCCATTAATGTTTTCAAGATTTATGAAATTTCTGTTAATTAAAAAATGTTTAATACATTTTGGAATTATTTATATAAAAATGTAGGGAAAATTAAATTTTTCACAAATTCAAAAGAATTATGTTAAATTTGCTTTTATTTTATATTAAAGTGATAAAAGATTTTTTTATGATGCAATTTTTAATAAGAGAAACTTGCTATTACAATGATAGTAGAATACTTTCAAACTAACTTTTGAAATAATATAGATTTTACAACGTATTTCCAATTTCTGGCTTAATCATGGATGCACTTTCGTAATGCTTATGTAATTATTTCCAAATAATGTCACATCCTGCCGGAAATGAGACATTACCACATAATTGTATTATAAACCGCCGTTATTCGAGGTCTAATGGATAATCATTGGTGGTGCGCGGAATTGACTCTCCGGTAATATTTGCATCGCCGCGCGACGCACTCTATATTCTATCAAACAATAACGTTTCAAGCGTCATGTTGTTACTTTCCGTTTTGATAATTGAGACATGTTTATAATTATTAAGTTCTTGTTGTACATATTTTATAAACAATCTAATCAAATCTTCTATGATACGGAAGTATGAGTATTATTCTTAATTTATAGCCACATTGAAATTTAACACATAATAAGCCTCCTATATTTCCTTCTCTTAACAAAGTTCATCATCCACTTTTAATTGCGAAAATCTAATTAATTTAGATCACAATGTCGCACTTTTAAGAATTTTTGATAACTTCTTAAATATTTCGAATTACATTTATGTTTATATAATATTTTATTTATAAATGATTTAAAAAAATATCTCGTAATATTAAATATTAAAACATTTAATTATTCTGTAAATAAAAAAGAAAAATCGAGGAAAAGAGCGAATAAGAATATAAGGAATTTAATGAAGATCGCAATATGCGTATAAAACGAATTGGAACGTTGGAGAAACGTAAAGTCGAGAAATTTTAATATCATTTTAGCTTAGTAACAATAGTTTTATGTAATCTATTTTTCATTGGAGTTTTTAATAAATAGTTACATATATATGTACGTAGCTCTTTATTAACGATATTGTAATATTTTCTGGATTCATCGGATATTTCACATTGTAAAAGAGAAACTCAGATAAACAAGTTCAGTTTTCATATTTTCGCCACGGTAGTTAATTGCGTCTATGTCTGGCTTGTTTAAAAGTGACATTGTCGCGACTAATTAAGTTTGCGCTTCTTTATATGCACGGAAAGGTGTTCCAGCGGATTTTTCGTTTGTGATGAAGTTTAAAAAATGCAATGGTAACCTGTTTAAATGCAAAAAATAGTAGATACATTATACTCTTATGATAAATTTTATTGTTTTCATTTGTAGCGTGCAGTAAATGAACTACATTTGCAATGGATGTGTCAGTATATCAATAATTTAATTTTAATGTTTTCAGATAATACAACGATATCGAATAGTATATACATTTTAAATTAGTCATTTGTCCTCTAATGGGACATTGTTACCACCAGCATTTGAAAGTTTCATTGGCTTATTTGAATAGTTGAGAGTCTACGTAGTTGATTAACCACATATTTAACAAATACAACAGAAATTACGCTGTAAACACAGATTCAAAGGTGCATAGATATATTGCAATAAACGCAAATAAGCATACTTTCAAGTGAACACCTTTTACGTATTTTGGAATTAAATCTTGCATGAAATGTAAAGACCAATTAAGAACTGAAATGGTCCGTAAATTTCTGTGGTTGCGCTGCTTTTTAATAAAGAATTCATTTATACGCTGTACGTGATGCATTATAATATAATTATTAAATACCTAACTACAGCACGGATTATAGATATGCACAATATTCACATGCGATGCATTTATTACTGCAAAAATTATCGATAGTCTTCATTTATGACCATCATTTCTCGAGAATACTGCACGTTTATGATTAATCGAATATCATAACATCGAGATAAAAATTTCCAACGAGTATCGATCAACTCGCGCGCATTAAAATTATGAAAATGTATGATAATGTCAGTTTTCGTTATTAAAACTTGATTTGTCCTTTGTATATATGTATAATATGTGTATGTATACAATTATGTAAAAATATGACCTACTACACTATATACTCACACATATATGTATATATTTATACATATACAATATACATATATATATACAAAATAAATAATTATTTTTATTTGAGATAACAATAAGTATAAAAAATGAAGCAAAATGCATAAATGATAAATCATTTTTGTTTACTGATTGCATTGATAATTAGACATATTAATGTTATACCTTCAATATTTATTAATTGTTCTGAAAATATCCTAATGAGATTCATGAGATTCATGAAGAATGTTAAATCTAAAGTACCTTTACCCGTTCGTTTATGTAAATTCAAATTGTCCGGGAAATGTGCTCGCATAAACATAACACAATTGCTTGCGATAAGAACGATAGTAGTAGAAACATTATTATATTATTAAGATTTCCGTCGTTTCACGGAAAATTGGAGGCGATAAAATTAAGAGAATTGCCCACAGCAGTTGTTGCATTTGATCTCTCAGATATCACGCGTTATTTACGCGATTTTTTAAACCCAATTCTTATTAAGTTCACTTTTATTTATTCTAACTTCATTCACTTATTTTTATATCAACTGGACGTTTTAAGAATGAAGTGATTTTTCAACTAAACTCTTTTATTAAGTTCACTTTTACCTACCTCTAACTTCATTCTTAAACTGACTGGACGTTTCAAGAATGAAACGATAATCGAGGATCTGTGTCAAGGGGTCATTCTCGTCTCCATCATCGCAATGCATATTCATCTCACGATTATCTCGCAAGACATCGAGTATACGTAATCCGATAATAATCTTTTAGTTTTAGAAACTTCTGCATAAGCCGCAGCTCAATCGTAAGAGGACTACATAATTTTAGCATTAAGCTTTCTTTAGTCGCGATATTATGCTCGGTTACATCGTTTTCGTTGAATGTTAATACGCTCTACAATTCGACTTTGTAACTTTAACAGCTTTCAAAACGATAATCTTGATACCGCACATCTGCTAGAACGAAAATTCATGGTGAGAGGAATCGAAAATTCATAAGAAAATCAAGTTTGATTCGAAAGTTGAATAAACTTTGTGAGAGAGTTCGCATTCATTAAAAGTTATTCATCGTATTAGACACGCACGTGTCTTTAAGATACAAAAGTGTAAAATGATTTAAAATTTCATCTTAAGATAATGAATACAAAATTATATCATTAGGGGCAGCATTTGACGAGCATAAAGCGCAACTTACAAGATGTTTACAGCAATTTTTATTTTCCCTTATATTTACGAAACAGCTCTTTCGCCAGTATATCTAAAGTTGAATTTCCTTGAGAGTATATTATGTGAAATGAAATGTTATAATAAATCACTGTCGGGATGTTCTTTGCGCACGAACGCTTACAACTAAAGTATCTCCTTATTTCTATATTCTAGTGCAGATAGTTCTTACAGGTACTGATTTAGAAAATTTATTTTATTATTTGAATTATAAGAGACCATAAGGACATAAAAAGGTTAACTAATTCGTCAAATTTCTTAAAAAAGATTTAAAATTTTATTAAACTATATATTATATAAATACTTTGTATTATATAAATACTTTTTAAAATATTTATAAAATAATACATTCTTTATAAAATAATATTTATAAAAATTATTACATAACAAATAAATAATAACAATTTATAACATTAAGCAATTTTATATTCTCTTCTTTATAAAAATTATGTATATGTTTTATGTTGTAATATTTATAAAATATTATTAAATTTTTAATACTAGAAATTTAAAATGTCTATTACGATCGAAGCTGGTTCTTCTTGCTTTAAATAATTGCATTATTGCTTTAAATAATTCAATAATGAATTACTAATATCCTACACTGTATATGTACTTGCATATATATATCATATTGTACCATATACCATATTGTAGTCCATAATATGATATAATCCATAATATAACTCATAATATAATCCATAATATAATCCATAATATAATCCATAATATAATCCATAATCTAATCCATAATATAATCCATAATATATGTATAGTTTGTAGTACAACATATTGTAGTTTTTTAGAACTGTGCGTCGAATTGTTTTTCCGTAGTATAAACGCAATTGAAACCACTCTAGTAATCGCGAATTAAATTGACAAGCAATTTTAATAATTTAATGCTACCTTCAAGCATCATATTATAAAGATGTTAATATGTTGAAACTGTTAATAAATTTATTGCGAAAAATATTACTAGTCAGGATTCAAGTAATGGCTGAGATAATATTTTTTGCAATAAATTTATTAACAATTTCAACATATTAACATCCTTACAATATGATGCTTGAAGGAAGCATCAAATTAAAATTGCCAACTTGTCAATTTAATTCATGATTACTAGTCTTTAATGCATTTCCGAAAAAACAATTAGGTATGCAGTTCTAAAAGACTACAATATGGTATATATGCAAATACATATATAGTCTAGGATATTAATAATTTAAGATTGAATTATTTAAAGCAATGAAGATCCAGCTTCGATCGTAATAGGCATTTTAAATTTCTAGTATTGATTGTGTTTCTCACATATGCGGTCTAAAATAAAAATTCTATATTGTTTAAATTTATAAAATGATATATCTGTTTGTTAAATTTTGACTCATAAATCTTTTAGGAATATTTATAACATGATATTATGCAACAAATAAATAAATAATAATCATTTAAAACATTAAGTAATTTTTTTGTCCTTTCCTTCTTTTTAAATATTATATGTACATGTTTCATATTTCTTTCAAATTGAGTGTTCTAAGCATTTACATTGCATGTTTAAAGCAACAATTATAATCAAGAGTGAAGCAACATTGCAAATGTGTTTGAGCGCACAATGTAATGTTTAATAATTATGTATTCCGTATATGACTCGTCTAAGGGTTTTACTAAATTTAAAGGGAAGATGAGAGAGAGAGAGAGAGAGAGCCTGTTGGCAAGATGGATCTTAGCTAGCATTACTAGTGTAACTTCATCAGAAGTAAATGGGCTTTGCCATCACGAAGTAGTTACACTGATAACCGAGAGAGGTATGCGTGGTCTGAAGAATTACTTCGATCGTAAAAGGTCGTACGATGATCTTAGATGTTCGCTCTAAGTTCACTGTTTGACCATCGACTTTTTCTATGGGGATTAAATAAGGGTCGACGGGTCTTTGTAATGGCAGTTAAGTGATATTCTGAGAGATGATACGAGAATTTTTTCTTTTAATTATGCAATAAGAGATTTTTTCAGAAAAAAATTGAATGTTATTGGAATTGAAGAATTCTTGTAGGAAAATTAATATTTCTAATAAATAAAAAAATATATAAAAATATATTTTAAAAATGTACAAAAAACCGTAATATAAATGTTTCAATTATACGTAATATTGCCTATGAGAAAAACTGATTACAAAAAAGAAAGAAAAAGAGAAAGAAAAAATATATTAAATGATATAAGAAAAAAGTAACTAATTCAGCACTCAGTTTAATCACTACAGCAAAAAATAAAAGAGGTGCCAACACAAGGCAACGTTAGAACATTATTTTAATATTATTCTCTTTCTCTCTCTCTCTCTCTTTTTCTTTGCATTAAATTAAATTACTATTAACTATACATTAAGCCGGTATTTACATTGTTCTTACTTACTCAGCCAATATGTGTCAGTATGACTTTACGTTAATATGAAGAATTATTGCTTTATTTTAGATAATAAGCTACAGAGTGAAATATTTTCTAGTTACTAAAGAAGCTCCATGTATTCTGCGTATAATCACGATTGTACTTACTCCCTGAGTTAAACTCCGTTCCTTAATATTGCCATTTTTTCTTCACGCTGAAACATTATATCGGCCTCGAAATATGGATAATTATTTTACAGTGATTATATGCACGAATAAGTCATATACTTTATCTTGAGGAGAATCTCAAGTAATATCATTGTCGAAAGAATTTTTCGAACGAGCATTATCAAACGTACTGGAAGAAGCAAAGGAATTCGAAATATATTGCCTCGGCAGTACCAACTCGCACAAATTGAAATCGATCGAATCTCTGATGGCTACGATAAGAAAATTATGAATACCCTACGTACGCATTTAAAATTTCTCCCAAAATATGAAATTACATTATGGAATTTTTGATTATTCACACAAAGCGCGCATAATATTTACTTACAATTAAATAACTTTCTTGTCTAAGACAAAATCTTATAAGACAATTTTTCTTAGTTGTCTGATTACATTGTAATACAACATTCTTTACTGTACATAAACAATAATTTAAAAATTATTTTCAATCATTTGTTAAATGCTTGAAATAAAAAAAAATTGGACAATATTACAAAAATCTTTCATAAAGTTATGTGACTGCAATTAGCGAACTTCAAGATGATAGTTTACGTCGACGTTTGCTCGAAGTTTTATGATTAACGAACTGAATCTCTGTAGTTTTCTATGTAATTTTCTAAGTTTCCAAAAGTTTCGATTTATAGTGAGCGTTATAAACTTAGAGAACACTTTCAGAGGGTGAATTAGATTTATATTAGTTTTCAATTAAATTCAGGTAAACACAGCAATAATTTAACACGTAGATCGAACGACGAAATACTTTCGTCTTGAAAGATTTTCTCCGACGTAAGGATTACGCGATTTTGAAGCACGATACGAAATAGAGTCTAACCGAATGTAGCTACGCGCGAATACTGAAGGAACTTGTGGAGCGAGGGCGCCGGCTTGAACCAACCCCTCTTCCCAGCATCCCATGCGGCGCGCGTTCTCTTATCGGACACTCGGGACGATGAGATTTTTGGCCGATAATATCATAGGTTGTTGAGGGAAATGCGCGACAATTGACGGATGATTGTCAGTAGGAAGGATTGGCCTCACAGGTTTGCAGGAGTTAATTGCTTCGACAGTTTTGGTTCTCTATACCGTGCTGAGATAGGAGATTTAATTATTCCTGCCTATTTGAAGCCTACCGGACTAATTGGACCTTGCCACAGAGACAACGCGATCCTCAAAGTTTCTCTTCCAATATATCGACATTGTACGAATACATTGTGAGGTATTTTTTTTAATTATTGCACATATTGCATTATTATATAATTTATTGTAGATTTTTAATGCAAAAGAAAGATAATTTAAATAAACATGTTTCACTTCCAAATGCTCATTAGTCTTTACAAAGACACATTTTTTTCTATTGGACGGATTTTTATTAACATTTGTATTTGTCTGTTTTTTGGGTAGCTAATTACGAATCAAAATCAAATTTTAAAAATTTGAAATGGGTCCATAATGACACACAAACTTTTTATATCAGTAATTATTGTACACTTAATGTTAATATATTAAATTAATAATGTTATACTAATGTTAATATTTGAGTATTATATGCCCCATAATACATTATTTTTAATTTTTAAAATTTTAACTTAAAATTATAAATTGGATTAATTAAACGATCCAAAAAGCATAAAAAATAAGATCTTGCTAATAACTTTTTTTCTATAACTATAGAAAATATGGAAGAAGCTTAATGAATTTAATATAATTGATAGCAAGGCTTATACAAGCAATTATAGTTTACTCATAAGATGGATTTCGTTTTAATTATATAAGTACAAGAATACAAGTTCAAATTCATTTGAAAGTTATATCATTGTACTTATGTAATTAAAATGAAATTCATCTTATGAGTAGACTGTAATTGCTCGTTATAAGCTTTGCTATCAATTATATTGCGTCGCATTTACACGAGCCTATTTATTTTATATTAATAAATTTATCCGTGTCGTAAATGTTGTTGTTTTAATTAATTTTTTCATTTTATAAGAATTACTATAATAAAAAGATAATTTTAATAAAATGTTTTTATACATAATCGCTTTGTTCTAAGAAAAATCTTACTTTAGTATTTTTATATATTTTCAAGATTTTTAAAATAAAAATGAGCACGTAAAATATTCTCAATAAATTATATATTATCAATTAAAATGTTCTTAATTAATATTTAAATTTACAGCCTTCTATTTTTATTAATTTATGCATAGCCCAATTAATTAGAAAAAATCGTATTTTTTCGTTTTTAATTTATTTATAACTAAAAACATATTGTTTAACTAATTAAAATAATAATATAGAAAACAATAATTTGAATTTTCAAATTAGATTTGTTAAAAGTATAAATTATATCAATATATGTATATTAATATTTCAATTAAATATCAAAGAAACATTAATGAGATAGAGGTGAAAAAAGTAAGATGTGTATGTCATATTGTACCTGTAAGGATTAATTAAAATTTAATTGCTGGTTATAAAAAGTAATTAAATATTTTACGTTGTATGCTGCAAATTTATTTGTATTTTTTAATATAACATAGGATTGAACATAGGATTGGACGAAATAGGATATTAAAAAAGAAAAGTAGAAATTAATGGGCTGGCCAAGGACAGAAATTTTAAGAGTTAAAAGTTAAGTGTCGCTGCCATAGTCAGGATAAATTTTAAAACGTGAAATTGTTTATACGGTACGTTTCGAGTGCATCTTGATAGTGATAATGTGCAATCGCAAAAAATAATATCCTTGACACATTTCGAGCTGTGTTGAATTAGAAATGACAGTGAAATATATTTCTAAAAGTATATCTAAATGGTTTTTCTTCAGGTGTAATATAACACAGTAGTAATTTACTTATGGCGATCTTGCACAAATGAAATTTTTCATAAAATATCATGCCTAACTTATCTTACAAATTCTGTATCGAAGTATGCAAAACGATTTGCGTGTTGTTGCATGTCTAGATATTCATATACCTACTCTAAGAAAATGAAGGAATATAAAATTTTAAAATATCTTAGGAAATGTTTTTAATTTTACATATGTTTTAAATATGATGATGATATCAGTACCCTTGAGAGTTTAGTGGAATATTATAATATTTTTAATTCAGGCATTATTAAATTCTGGCGTTTTAATAAATTTATTAGGAAACTGAAATCAAACTTTATTGCTTAATTTCGCACAAGTAAAACAAAATTACGTGTATAATATTTATAATATTTATTACTGCGCGCATCCAAATACATTTTGTGTATGTGTGTGTGTGTGTGTGTGTGCGTGCGTGTGTGTGTGTGTGTGTGTGTGTGTGTGTGTGTGTGTGGGTGTGGGTG
>Ga0157364_1006806_pt1 | contig 11788 bp, 6 predicted proteins | sample AttsexASBM2_FD_111476 | JGI IMG/M metagenome (GOLD analysis project Ga0157364, IMG submission 111476) | Fungus gardens microbial communities from leaf cutter ant in Ribeirão Preto, State of São Paulo, Brazil - Atta sexdens ASBM2 | ecosystem: Host-associated > Fungi > Mycelium > Unclassified ...
ACGCACGCACGCACGCACGCACGCACGCGCACACACACACACACACACACACACACACACACACACACATATGCACGCACACGCACACAGAGTATATCCACAGTTACGAAATTCCCCGGTGGGCACGTTTTGGCGGCGCGGACGGTATCGTACTACTTCTCCGGTGTAATATTTCGAAAGACCTTGTCTTACGAATCTACGTTAGCGCTAAGAGATTGCTCCTCATACTCTTTTACCCACGACCGCTCTTCCCCTTTTCTCTCTCCATTGTAATCATGGAAACAATCATTCTCTCTCTCCCTGGCTCCTCCTCAGTCCGACTGCGCTCTCCCCGCTTTCTCTCTTTCTCTCTTTTTCTTTCTCTTCTACCATTTCACGGACAATCCCTACGCCACGTTCAGTATTTCTCATTCTCTACTCTGCCACTTCCGCCTCTGTTCCTCGTCTGTATGACCGTTCATTTCTCTTGCTCTCTCTTCGCAAGCATTGCGGAATTCGGTGTGTCTCGTTCTCTCGTTGCGCTGAAGGCAAGCACAACGTGTTTGTGGCGCGAAGTGCGGTGTGCTGATGGCGAAGGCAATGTGCAACTGATGGTAGTGGTGGTGAGGATGCTGGTGGTGGTGATAGCGACGGCGAGCTACCCTTTCGCTCGCCTCCGCAGCAATCACCGATTTGTCTGAATAAGCCCCGGGCAAGTATATGCTCATGCTTACCCTGGGGAAACACCACTTCGACCAAACTCACACTCTCTCTCCCTTTCTCCTAATCTTGCCTGTTTGTGTCCTCTTCGTCGCGCCAACAGTCTGCCTAGCTAGCATACCCCCGTTCTCGTTTTCGGCATCCCTGAAAATGTTCCCATTCATCGATGCTTGATGGAAACAGCGGTAGGAACAGCCTAGCCAGGAATATAAGCTGCAGCAAGGGTGAAATGAGGTAAAGGAATGAAAAAGGAAAGATGCCAAGTTTCTCCTTGTGTATTGTCGTCAATAGAACTGATAGTACGGAGGGAAAGGCAAGAAAATACGACGAAGTCGTTCGTACTGGTTTTGCTTAGGGACAGTTCATAACTCCTTAATAAAATGGATCTGTGGCATATTAGTGATTATTATAGTGATTTGAATTATAATGATATGATATTATTATAACGATAATGTACAAGCCTGAATTAGCTAATTATTATATACAGGGTATTTGTTAAAGAAAAATCACAAATATTAAAACAACTTTGTATGATAAATCATAATATAGGTAACAAAATCTCTCACATAATGCCTTTAGCATGCCGTGACGCCGAAAGTGTAAATTATAAAATATTTCATGATTACGCTTTGTGATGATAGAAGAAAGAAATGTTTCTGTCGCGACTACGTTACATAACCCGTGTTAAGTTCACTGAACAATAAGGAAGTGAACATTCTCTTGAACGGGCAGTGAGATATGACTTAGTAAACTTGCAACTTCGCTCAACTATAAAGGACGATATCTCGCGAGAGAGAAGGTTGACGGTGATAAATGAATCGTCATAAGCAACTAAATTCGTCTCGACGTGCTTCTGAAAACGCCGCTATTCATATTACTGTATTCACATTCATTTATGATCTCAATCTTCCCTCATTTCGCGTGAATCGTCTGAAGTGTAATTGGATTATGTACGGGTATCGAGAAGCTTTCGTGGATTTATGTTTATCGGATATTTGCTATTGTGTTTCGCCGGTCCAAGTACCTATACACGTCTATCCTATTTCACTATTAGTCCTCGCGATAATAGATGATCTTATGTGAATTGATTCGATCCGCTTTGAACTAGCCAACATCCACAATTACGCGCATGGACAGTTAAATCAAATAACGATGTTAATTGATTGAGTAACGAATTATAAATATTTTTATTGCTACCAAAGATATTCTTTTATTTTGTCTGACGTTTTTTAGAAAATAGAAAAATTAATAAGAATTCCTTGATTGCATCTAAGATATGAGATTATAATGAAAAGAGAAAATAGTAAAGAACCTCCTTCACGTTTAGTCTCCCTTTCTTGAAATACGGTAGAATCGTTTTGATTTCTTCCGAGTGCGCGTTTCGATTTTGTGCGAAGGCGCAAATGAGAACGTTTAAGGGATCAGAGCTGTCACGTACACCTCACAGAAAGATATCACCGTCCATTTTTTTCTTGATCCGTCTTTCGCGTCGACCGAAGAAGAGAAAAAGAGACAGACACAAGTCTACCGCCCTGCATCTCGACGATTTGCCTCGTTTTACTTCCTTGAAAAGGTGCGGCGGATACTAAAAGCTTCAAGCTTGTCGGTGCCTTTTTTTCGTTTAGGTGGAAGGCTTTAGAAAGATCGGTCGAGACGAGCACAAGAATAGTAAGAAAACACTGAGGAACTCTGCTAAGATAAAGCGCTGAGAGAAAGAGCTGCTGGTAAAGTGTGGATCAGAGTGTTGTGTATGTGTGTGTGTGTGTGTATATATGTGTCTGTGCGCGCGTGCGAATTTTTATCTACTTGTCGCGAAAGGCGTTTTATAATCTCCTGAAAATTGCACGCTTTTAGAATCGTACTTTTGTGTTGGTAGCTGCTTCCATTTCCTTTCATCCATTATGATTGTCTTTTAGAGTTGGCTTCCTTGCTAATTGGCAATATTCGATGAATGAAACTTTCCTGGAAAGACATCCGATTAGCTTAAAATATTAAATGCAAATAATAATAGTTTTGGTTATAAAGAATTGTCTCGCAATTATTATATAAATTATCTTTTTGCATTCTCTTTGCATTAATAAATGCACATGTAATTTCATGTTTTATATTCTGTGTTTTACTGTGTTTATAACGAAAATGTATTTTATTATAATTATTCAAAATTTATAGCTATTTATTAATTCTATAATAAAAAAATAGAGTCTGTAATATATTTTACATATTTATATTATCAAACATAACGCTATTATCAATCGCATGTGCATGATAAATTATCAATTTGATGTATACAAGAAAAAATTCATATCAATTCTCATTTCTATAATTTTATTTGACCGTAACATAAGGTTTTATATTATTATTAATTATATTATTATTAATTGATTTTATACATAATAATAATTATTAATTATATATAAATTACTTGAAACTTTTCTTTAATGAAAGTTTTAATTGTATAAATCTTTTTCTTTAGATAATCCTTATATATTAAATGTAATATCCATTTATGAAATAATATTTATCTTACTTTACGCAGAAAAATATGAGAATTTATTATTATTACTATTTTTTTCATTTTTATGTTTCAAGAAAAATAAAATTGTGTGAGCTTAATAAATTAAATTTAAGCTATCATTTTTTTTGCGCAAAGTTATTTTGTTAAAAGCTGTAATTCTCATTTTATTTTAAAATCATTAAACTTTATTTCTTCTGGAACGTAAAAATTTGGGACAAAATAATAATAGAATAATAATTTACATAAATATATTTCAATTAAAATAAAGATAGACTTTTTATTTAAATAAACATTAGAGATTAATGTATGAAGTTATCAATGTGATTTTTAAACACAAAGAATAGAACATTCTATGTACATGTATGAAGCTTTGTATCAAAATAAAAATAACATAACTATGTTATATCTCAATGTTATATCTCAATGGATTATTAATATAATTATTGTAATTCTACGCCTTATATTTAGTTATACGATTTACTATTTAATATACATACATATATTTTATATACATGTATTTTATAATCTTTATTCTTTAATAAATTCTATTATCTGGCATGATATTGTAAATCGAATTTTAGGGTCGTATTCAGATGCGCTTTTATTTCTGAAATTCTATATGAATAAAAGCTAAATGCATGCTAATATTGTAATAATTTTGAATACGAGCCTAATTTTTATTCCATTTTTATTCCAGGGCTGGGCAAAAATATATTATTAAAGTACTTACTTGAAATTACAAAATACAAAATACTGTTAATCTTAATATTTGAAATAGAAAATACTAATTGTATTTGAAATACAAGTATTTGAAATATGCTCAATCTATCACGAATCATAAATTATTCAAAATAAGCTTGGTACATTACGTATTTCGTAATAGACAAGTAGTCAGCAGAGTTGGAAAGCGTTACTTTTTCCGTTACTTTTTATAATAAACAATTTGATAATGACGTTGCAATTTTTATCTGAATGCTAAAATTATTTCAAGGTTGAAAAAATCAACTTTTCTAACCTTAGCACAACCTTAGCATTCAGTTATAAAAAATTACAACGTCATGTTTATTGTAAAAAGTAACGGAAAAAGAATGACACTTCCCAATTCTGGTACTCGGTGATGATAACCTTCGACGTATTTGTTTTTTCGTATGTATATGGAATGTATTCTCTCTATTCCCATATCAGCGTATTATTATCTCTCGAAACATATACAGTGAGTACAAAAAGTATTCGTACAGAGAAAATATTTTTTTTTTAAATTTTATTTTTAAAAAGTAAATATTATCCAATGAGAAATGAGTCATCGAATCGATATAAATACGATAATTTCAACATCAATTTGACGTCGATTCAATGTTTAATTAACGATCATTTCTTGTTGGATAATTAACAATTTATTCATAAAGAATAAAATAGATTATGTTTCTTAAAATTATACATACCAAAAAGATGTGTTAATTATACAAAATATATTATCTGAAAAATATATTATCTGAAAATTAAAAATTGTATTGTTTGAATGCTCAAAAAGTATTCGTACAGACGAGAAATTTAGTCTAAAATCAGGAATACATGTGAAGCTCGTCTGTTTGATAGAATGTATTCATTGTATAAAATTGTTAATTGATGTTTATGTTTTACAAATAAGATTTTTTTTATAACAAATTTCTTCGTATATTTCTACGAATATTTTTTGCTCTCACTGTAAATCACGACAAGAAGAAGACAATGTGATTATTCTCTTTAAGAGATTAATTATAATCAACTCGAGAATAATTGATCCGATGTTTCATAAGCTAATCGACGCGATAGCTATCGTATTTATCGAAGTAGGTATTTTGCATGATTTGATCGGTTGAAGTGGAGGTCGAATGGGAGTTATAAATTATTATTCCATTGTAAAATTTACGTGCGATTATTTCTTTAACGATATGTACCTTCGAATGTACCTTGTTTTTTTTTTCAATTTAAAATATAATTTGTTTTTACTATTTTTGGATTGAAAGCGCAGAATAATATTGTTGGATCGAGTGAAGCGGATAGTAGTGACGTATCGATTATTTATTATTAGATAACACATGTATTTCGCGGAATTTATGTATTGCACGTGTAACTGAATTTCAATCGTATATTTCGGTTTATCGTGTCTTAATTAGTCTTCAACTCGATTTCATTAACCACGTCGTATTATACATTGGGATAAAATTGCAAACGTCGTGTTCGAATTTTTTGATCATTATCGAGATATACGTTTGCAAATGTGGAATCGATCGATTCGGAGTGACGCGTTTTTAATTAGTAAGTACAATCGTGATTAATTCCCCAGATTTCGATAATTATCAACCGCGTGATGTGAATTTCATGTTCGGACATCGACGGTTGCGTTCATTTCCGAGACGCCGAACTCAAGTAATGGAAAACCGTGATGTAATATGATAACAACGATCGTCTGTTAATAATTCGTTGGAAATGGAAACTGAATATTCCTCATACATTTACATATTTTATAACACGTGAAATATCTCCACTACAATTTGGCTGGCAAACACTGTCAATTCAATATTTTTTGCGACATCACAGTGCGCTGTGTTTACGTAAAGCCGTTTTGTTTATCATTCAAGCGCTAACAGTATTTTATATGATCTGTTCTTCGCATTATATTTCATGTTATTATCGAAATTAATTCTGAATCTATCAGCGTCACAATATTTATTTAATAAGTACGATTGCAATTAGTTTCATATCGTGATATTCAATGGCATAAAGGCATGTCCTCACTGAAACCGAAACTTTAATCGACAAAGCCGATCGGCATGTTGGCTTCAATTAGTTCATTGAAGTCAATATACCAATTAGCTTTGCCGATTGAACGATTGGCTTCAGTGAGGACATGCCTTAATCTAACATAAATGCGACATATGTGCAGCGGTGATTTATCAAAAGCCTCTATCATCCAACATTCATTGCGCGAAACGTGATTTGAGCATGTATAAGTAATCTGATTTAATAGAACCTGAAGTGCCGTGTAAAGTACGGACAATTATTGTATTCTGGAAATTAATACCGGAAATTAATATCAGATCATAATTAATCGTGATTGTTTTTATCAGTGTTATGCGAGTGCGACGAACCTGACAACCATGAGGAGAACCTTGACATCCTAAGAGGAGGAAGAAGCCTAGGAGAGTCCCGGCGGAACATCTCGGAGTGAGTAGAGAATCTATCATTAATTTTAACATTAATCTTCTGAAATATTACCTATTTTGGGCATTGTATATAATTTCAATATGTTTTTCAGTTCATTGTAATCGATATTACAACTCCGCTGCTGTGCATTGTATCGGTGAGTGTAAATTATTTTTTATTTTGAGATAACAAAAATCTGTATTTATTCGAAAATATCAGATATAATGTATATCAAATGAACATATTAAATTAAAGCAAAAAAATAAATATATATTGAATTAGATGAATTAGGACTAGTTTGGAATGTTTAATCTTGGAATTTGTATAACTTGATTTCTTTTTTAAGTGACGAACATTTTAAGATCAATTTCTTAATATGTAATTAATATGTAATTAATATGTAATTAATACTCATTATTTATTTCCGCCAGAATCCGAGACAACATTTTAAAAGCACATATTCTGTAGATTAATTAAATATCTTAGTGTTACATTAGTACATTTGATTAATTTCTTTACTTAAAAAAATATTAATACAAACATAAAAATAACTATTGTATTTAAGGGATATATTTTGTATAATAAATTTCGAGAAATTATTTTATATCGATAACTACAACTGAAACTTTAACTCAGTGAAAATAGAGAATTTACCAAGTCGAAAATTACGTATTCCGTCTGATCATTTTCAGTCTTAACTACTAAACTTTGCCATTTCAAGCTGAACTATATTTACTTAAGTAAACTAATGCAAATACTAACAAATCTTGATTAAATTTTCTCAAATAACACATATAAACAGAAATATTAAACGAGATATCTCCAGTCACGTATAACGAATACATAATTCTAAGAGAAATAACAGTTATGTTTGAATCAATATCGATTTTCGATAGAGATATGAACAAACTTATTATTAGTTTAGTATCATAGTTTTCATAAGACAAATAAACGTAGAGATTGCGCATTCATAACATCGAAATCAAATTTTTTTTTTAAAATTCTATTGATCTTTTTTCCAAATAATAATATGATGGCGAAAGGTATTTTTTTAAGAAGATCCAAAATTGTTCGCACTGAAATATCCGAAATAAAATTTACATTGAAGAAAGTTGCATATTCGATGTTTTGAATCGCGATAATGAATCGCGTAAGGAAATATAAAAAGCATCATGAAGATTTTTAATTAGTATAGTAGATGTATTGAACAAAGTCGGATAAGCTCTCCGCCTTTCTCCCGATATCAATTATATTTCGTTGCTATTTCGTTTTGCAAAGATTAAATCCTCGTGTATACATGTGTTAATGTTTTACGCTGCATGTACAAACATGAATACGTACATTCATGCGATGGACAACCATTTGCTCGTCTGCTTTTCGTACTATTTCGGAGAGAGTGGCATTTCACCGCAAGTATTTAGTTAAAATTGTTAAGCAAAATTAAGTAAATTTAAATTTAAATTTGTCTTTTCTATCGCAATTTTACGCGACTCTTTTTATTTCTAAATATATAATTTATATGAAAATATATATATTTGTCTGTCACAACGGTAAAGATGTTCCCTATTTTTCTAGACAAACTTTTCGTTTACTTTGATGCACCTTCCTCTACTTTTAACGTGAGTTTTAAACGATGTGCATACTAGAAAAGACTTGAATTATCTCACGACGTTTTGCATGTAGAAAACGTGGAGTGAAATTTTACCTTTAATAACTAGCGTCATGCGCGCATGGTTTGTTCGCTAAAAGGCACGCTATTATTACAACGCTTCTTTGTGGCCACGTGCATAAAGCGTTCTTATTACTATCTATCCATGGTGTACAAATATGCGAGTTTGTTTGTCGACGGGATACAGTGCACAGGAATATGGTGCACTGTATAAAAATAGTCACGCACGCGAATATATATATATATATATATATATATATACACACACACATCTATAAAAAAAAATTATTAACCATGTGTGTGTGTGCGCCGAACGGTAAACAACTATTGCACAGAGTGTTTTTGGGCAAACCGCAAAGTGTATTCGATTTTTGTTCTACTCGTGCAAAACTACATAGAACGTGGTAAAAAAAAAGAGAAAAAGAAATAGGAAATAGAAGTATAGCGTATATAATCCGCGCATGAAAGCTCGCGAATAGCATTGTTGAAGGCGCATTGTTGTTATCCACGTGCATATCTCGTACTTCGAATGAATTACTGAATCGTAAACTACAAGACGCTGTAGAATAAATTAAACAGGATAATTACGCTGGCTGAACATTAACACCGCGGCAGTATTGCGAATATCGGGGGATATTATATCATCCAAACGTTTAATTAAGCTGCTTAGGTGCTATTCAGCATTCTGGAAATACAAAATGTTATTTAACACGAAAAGTCCTTAAAATATACAGGGAATTCAGACTTGTTAACTTTTCTTATTAATCGTGAAATATAACGATATCAACATGGCACTTTTTTATACGAAATTAGAATGCTACCATAACCATTAACCTTTTTCCCCGCTTTATTTAACTTTTTCTGTATTTTTCTGTACACGATATTATAACAATGAAAAAATGTTCTGTATTCATTTCATCAATTATATTTTCAAATTCGTTTTATCTTCCATATCTCTTTATGATTGCGCTATTTGTTTTTGGATATGTAGTTAAATTACAATTAGTAATTGTTTCGTGGAAATCATACTAATTGTAATTTAAATTTTTTTATTGGGTATTGTTTTGTGCACTTAACGCTCTGAGTTTTTTATATTTTTTAAAAATCAATAGTGTATATGTACTTTAGATTAATGTTTCACAATTTTTGAACGAAATTTAATTTCATATTATTTTCCCATTTTACCGTGCACTTTATTTTAGCTCGTTCGATCGACAATACATATAACGGTCTTCTACAAAATTCGTTCAATCTCGCGTATCGCGGCACCGCTATAATTAGTGATCAATTGATAAAGACGCATTCATCGAGATTACAGGCTGGCAAGATCAATTCATATTGTGGTTATCGAATTTTATTTTGTAGACCGTCGCGTAAGTATAGATCAACAGCTGTTAAAAGCACTATAGCCATAAAATAACACAAAATAATGATGACGCGCACGTAAAAGCTTTATTCTAGAGAGAATAAAAAAATCACCCGTGCGACATTCAATATGAGTTTCACACCAAATCATATGTCGCATTCGTTCGCGTGTTCGCGGCACGACTTTAAATTCTAATTAATCATTTCGAGCGACACTCATAAGCGCAATCAGCATCGCGACTTGGGAATGAAATATTTTTTAAAAAATAAACATTTGTATATGTACTGCTACTAGCAAATAACTCTTTTTTTACGCATGATTTATTAAAAATACTTTATACATTTACGTTGCAAATTGATTGCATTACGATTATATCGCTGCGTTTTTTTCTATCGTTTGCTCTCTTTATTTTTCGAATATTCTCAGGAAGATTCAACATGAAGTACAAAAAAATTATCTCGATATTTCATATTAGCAGTTTGCAATACTAACGTATACGAGGTAACGTATACGAATACGCGCAGAAGAAAATTATTCCGGGCGTTACTGAGTTTCCAGTACGCTTAAATGATATAAAGAAATTTTTATTTTCATGTCGTTTTTTTACTTCAAAAATGACACAATTAAAAAAAATGAAGTCTCAGATAAAAAGAAAAACTGTTTTTTAACTTAACTGAAAATTATTAGTCAAATAATATCTCGATAAAAAAATATACTTTTAGAAATATGATTAAATGTCATTTTTGTCATTTTCATTTCATCTTTAAAAAAACCATTCTTTTTGAGGTTGTGACGAATTTTTGATATCCTACAAAATTATAACAAATTTGAAATGATGCATCAAAAGTGATATAATTTAAAATATCACCAACAGTTTAATATTTATCTTGATCAGCTAAAATAACTAAATTCAAAATAAAATAATTTCTTTTTTAAATTGTTTTAATTCATCAAAATTGTTTTTACTGTAAATATTCTCTGTAGAAGATTCCTTTTTATTTACAATTCAAAATATGTCACTCTTGTAAAAGGTACTATATAATCTCTTTGAAAATTTTATGAACGACACAAATGCTATTTGGTGGATAGAAGCTGTAAAGTTTACTTTTGTTTAATAAATTAGTTTATTTTTAATCTTTATACCTAACTCATTTACGATAATAATTAGAAAATCAAATTTTTCATGTCAGTTTTGAAGTAAAAAACTAACAACATTTTGTCGCAATATGGAATGAATGAACATTGAAAATGTTTGATGCAACGTAACAAAGAAGTCACTCTTTAATCGCTCTTTAATTCTCTGACTCATTATTTTAATAGGCATGTGTAGCTATTTTCTCATTATTTATATCGTCTTATTTCGAACGAATGAGCGGAAAACTCAACTCGCGCTCGCGGAAAAATAGAAGAAATTGCGGATGCGGAGCGCGCAAAAAGGTATGCTGACATCTGCCAGAACCAGCCTAGGGCGACCCATTTATTTCCACGGGATTACCCGAATTTCAGATTCTCTTATCGCTCTAGCAACGTGCGCTTATGGGTTTCCAAGTCGGCTAATTAGCGCTCGGTGCTTGTTCTGCCGCGAGCGTCGACGCGCCGCGTCGAGCCGAGTCTAGCCGCGTTTCTTGTGAAAATTTCACCGGCTGCTTACCTTGTAATTTCCCACTTTCCTGATGGTACAGGAGAGGGCGACCTCTTTGCCAATAGCGGCGGTCACGTTGCCGATCGGCTCGGAGAAGCTCGGCACATCTGCGAACCAAAAGAAGCTTCACGTTATGCTCCTAATTAACTTCAGACATTCTAAGATTCTTGTACAAGCTACACGCGATACCTTATAAAATTCTAACTGATAGACTTTTTAAATGAAATTAATAATAAAAGACAGAAATAAGAGAAATAAGAAAGAGAGAGAGAGAGAGAGAGAAGGGGGTGGGAATATCGTTGTCATTTATATTTACAGACAGGTTGTCTGAATAGAAGTTTAATTGTATGAAGCTTTCTGAAACTCCCGATAGTTTTAACAATGTTTTTTCACAGATATACAGAGAAGTTTTCAACAAAATGTCCAAAGATAAATGTCGTATTTATTGACTTTTTAATATTATCATGATAGTATAAAATATTAAAATTATGATTAAACTGTAGAATCGAACGAATGACAAGCATTAAAAATTACATAAATTATCACGAATTATAGTATTGTTCGCTGAATGTTCAATTACATTGATTATAGAACAGATGAAATAATGAATTAACTACCGTAGATTAACTATAGATTATCTTTACAGATCAATCAATATTACTTCCAGAACAATTCTCTCTAGAATGAACTATAATTCAGATTTGGTTACAC
>Ga0157364_1006807_pt1 | contig 11788 bp, 8 predicted proteins | sample AttsexASBM2_FD_111476 | JGI IMG/M metagenome (GOLD analysis project Ga0157364, IMG submission 111476) | Fungus gardens microbial communities from leaf cutter ant in Ribeirão Preto, State of São Paulo, Brazil - Atta sexdens ASBM2 | ecosystem: Host-associated > Fungi > Mycelium > Unclassified ...
GACCCAAAACGCAAGTCGAAATGTATATTTATTTTATTTTATGTGTAAATTGAAAATAATAAAATTATTATTGTGCGCAACTAAAAGTTAGCGTCGGCTCTCACAGACTTTTCGACTATTATTGAAAAAATGTTCAATCAATATTTATGGTAGGGAAACATTTACCCAGAGAAACGGTTTCTTAAATTTAAAAAATTTTTCTTTGCTATACGGTTAAAGAAAACATTTCTTTGATTTGAACATTATTTTTTTAAATCAAATCAAATTTAATTTAAATTTGATTTAAAGAAATTATGTCTAAATTCTTTCTTGGCTTTCTTGGATCATTTACATAGCCTTATTTTGTTGTCGAGCCATTTCAGTCATGATATGAAGTTTTCGTCTTGAATTTGTGTGAAGATTTCCCTTAAAATCTTTTAGAGTACCTAGTATCTATCGTGTGTATCTCCAGCATCTTGCGACGTTCTTAAATAAATTCGAATTCTACCAACGAAACGTTGGTCCGGAAGCATCAGGCCGTGAAACACGAGAAAAGATAAAAGGCTCTCGAACGAACCCCTTTTCCGATGGCTCGAATGAAGACGAATGGAGGAACCGCGCGAAAATATACCGGGGATAGGAGAGAAGCCGAAAAGAAATCGGGCGAGAGGAGAGCGGGAGGGAAATGAAAGGAAGAAAGGGAATGCTCGATGCCACTTTGGCGTGTAGTTTGAAGGCGTGAAATGCGGTTTTAAGGTTGAACGATCAGCTCCGATATCGCGATAAAGCGAGAGAAAGGGGGTGAGAAATGCGGGCATCGATATCCTGTTTAAATTCTTCAAATTCGATATTTTGGGCACAACTTTCACATATCGCAGTATCGACAATGCCGAACAAATGCGGTCGATGATATTTACGTTCGCACGATATTGCGAGCGTGAATAACGATAACGATATTAAAATTCAAGAAAATCTCGAGATAAAGAAAAAGTACTCGTAAGTCATCGAACGCGTCTACATATCGAATCTCAAGATCGCATCGATCATTTCGATGCTAACATCGAATCTAACTGCCGTTTAATTTTTACGATAGTAAAGTAAATACAATTGAATTAACGGACAGTCAAAAAAGAGAGAAAGAGAAGAGACAACCCTCTTGTCGCATCTTAAAAGGGATGAAAATCGAATCACGTCGAGCAGCGTAACGTACAAAGTGGAAGCGATTCTTACGGAAACAAAATCCAGGCGCACATTACACTCTATTGATAATTGTGATAGAGCATTTATAAATTTTTCTACCGCGCGCGCGCTATGAGTTGTCTGTTTACTCTCCGCCGAATGAAGAAAAATACTACTCTTGCAAGACTCGGACGCTCTCAAACGTTCTAAAAATTCCCACCGGGGTGTGGGGTTGTGTGGGTGGGTATGTGTGTGTGTGTATGTGCGCGCGCGTGTGTATGCGTGTGTGTGTATGTGTGTGTGTGTGTGTGCGCGTGCATGTGTGCGTGCGAGCGTGCGTGCGTGCGTGCGTACGTGTGCGTGTGTGTAAATATATACATAGTTTTAACAGGTCCTTTGTCAAATCGTTATCACCGTTATTCGCATTCAATTCCTGATAGGAAAAAGAGAAAGAAAGAAAAGGGACATAACGCGACAACGTTCGCGATGTTCTTTGCGTTCTCGCGCGAGGTAAGCTTCACTTTGTAAGGTTTTGCAAAAACTGTCTTCCACGTGACACTTCGCGACGAAGTCGTGAAACTTCTACGCCGAGAATGGAACTAACGAATCGACGAAAAGCGTAATGGAAACGGTGTAACACGAACTTTGCTCGTGGAAAAGTTCGCGCTTTGGATGATCGATAGACTCGTAATGTGTAAAAAAAAAATAGAAAAAAGAAAAAAAGGAGAGAGAGAGAGAGAGAGAGAGAGAGTGAATAAGTGAGTGAGTGAGTGAGAAAGAGAGAGTGACAGACCGAGAAATAACGAGAATAACGAGTCTCGTTGGTAACGTGAAGTAGTCGCTATCCTCGAGAGGCGAATAATGTCGAATCAATTGTCAGGTGTGTGCTGTTTCAGTGTATATAAAGAGATAATGGTCAAGTACGATGGTTGCTCGTTAGTTAATATATCGCTGTATATATTATCACGGGAAAGTCTAACGATAGGTTGGCAACGTTCAAGTTTTCGAAAGGAAGTTCAGCGGAACGACTTGTCGAGCGCTTCGTTTAACTTTCCGTCGCTTATCCACGCGAAGGCAGAATTGATGGAAATTATTTCCATCGGCGTTCATGTTTGACACGAAAACGTTCGACAACGAGTTCCGCTGAGATCTTTCAAATTCACGCTCTCCTCATCGATTGAACTGTCATCGCAGCGTTGCAATTTTTTGACGATGTCAGGATCGGATTTTTGTGTAGATGAAAGTAATTTTTAAACTCTCTGAATCTTTTTATTATAAATGAAATGTAGCTTCGTTATTTCTTCGTTTTTAATGATTCTTCCTTTTTAAGGGAAGAAAAAAAGAATTTTATTTTTTTCTAGTTTCTTTTCTCTCTTAGGCGTCGATAATTTCGTGTTATATATTCTAATAAATGCAAGATCACACGATAACCGAAATGTCAGTCGACTGTTATATCGTTTATGGAAAACAATTAAAATTTTTTAATATTGATATATCTTTCAAATTAGATTGATTGTCAATTTAATAATAATGTTTATTTAATAATGTAGTTTACGATTGCATTTTAAGTCCGACAAATCGAATCAGTGCGCAGTTTATTGAATTGAAAAAATGTATTTACGAAAATTTACATATGAATATCATTATACATCAACATTCGCTTCGATCAAAAATATAATGCTTCCTTTTATTTATTCTTATCGATCTAATTTCTGCTTATAATTAATCTTTCACCAATAATTGAGGTCTTTACTGATATTTAAACTTTAGTAATAAATAAATTTAAATTTGTAAAAAAATTAATGCAATGCAACTTCATTCACAACAATAAAAATTCATTTATTAAAGCTTTAATAAGACCAGAATTTTTTAAAATTTTTATATGTATAATCCGGAACAATGAAAAAACTCCATTTCTAACAGAAGAGTTAAAATTCTGATGTTATCGGAGGGTTAAAATCAAGTCAGCCAAAATTTAATCTTAAGACGCTAATGTGGCTCTTTGATTGATTCATAACATCTCAAGCTTGAACTTAAGCAATCTTGAACATAAGAATTGACTATGGCCGGTATTCATAGTTAGTTCTTATATTCAAAATCGTCTTGAGTCAGTCTTGGGATATCACGAATCAATCAGAGGGTCATTTAAAACGATCTTGAGATAAAAACCAACTATAAATACCGGCTTTTGTCTATCATGTGCTCTTGTCCTAACAGATCTGATTTTGAACTTTCCGATCTACGTAAACTTTTTTATTTACCCAATTCGCAATTCGCCCTTGGCTCTAGCAATTCGTTACCGAACGATCGTCGAAAATGATCAATCGATATCTTTCATATCCACATATCTTTCACGTCCACGAGAATGGTTCGAAATTCAAGGATGAGCGATGATAGTGACGCATTAAAACGAACCGAGAGAATTAGAATAAGACAAAGTATTATACTGCCCGTATTCATTTTATAAGAACAGGAAATGTCGGGGATATATCAATCTTTTTCATACACATGCGCGAGAATCTTATTCAGCGAGCGAACGTATTGCGAGGAGACTCGCCCGAAAGTAGATATCGAAAGTCACGTTCTCGGTCGGCGTGACTCAACAATCAAGTATGAAGAAGAGAAAAAAAAAATAAGCGCAAGCGAAAAAGTAACAGTAGCGAGTAATGTGACTGTACATAATCAGCTGTAACGACGCGAGAGAGTCCATGTAAATCGATCGGCGGTCGTAAGCCCGAACCTCAAGTTCACTGTATAGGTGATTTCATATCAGACCCTCCCTTGTCCCTCTTCCCTTCTTCCCTCCACTGCCCTTGTCCGTCACGCGACCCGATATCGTTTAACTAACTCGTATGTATATACTACACCATGTTTTGATCTGAATAAACTGTTTAATTGTCCGAATCTCTAAGGTATTCATTTAAAATGCGTCCTGGCGAAATAAAACCGCACATTAAATAAGAGAAGCGTATCACGATATTACTAGATTAAAGATCCTCAAATAGCAGATTGGACACCATTTAGACAAGTTCTGATTGAACCCTCTATTTTTCAGGAACTACTTAAGATAGAATCAGATAGATGCATAAGATAGAGATAGATCTCTAGTTTGGGTTAGTCTTATAATACATAACGTTACCGAGAATACAAAAATAGCGGAAGATATATATAATTATATATTATTATTATTATTATTATTGTATAAAATATTTGATTTTGGAAAAGCCATGCAACTAATTACATATTTTAATTTACTTTCGAAAGAAAAAAAATGATAAAAGATATTAATCTATTTAATAAAATATATGATTCATTATAAAACTTGATATCGAATATTAATAATCGCATTTGATCACTTTCATAACATTACATCTGTCGCATCAAAAATAAGTATCATTGATGCTCTTTCTTAATATTCTTTATTCACTAAGCCGATATTACGACTATTATACATAAAAAAGTTTTAGTCGTAAATCGTAAGGTCGTAAGTAAAAATCACAATGAAAATTACGATCTTATGATTTAAAACGCCCAACTGGCTAGTTGACATGTTTACGATCTTACGGTTACGACTGAAATTTTTTTACGTGTGATGGCCCCTTTCCGCGCGCAACGACACGGTATACAACTCGCGGGAGAGCGAGGTGCGCGCTTATAAAGTAAAATAGGTGCCCTGACAAACGACGCTCACGTGCCGCAAAAAGGAGATAGACGCTCCTGAAAAATGGGGGTCGAAACTTCTTTCTGGTTCGACAAAAAAGGAATACTCGACGCGTGAGGAGTCTGAGGAGTCTGAAGAGTCACGGCAGAGCGGCTTTGAGAAATTCACGGTATGCACGAGGAAGGTCCTGATTTCGTACGTAAGTTTTTTTTCTTTCGTAAGGCTTTCTTTAGGTATCGTGAGTTGCGAAAGCGAATGCATCGCGCGAATCTGACTCGAAAAATATTCTCTCCTTAACGGCTCGTACATCAGCCGTCATGACATGTATATGGTAACATTTACACTGTAAGACACTGCAGCGAAGAGATATAAAAGGGCGGTGTAATGAAAATGCGAATTTTTATCTCGGCTTCTAAGATTTTATCTGAGATTTTATGACGATACATAGGTAGACTATAAAAATCGCTTGATATGCACATCTTGGAAACTCCCATGTGTGCCCTTGAGCATCACGGGAGAGAAAAAAATGGAAAAGATGTCGCGCGGAATTTTAATTCTGTCTCGTATATCCGCGGATTCTGTATGTAAAAACTAAGAAAGAAAGGGATACGTTAGTTAGATTATCTTCAACAATCTGCGCGAACAATGCAGCAAATTTTAAACGTTAATTTTTATACGTTTATTTGCACATTAATGCTATAGAAATTTTTGATCTCACAGTCAATCATGTTTTCACTTAAATTCTACGCACAATATTAAGATATAAGCTGGTAATCGATTCTTATTTAAGAATCTTAAATACTTTAAGATGTCGTAAATCAATCATAGGTTGATATTCATAGTTTGGTTCTTATATTTAAAACCATTTTAAGTACAGTCTTAAAATGTCTTAAAATATTTAAGTACAGTCTTAAAAAACCACTCACAGAGTTATATCTTAGGACATTATGTAACACAAGACGATCTTAAAATAAGAATCGACTCTGAATATCAAACTAAAAGTTCCATACAAATTTTTTGTAAAGGAAATATCATATAATGTACATCCATATCGGTAATTTGACACGCACAATTTGCTAAATGATATCTCAATTCTCGTCAAAGCAATTCGCTCTCCTTTCTCTTTCCTTTGTTGCACTGGACGGGGATAAGAATTCTTGCAGTCTTCGATACACATCGCGTGGCACGTTGACCATGATATCCATGGCTTTCATCAACACATCATTGTACGTTTTGAATATAGAGTATTTTAGTTCCTTGATATCCGGCGATTTTATCTATGAAAAATATGTATCATTATAAGAGAAACCTATGTGCTGCAGCTCCTAATGCTAAATTTGACGCTTATTTACCTCCTGATCAGGAAAAATCACGCTCATCATTCTGTAATATAGTTCTTCCGTTTCGGCACTGGTGCCCCAAAGACCTTCCGAATAAGTCCAACAAATGAGAGCAACAACGATAGCGCCTTTTATAAAAAACGCCACAATCCTGTAAAGTATTGTGCTGGCCGTAAGCGATGGAATCTTCTCTGGAAAAGGTTTGCAGAACTGCACGAATAAAGGTGACATTTAAATAATTAATTTTCACTTATTATTATTGTTCAAATAATTAAATGTCTAAATAGATATCTGACCCAAATTTTATCACATCAAGTATTTAAGAATGTCTGGATTTAATTTAATTTTAATCCACTTTAAATAATATAAATAATATAATAAAATTAATTAAATATTTTAATATGAAGAAGTAAATATATTTGAAATAGCTAAAAAAAAATTAACGCAATTAGATTCATACAATATTAATCATCTTTGTTCTCTTGCTTAGTTATACATTTCTTAGAATATGATTTAACGCTATATTTTAAATTAGAATATCGAGAGTATAGAGTACTAAAATGTATGAAAATATAAATGTGTCGTACAAGGTTATTAAAACTGGAAATCAGAGAAGTGTCAAATAAAAATTGATAAGGAAAATCAGAGAAGAGTCGGAAAATTTTGTAAAATTTTGGAAAATTAAAAATCTTGGTTTTAAAGAGGTTTAATATACGTACATAATACGTACACCGTTTTTTGGACTACGAACTTAACAATTAAAAATTCAAACAGTGTCAGTGACATTAATAGTAATTTACATTGCTATGTTAAATTAATCTCTACAAAATATTTAACAGTTTCCAAATCAGGATGAAAGACCAAAAATTTCAAAATATTATTGAAAGCCAAGGAAAATTATGAAATTTTGTCTAGAAATCAAGGAAAAATAAAGAAATTTTAGGAGAAATTTGTGACAACTTTTATTAAATAAATTACATTCCATTTCGCTATTCTTTGTCGTGCTCGGTTACCTGTTCCAAGACCTCAACGATATCCCGATAACAGTTACAGAGACTCAGATCTCCTCCATTAGAGACCCATCGCTATAGTGTACACCGACTGTCGAGCTAATTCCAGGTAAACGCAGCTACGTATCGACTAACCAATTCCGTACAGGTGCTCGAACACCATCATCTCGTTACGCGGCGTGTCAATATCGCGCGAGGGCCAAGTGAATGCTCGACACAGCGACAAGCCACATGATTTAACTGAGAATTGGATACCTCGCAATTCGCGTGAAATGTTCATCCAATTTTGCATCAAAAATTTTGATGTATTTCTCTTTCTATTACGATATTTTTATTTATCAGACATTGAACAATGCAGTGACATTAGCGCTATTTTTATTTCAAAATTTGAGTCAAAAGTTTGATGATGTATTATTGTATGAATATTTACTCATCTCAAATGTATTCGCAAATTCTAGAACTTATTAAATCTGAAAACTTCGATAATCTTCCCTTACCTTTGGCGGATACTTCCACTGAGCGTCTTTCCACGAGTAAACTTTAACTCCCGCTGATGCCGCCGCTGCTCTAGCACATGGACGTGCACATGGATCGCAAGGATCTATATCCGCCCTAGTGACTCTCTTCGGTCTTACGCATGTTTTCGGACTGGACAGATTAATAGTCTGTACGACACACTTCGTTCCTCTTTTCATATTTCGTAACCTTCGCTTGATGAATTAAAGCTGTGATAATTCTATATCGCGAAGCATCCAATCACTTTTTTCCGTAAAAAAAAACCTTGACAAATGAAGAAGTAATTGAAATGAGATATATAGGTTAAAGGCAGAAAAAAAAACATTTAATAAGCTCTAAGATTAATTTATTACGCAATTAAACGTGGAAATAATGATAAATAAATTTATAAGTTTTTTTTATTTCGATATTTGATGAATTAATATTAAAATAACTATAATGCGTTTTAACAGCAAAAATTAAACTTACATGGGAGATAATGATAAAATTTTGAAAAAATATTTAAATTATTGATCCTTAATTTCATTTCTTCATTTTTTAAATTTTAGGCGGAATATTTTACAGAATTTCAACGAGTGTCTGTTATACTGCAAATTTATCCGACGCTATGATATATGGACGAGTGACATTTATTAAAATCGATTAGCTTTTGTTCATGACGTGCCACTCGTGCATTAGCTGCATAATTATATCACGTTATTTACATTTAGACAATAATGTATTCATGTGTTATTATATAATTCCGCAACATTAATTCCAAGTTATTTAAGCAAAAATATCTAAATGCAATTTTTATTAATAGAGAAAAAGATACATGTTGGATGCACCGGTCGATTTCTTTACCGAGCGGTCGTCATCGACGACAACAAAGAAAGCGGTGAAAAAGTACGAGAGAACGCGCGAAAACTGGTAACAGATACGGCACGATGCGCGCACAAAGGGTCGGGCGGAATAATGCATGGCTGGTGCTTCGTCAACTTTGGTACGCAAAATTCTGTTTCGTTTCGGGCCTTCTCCGATGTCGCCCATCCTCTCACAAGCGCGCGTTCTGATAAGAGCGAATGTATATACACAAAGGAGTCGAGATTGCGACACGAGGAGGAGAAAGAGAAGGGCTGAGAAAGGGAGCTAGCTTGATGCCAGTGCTTGATGAAACTCAGTTTTCCAACAAGGTCTTTATGCCACTCTTCCCTTCCGTACTCCATTTCATTACTCGCACACGGCGCGCGACCTCACGATTCCTTATTCATCAACGCTATTGGAAAAACCGTGGAATTTGCATCCCGGCACGATCTGCGCCGACACGGTTTATATGGGACGTCATCGCCTTTCCAAGAAACACATCAAAATCAACGAAAAAGCAAAATGATTTTATTTTGATTCTTAACGTCAATAAATAGTCAAATTTTGTAACCAAAAATCATCATTTTGACTTTCATGACGTCAAAAGTCATTTTCATTTTCTTTTGACTTGATGTGTTCTTGGGTCACGCAACGTAACATCGCGAAACTTCACGCGATCGTAGCTGAGTTTCAAGTACAAGAGTGACGTATATCTGTAACGTCCCGTTCGTGAAATTTAATAAAATTCATTCTTGTTTTACTTGTATTTACTTTGATTTTTACACTGTTAGAAATGCTTCCTTTACGTAAATGAAGCTCGTGGTTATGAAATTAAAAGTAATAAATTTAACTGAAAATTAAATTATAGTAGTTACTTAAATATAATGAACACGTAAATTAAATTTCATAAAATTTTACGAAAAATACATTTTTCAAGACTAAAGAATACAAATACAAACTAGAAGAATACAAATCTAATGTAATGTCATGAAATTAAATTCAAATTGTGTAACTTAAAAGTATATTAAAATCATGAAATTTTTGATAGTGTACGATTGCTGTATAATTACGAATTTCTGATTTGCTTTAAAAAAAAAAGCTGTTGTGCTCTCTCACGCTTTTGAGTGTTTGATTCGATAACATTCTTTCTGAATAACTCTGAAAATTGTGTAAATAAGTCGACGAAAGAAGTCCGTCGTAGGTTTGACATCGCAGTGCTTTCAGTAGAAAATGCAGTAACTGATTTCGATTTGAGAATACTGAATTTGTCATTGAGATTCCTATAAACCCGTGAAAGAATGTCAGTTAAAAAATTTGCCACGTCGCTTCGACGTAATGACATCATTGCGATATATCTGCCGGGGTGTAAAAAAAAAGGAAGGGGATGCGCGAAAGATGCGGAGAAAAACGACTATTGCGCGACGATAAAAGGAGATTCACGAGATCGTTCGCCATCCGTGGATGGACATTAAGAAAACCATGAACGTCGCTATCGAGCAGGTTCACGATCCTTTAACGAAAGGTACCGGCGGCGATGAAATACGAAGGATGCGCGGGAAAGGACCTCGGAGGGAGGAAGAGGAAAACTAATTTTCGCGATATTAGTCTTACGAAATTGGTTATTGATGTTCTATTCGTCCCCCGATAATAGCGGCGCAGAAGCGATTCTCCGCGGAGAAGAGGTCGTAAGAGCGACCCCGGCAAGGGTCAAGGATCTCTGGGGTTACGTTGTCCTTCCGGGCGAGATGTTCGTCCTTCTTAAAGGAATTGCTTCCTTAACGGGCGTTAAATCGACTTCGCCGCTGCGATCCTCCCCGCTCTTGCGATTGACAGATATTTCGTGGTCTTTTTACCCTGCAGATTTTGTCCTCCCTTCCTTTCTTCCTTCTTCCACTCTTTCTATCTGCTTCAGTCCATACTCTTTTTTCTTCCTCGAGTCCACCTTCGTACATTCTTTTTCGCCACTTTCTCTCACAAAGACTTCCAGGTGCACCTTACAAAGTTCTCCTTCCAGCTGGACGAATGATTGCTCGCCTGGCGACATTCCAGACAATCTCTGGCCGCGCCGGCCAACAAGAACCTCCGGAGGAATACACGAAATTGATAAATTCGCGGATCCTATGCGCCACCGGCAGATAGTTGTCGAGTATGTTCATGATACAAGCTTAGTTCAACAATTTCGACGACCGTATGTGCGTATATCACTGTATTACTTAGACTGGAGAACAGTGATTCTATTCTTTCTTCTCTTCGAACTTTTAAATATGCGGTTAAATATTTTTTTAAATTCTTATTTTCATCCTTGTCTTAATCTAAGGCACTTATTCTAAATACACTTAAACGGCACATTCGATCGGGTCAGAATTGATTTTAACATTGTTGAAATATTAAAAAATTAGCAAGATTAATTTCTCATATAATTAAGGTTTCTAGAAAATTACGTATTTTAGAAATGAATTAGAAAAGCTATTATTATTGCTTATTTATTATTCAGCGATTAAAGTAATAAATAATAGGTGCAGCATATATACCGGAATATACATGTCGCATGTGTAATATGAAAAAAATATTAGAAATCTGAAATATTTATTTTTCATATTAAAAAATAAACTTTTTGAAACCTTTGCATTTTTGCCGTATATCCCAGGGGTGTGATATATGGCTCATAGAGGGAAGGGAGAGGGGATGTGTGTACGGCTCATGAAAAATTTACAAATTAATGTATATAAATAAGACATAAAGTGATATAATAACTTGTAAAATGCATATATAAAGTTTTATTAAGGAATAAGAATGATAAATATGTATATGAAGTTAATAAATAATAATTACAATCTTCTCACATGTATTACAATTATTTTGTATTATGAATGACATATTTCATGTAATGCGTTTATTGCATTTAATGCACTCAATTCAATCTGCGCACTTTGTATGCTTTGGGTATAAATCCCACTTGCTAAAAATGCCGCATATCCCAAACAAGTGGGACATATAAGACAACAGACTAAACAAAGAATACGAAAACAAAACACTTGTATTTGCTTGTATTATATATAGCAACAAGCTTTACTATTCCACTACATGTATCACCAAATAATCACTAAGTCTTTTACACATCCTACATTAATCATTTTATGTAGATTATAATTTATGATGGTGTTACTTATTACAGTGACAAATCGATTCAATTCAATAAATTCATTAATATTAACAGTAAGAAGCTGAAATCATAACACAATACTAATATAACATAAAAA
>Ga0157364_1006808_pt1 | contig 11786 bp, 8 predicted proteins | sample AttsexASBM2_FD_111476 | JGI IMG/M metagenome (GOLD analysis project Ga0157364, IMG submission 111476) | Fungus gardens microbial communities from leaf cutter ant in Ribeirão Preto, State of São Paulo, Brazil - Atta sexdens ASBM2 | ecosystem: Host-associated > Fungi > Mycelium > Unclassified ...
CAGAAAAACTCTCGAAGACTGAGATGTACTGATCAAATCGCGAGAATGAAATTCTGACTAGAATTTGACTTAGAGTGGCTTAATCCCATGCGAACTTTGCGTTACTCTCTCCAAAGTCGTATGTCGAATGTCTGAGTAATAAAGGCACGCAAGTTCGATCGTTAACACGATCTAAAATTCCATTGGAGGGAGTTGCCAAAGTTTGGTGAATTTACAACGTTTCTATGGAAAGTAGCCAATGTAAAAGATATTTGCGGGACTCCCCTTCACGACCCGCCGCCTCGTGTCTCTCGCCGGGCGATATCTCCCAGACTACCCTCGTCACATTCTTTTCCCATAAAAGTGTAGGAGTGTCTCTCCGCGCTCGCCGATTCGACGCAAATTTCAGCGTCACTGCTCGCCCGAGCAAGCTTGCTAATTACCGTCGGTATAACAACGATCTGTCCGCTCCGATAAAAAGTAATGATTCATTTCGCGCCACGCTCGTCGGTTTATCTGTTTCTGGCGTTGGCGGAGGAATCGTTCTTGCAACTAAACAGCAGCAGCAGCGCGCCGTGCGGCAAGGAAGATTTACGTGACGCGGTGCCGGGAGAGAGAAGATATCAGACGCAGGGAAGGAAATGTCTGGCTCGTTTCTCCGTACACTTTTTCGGTATCCCTTACCTCCTTGTCTCTTCCTTCTCTCTTCATCCCCCTCTGCCACTGCTCCCTGACCGGCTCTCGCGAGAGATCCGGTGAACGCCAGATCGGGATCCTGCAGACGAGTTAACGCCGCCGGAGAACGCAAGAAAAGCCGGCGAACGAATGGTAGTCGGCCAAGATCTGCCGAGTTCGGCTTTCGAGTGAATAATTAAATTACGCGAGCGAGAGATCGCGCGACTGCCTACAGTAAGAGAGGGGGCGGCCCTTGAGCGGCTGAGGCCAGGTGGCGAGAAGGGCAAGGGAGCAGGCTCAAAGTTGAAATTTCACGCGCCATTGTTCGATCCCGCCGAAGGAATAGGAGTTAGAAGCATTTAGGGAGCGGCAAGCAGGCACGGGGGCTGTGAATTACGGTCGAAGATACGGCGAGACGTGGCGTAGAAGCGAAGGGATGCCGTGGATCGTTGGCGGCAGCGGCGGCGGGGGACGATGGAGGAGGGCGGTTGAAGCTGAGACTTTAATTCCAGGCTACATCCACGGGGTAACGGAGCCACGCTTCTTCGGCCTAAACGACTTCGATTCCGACTCCGTGCGGCGAAACGAGATTAATCGCGTTCCTTTTGTTCTCCTCACGATCGTGGTGTATGACGTCCGACGCACGTGATGCATCACTATAATCTTGAACCGAGTTTTGTTTCCCCGAATTCTAATGAGACAATTACATTGCATAATTTTGTCTGTTTTTTTTTTAATCGCCTATCTTTCACGATAGCGCGTATTTTCGAGTTTCTCGTTATGTCGCGTCGTCGCGACACGCATGGACTCGGGCCGCGTGGACTCTACCCTTTTGGCAATGCAAATGCAATCTACCATACGGTATGGTACGTACGAGACGAAGAAACGTCCGAGGTGAAAGACTGCGTGGAACGGTCGGTCGGTGGCGCTGCGAGGGAGGAAAGAATGGACGGAACGGGAAGGAGAGAAAGAAGAAGGAGAAGAAGGAGGAGGAGGAGGAGGGGGAAGAAGAGGGACCCGCATTCTCGGAGATTATCGTGCTCGCCATCAGCGTATCACGGCGTCAGAGGACAAGATTTATATGTAGAGTTTATTGTCGCTGAGTCCGCCCTACTGCGTTTTATGGATGTTTTTCGAAGGAGCGCTGCCGCCCGCGTGATCTATCGCGGCACCCTCGCTCTTCTACCCTCTCCTTCTCACTCTGTCACCAAGCTCTATTCTCTCTCTCTCTCTCTCTCTCTCTCTCTCTCTCTCTCCTTTCCTCCTTCCTTGTCGTTTTCTGTGTTCTTCTCATTCCCTCCTCCGCTCCGATTCGGTACATGAGGGTAGCACTGAGGGAGACAGAGGGATTCCTAATGAACGCTACGATGGAATCTCTCTCTCTCTCTCTCTCTCTCTCTCTCTCTCTCTCCTATGTCTCCTATGTCTCCTCTCTCTTCCATCTCGCGTCGACTCTCTGGTTATCTCTCCCTTTCTCTCTTTCACTTTTTACCACGCTCTCTTTCTCTCTGACTCGTTTCTGTAGTCAGCGCCACGTCGTTCGCCCCACACATTAACGCGAGATTTATATCACAGAATCCTGGACGATATCGCATTTACATTTTTGTCGCATCACTATAAACCACCTACCTACCTACGTTAAACTACCCCATCTCCCTCTGCCACCCTCCCTCCCTCCCTCCGTCACCGTGCGCTCCGGACGCGACCGGGGCACGAGCAGTATTTCATGATCGAGCGAGCTTTGTTTCGTAACGCGCGCGATTTCGCGGAGGTCGCGCGGGTTGATTCGTTGTTTCGCTCGCTTTGGCTGTCTGCAAACGATTTCCATTGCGAAAAATGTGACCGTGTGCACAATGTTTCTCGGGGTAGTTACTTCACGTTTTAATATCCCGACCCTTTATTATCCAAGCTTTAAATAATCGATGAGCTACATCGGTATTCATCATTAAATCGTTGTCTTTTTATAAATGTGCAAATATAACATGTGCAGTTTTGAATAAAATTACAACGCCATTCAGAAGTCGAATTTATTTTTAACAAGTTTTATAGACATTTAATTATGGAAATGAAGCTGAATTATTAAATGGCTAATAATAATTGTCTAAAAAAGTTAATATCATTTTTATAACAATCTACAGCTTCATAAAATTCCATAACAATCCAAATGATTCTTATATATATATATATATACGAGATAACGAGCCGCGTGCGAAAGTATTACAATTTCACTTTCGCCTAGCTGCAATAATGGCTCGGCGACGATTTGTGGAGGGCAAAAATGCGGCTCGTCTTTCGGATGTGTGAACGCGCCGCGATGGCGACCGACCCCGATTCCACATAAACACGTGAACGGTAGAGGGAGATACATGGCGGCAGTATGTTACACGTGTTACCGGCCGGCACGTACGGGTTACGTCCGGCAGTCAATCGCTCTAATACTCGCACTCTGTGCGGCACTGTGTGTACCGGTGGTGGTCGTGTGCACCGCGATGCAATGCAGGCCGTATACCGTTTCCAACCCCTCGGTTCTCCTCTTGTCCGTTTACCCACTCTCGTCGCGATCCTCTCTCCACCGCTCTTCGCAGGAACTACATCACCAAGTGATTACCTCCACCTCGTCCCACGTGTACCCTCGGCGGTGCCATCGGCGTCGCACCCCGACGCATTCAACGTTTGCGATCGTTTCCTAAACCTCTGCGGCCTGTCACCGAGCATCATCGCGGCACAGAGTTCTCGAAAAAGTTGGCGAGATTGATGTTTCGACGCTCCGCATCACTTCGACAAGCCCGTCCGTTATTTCGGTTTTTGGCCCGTCGCGTCGTTACCCGCATCGTTTGTCCTGCATCGCCGTGCAATATCCGCCGAGTTTCGGTCTCTTGCCTGAAAAGCTATAAATCGCCTTTACGACACTATCTAATAATTTTGTTTCGCGATGATAAACGTAGACGCAGTGACATAATCCACAATGTTCCGTAGCGTTAATTAAGAGTTTACTGTTTCGATACATTTAAAACACTTTTACATGACACAAACATCAAAAATTATAAGTTAATGATTATTAATTAATGCTATAAGTATGTGATAACGCGATTAACTTCTTTATTGCAGCAGTAATGGAAACGTTATTTATAACGTATTGTTTGGAAACAATAATTAAACAAAAAAGAGCTCTGAAAATAAATCAATAATAAAGAAATTAATTAGCCAACAAGAATCTATACTGATATCGATGAGCAAAGTAGATTTATTATTCAGGATTTTATGAAACTATAAATTATAGACTTTTTATATAAACTATAGAATTTCGATCATTGTTTTTGGTCTTCCTCAAACTTAATACAGAAACTCAAAGGGTGTGTACAATGTTATGAATTATTAAACACTATATTCCTTAATGTTGCATATCGGCATTATAATATAATTTTACAATAACTGTATCTCAAATATTATAAACATATTTTAACATACATGATAATGCAAGATAATAGATTGTCCCGAAACACTCCTCGCCTTCAGTGTGCAAGGTTTATCCGCTTGCATTACGAAATCGAGTGGCGAACTCCACGATGCGGAAAATCGCATACTCCAAATCCATCCGATGCAAACGGTGCGACGAGGCGCCGGGTATCGTTAGCGCAAACCGAGCGTAATTGGCGTGGTGTTTAATTCAAGTTAAAAGCAGAGCCCCGTCGCCCCGTTGTCTCCGCGGATCCTCCGCCGTTAGCTTAGACGTAGCCGTGACTCCGCGTGACGCGCGCGTTCGTAGACCAATTAAGATTACTTTCATCGGGCGTCGCCGGATTATTCACGCCACCCCTGGCAGCCTTATTATGCGTGTTTAACAAAGCTGAGCTGATTATATCAATAAATTAAGGAAAGCTGCAACCTCTCCCTCTCCTGAGCCAACCCCCATGTCCCCTCCCCTCAGGCCATGTCGTAACCCGTGGGAGTCCGGTGCGCCGTAGTCCCGGAGCCGCTTTACCAAGGCGTACATCACCGACGTCCAGGTCGCTCCGCCCTGAGTTATGCTCGACAATTATACCTATCTACCCGCGTGGTGGGCGTTATTATCATATTATACCGCGTTACCCCTTCACGTCTACATGTGTGCGCGCGAACGTGCGTATATGCATGTGTGTCTTCACGCCTATATCTATGTGAACCTAACTACGGTTGACATCGCGGAAGACCGAGGTCGACGTCCCGATCCATAACGTCATATGGGCTGCGACTCCTTGGTAGTTATGTTTTATTAGAGGCACCCTTATTCGTCGCGCGACAGTGCACCCCGTTTTACGATATGTTCTTGCGTTTTTGCTCCGGCATCTCCTATCTGATATTCTCAAAGAATCTCCTTTTTTTATCAGATTTTATTCTTGATTTACGAAGCTTATCTTAACGATGTTATGTTTTCTCTATATCATCGAATGAACGTCACAGGAGGAAAGGAGAAAGAAAGAGATATAGTTACATATTTTAAATCTTCTATCCTTCATTATACACATTAAAGTAAATCTTTGCTCTATATAAATATATCAATTATAATTCTATGTACAAGATTAATCAGATTGTCTTAAGGAGACAGTACAAAAGTTCAAAGATAGGTATCGGGTCGCCGAGTCCGATCGATCGATGCGTGTCTCTCTGCGGGCAATCGGGCTTCGAGCCAAAGCCTGTGCTCTGCGGAACGTCCGTGAAAAATCCCTGAATTATGATAATGGCGCCGACATAATGCGATCCAATGAGGCAATCAAGGGGTGGCGGCGGCGGCAGCGGCGGCGGCAGTGGCGGTGGCGGCGGCGGCGGTGGCGGCGGGCGTCGGTTGACGGTATCGATGGCCGATGTCGATGTTGCGGGGTGGCGCGAGTTACGCGTCCCAGGGTCGTATTAGTGTTGCTGGCCACCGAGCCGAGCCGAACGAGCACGGGCGATCTATGTGTCGGGGACGATACAGTGCGTGTAGCGGGTATAATTGCCGTTGGTGGGCAGCAGTTGCTCTAGGAGGACCCGTTTCCATCAATCAGCCCGCGCTAAACACCCTCCCGCACCCGCTTCCGCTCGCGCGCGGAATCGCACGACTCGCCGACCGATCGCAATTGCCCCGAATGCGGTTCGCACGCACGATCTATGTCTCGCGCCTCGCGGCGAATTGCCGAGAGCGCACGAAAGCTACGTCTCGCTCTCGCGAGGCGTCGAAATATTTCGTTTTTTTTCACCGATTTACCATCGAATGAATCGTCTGTCCTCTCGCGTGTCTGTCGTTTTTGTATAAGACACGAACATTGCGTGCGGTCAGTGCCTCGCGGCAAATTGGCGAGAACCATTTACTTCAATCGCACCGACGAAACATCGTTTTTCAGTAGCTGTCATCACGACCGTATCTCCATACGATTCGTTCGTTGTTTTGTAAAACACGCACACGACAAATACGATCGATGTGCCGACGAATTGTCGCGAAATTCATCCACACCACTGTCAAATTTATCACTGGAAATTCGTCTTTCCATATAATACTTTTGACATTTTCATAAGACACATGCTCGGGTGGAATCTTTTTTATTATACTAATAAAAGATTAAAACTGAAACAAACTTCTGTCAAGATTATTATCAAAAAAACGCACAATTGAAGCTTAAATACCAGAGAAATATTAAATGATATAGAAATATTATAATGTTAATTCTAATATAAAAAAATTAACATACGCACATAAAGTTCTTATATTCCGAGATTCTTTTTTAATACGTTTCAACAAGAAAGCTTAAAGTATTTTCTATGATTTTGAAACATAGTAATGCTACGAATATAGAAACTTAATTATTGTACAAATTACTTCAGACATCGATGTACATTCTCGTTCTCTCTTCGTCTCACCTTCTCTTTCTGTCTCTCTTCCTCTCTGACGTATGTATGCACGTGCCGATGTACAAGCTGCATCCGACGTACCTGTGAACACATACGTAAGCATATAGTCTAGTATACGTATGGTAGGGCCTGCTGATGGGATGGGACGCCATGCGGGGTAGTTATGGGACCACGAGGATGTTAATGACCATAAACAAGCAATCACTGTAATCCGCCATGAGTCACTCCAGCTGTCTGCCTGGCTACATAGATACGACCTGCCATATGCCCAGCCTAACTGACCAGCGGTGGATATGCGTTACTGGATCATCCCGTGTTTCTATGGTTCCCCTAAAATGTTGCAATGGTCCATGTTGGACTATGCATGAAATATTATTTAATCAAATTGGATTTAATTTGTTACATTAACTTGAAACACTCGATTGTTAAACTTGAAAACAAAAATTACTATAAAAACTTACTTTTTATAACAATATGTTTATGATGTAAATGTAGAATTGTAGAAATATGTTTATGGTCATTATAAAAAAATATAGTATACATGTAGAAATTACGGAAGTAAATCAGCATTGTAATTATAAATATTATTGCGATTTTTTAGCAGTACTCATATAAAATTAAATATAAGTGTATGACATTATTTTTTCGTGCAAACGACATAAAACTTGATGCCGAAATAATACGCATAAATTGTGATAAAAACATAAGCGTACGATTAAAGAAACAATCATGACAAATATCTGAAAATCGGGAATTATCGCGCGACTTTGAATTCTCTCGACGCGCAACGATCAGAAACGACCATAATAGGATAGATAGAAAAAAGGTGAGGGGCGGAAAAAGGATGGATGAAGAAAAGAGATGGGGAGAGAGAGAGAGAGAGAGAGAGACCAGGCTCGATATCGACATCCATGGCGAACCTTACGATCGAGGCTTACGACGATCGTAAATACGTCGGCGATACGGCCCTCTCTCGTTGAAGATACCGAAAGGATAGGAAAAGGGGAAGGCAGATGAATAGATAGAGACAGTGAAGCGAAAAGAAGGAAGGAGGATCGGCCGAGGGATACGAAGCAGAAAGGGCAAGAAGGAGCACCTAACCATGCCGAAACATTTTATGAGTATCGATCTCTGACATAAAGCGACTTCCTATACTATGTGGCGTATAATACATACGTACGCAATGGTTCACAGACGTGCGCCCGCGCGTGTACCTGGGATAAAGGTATTACTTTACGTGTTACGTATACCTCCGCTCATAACACTCGATACCTACATTACTTCGCGGAGCGCCGAAGGCCAGTACTCGTTACGCCGTTACGTATCAAAGACGAGTCGCGCGATAGCCATTGCGCGTTTAAAACCATCGATTACGAGGCAAGTATCGTGCCGCATCTTGCGAGCGTTTCTTATCCTCTTAATCTTGATCGCCCTTTGAATTATTTCTCCGGAGTGAAGCGTGGCCAACATATTGTTTCCAATACGTATCACGTCGCTCGTCTCGCCATCGCCATTTCTTCTTGAAACTTACGCAGTTGGGTGATAAAGATAGTTAAGATGTTAGGATCACGATTCAAGGATAGAAAGATGTTTGAATCAATATTCTCTCCTTTTATTTATCTCTCTTGTAAAAATTAATTAGATTGATAAACATAAAATTTATTTTTATAAAGTTAAACATCTATTCATTTTAATTAATTTACAAAGTTGTTGTGTTAAATTCTCATTATTCCGAATCTAATGTTAAGTAATAATTTTTAATCAATTACTAAGAAATTATTATTTATTTCGCGTTTCATTATAAAATTTTAAGTGCGCAAAATTGGAAAAATTTTATTTAGCTTATGCTTTCCTGACTTCGAAAGTAAGTCATAATTTCAAATAAATTTCTATGACCTTCTTTAATCTAAATGTGAAAGTAAGAAAAAAAGGTTAAATTATTAAAGGTTCTCTAAATCTCACTCGACAATAAATCATGGATGAGTAATGCGTGGAAGATATTTACATAAAATATAATGAGAACGTATTACATTCGTGTCGCGTGTGATTAACATCGATCACACTGGTTTTTCCATTAAGAAAACCTCGCGGAAATAGACGCAGATCACTCTCTAACTTTCACTCCGCACCGATGGCAGGAGTCCTTTCGCTCGATGTTACTTCCGCAAGGAAATTAATACAAACAAGTAGCGGCGACGGTGGCGGCGGCGACGACCATGAAGAGGGTAGAAACGACGGGTTGGGGGTGGTAAACGGCAGCAGCGAGCGGCAGCGCGAGGCAAGCAGCAGGCAAGGCCGCGAAAAGTTGGCGATGACGGCGGATGTTATTGGCAGCGAGGCCATTCGTCGCGATGATGGATGCCTGACAGGCGCTCCTCGCTCGCTTCGCTCGCTCGCCAGGCAGTTATAATAAGTAATGGGCTCACTTCCGCCGCCATCGCTGCCCGAATGCCTCACTGCCTTGCCCGGCCATGCCTCCGATGCCCTGCGAAACCTTCGTGCGCCTCCGCCGCCCTCTTTGTCCGTCTCTCTCTCTGCATCTCCTCCCGTCGACCCCTTCGCTCCCCTCGGTCGTTCTCTCGCTACCATCCCTTATCGTTGTCCTTCTCCGTCTTCGGTTCCTTGTTTCTCCATCTCGCTCGCCGCCACTCGTTCCCTCGGGCTGAGTGAGGCCAGGCCACTCGTCTTCCTACTCTTTCCATCCCGCCTCCGCCTCCTCCTCGTAATAACTACAAATCTGTCACGCATTAATTCTCCGTCCGGCATAAATTCGAGCACGGTACAAGCGGAGAAGGAAAAAGTTATCGCGCGGGGGTCGGGACAGGCAAACCCACCTCCCTCCCTTCCCACGCGCCCCGGTTTCGACTCGCCGTTCTCTGTGCCCCCTATGGAGAAAGAGAAAGGAGATATAGGGGTAGAACGCCGAGCGAGGAGCGTGATGTTGTGTAAGGGAGGGTGGAAAGCCGGAGAACGAAAACTGTTAATGTCGTAACGTCGTGGAATGAAGAGCAGCCCATGGTTAATAATTCTTCCGGCGCTTGATGATACTTGTGAGATTCATTGGCGTCGCATAGAAAACAAATATCGACGTATTTTTGTGGCGCTAACGGGAATATGTATTAAAATTATTACATATACAATCGAATGTATTAATGCCGTTTGCAATATACGCTTATATAGTATTATACATTTCACAAATTTCTATTTAAAATATATCTTTTCGTTTATATGTATGTAACAGAAAATCAATCTTTTATAATAATTCGATCTTTTTCGTATAAAATTTAATTCTATTAATTTAGTTAATGGAGTTTACGAGTTATAACATTTAATTTAAGTATTTGTCATTATACAATATATTCCATGCACAAAAACATAAAATACAAGTAAAAATAATATATGCAAGTAATTTGTAATAAAATTAACTTGCATTAATCCGAAACTGAACATTGCCAATAAAGGACCACTCGATGTGTAGCGATGCGAACATAAAGCGGAAAGAGGAGAAGATAGCGCCTGCTCGGAGGGATCGTCGCGTCGATCCTGCAACGCACGGCAGTTATTTGCAAGTGTGTGAATTTATATTCGCGTCAGATAGGGGGGAGGTGGCAGAAGAGGAGAGCACAGGGATGTCCTCACTGGATGCAACGTTGTTTATCGGTGTGCTACCACGTCGGGCGCTCCACTTTTGCACATCCACAGCTGCCCCTCTCGTCACCCCACGACATCGACATTATCGTAAAACCGCGCTTGATTCCGCATTCGTTTTCGCAGGATTTTTATTGTCTAATTTTCCAACTGTATTTCGTACTCGACCACTATATTGTCGCATTTAAGAAACATTGACTGCGGAACCTTTAGTTATTAAAAAAAATCAAATATTCATTAAAATAAATTAATGAATTATAAAATATCGATTATTTGTTTAATTGTCTAATTAAGAAATGAAGAAAATAAATTTTTTTTTCTCATAAAAATATGATAACTTAAAACTGAAAAGATAGAATCAAATAAATAGTTTCTGAATTACTTTTTAAAATCTCTCAAACAATTTAACTTTACTTGTGGTCTAGAATTGGTTTAAAGTAAATTATGTCGTATTAATTTATATCGTATCGAGAATGAGAAGTAATCGCGGCGCGCGATAAAGGATTAATATGCATTTCCATTTATTTTTTTCTTTATAATATAATATTGTGTCAAATAATCTCAACATGACGTTTACTTGTTAATCAATATTATGATGCTGTTAAAATATATGATGGAATTGAGATGTGAGAGATTAATTCACTATCAAAGTCCTTTCCTGACGCAGACTGCAAATAAAAGTCTCACCCCGACTTGTTCGGTAACTCGGCGACGAATTCCGGTCGAAGTTCGCGCTCTCGTTTCGCATTCAATGTAATAGACTCGTTACAAATAGCGGTTCGGTTAGGTTAAACAGCGGGATTCTCAGCAACGTAGGAAAAGGGACGAGTAAGCGCTGAAGGTGGAGGTAAGAGCGAGAACTATCTCCACCCTCTGGCTGGCAGAAGGAAGCGGGAGGACCTCCCTCAACGACCGTGACAAATAACTCTCCTTCAACGGGGGTCTGCATCATTTAATTTTCCTTAGCCCCGCTACTGGAATCGATGATCTCCTCTGCCGAGTATCTTACCGAAGACGAATGGGATGACTTAGACGCCGTTTCGCCACCTTCCCGTAGGGAGGGGGGGGGGAGGTAAGATCGATCAACCAGATCCCAATTATTCGCGGAAAATTAACCTTCCGCATTCGACGCGATCCATCGACGGCGATTAATGATCGAAATTGCACAACGTGCGCGATCCACCTCGATAACATAACTCCCCCCCGACGTTAAATATGATCCAAGCGAACGTTTGACATTTACCTTGTAATCTAATCTTACGTAAAATTGTAGTATTTTTATTAATGATTTAATATATATACATATAAATAGATAAATTCTAAAATCTTTACATTAGTTGGGTTTATACTAAAAAAAAAAATAGTAATACTCAGCAAATATAATATTTGCTGATTGTTTAAAAATTGATTAAAATATCAAAATTATATTGAGGAATAAATGTTTACAGAGAGAAAGAAAGAGAAGGGGGGAGAGAGGAAGAGAGAGAGGAGAGAGAGAGAGAGAGAGAGAGAGTGTTAGAGTTTTTATTATATTATTATAGTATAAACTAAAATTTCGACTTAGTTAATAGACAAATTAAGAGAACTAAAGGAAAACAATTTTGCTACAAATAACTCAA